>OLFX01000092.1_pt1 | contig 149788 bp, 140 predicted proteins | sample 1605091 | NCBI WGS metagenome assembly OLFX01 (sample SAMEA3888906, study PRJEB22519) | human gut metagenome | biome: human gut; feature: human-associated habitat; material: faeces | place: Denmark | collected 2012
GAAATGGGGACCCCCGCCGGGCAGGCGGGGCCCCCGGGGCGCTGCGCCCCAAGGGCAGCTTCGGAGCGGCCAACCTGTAGGGTACGCAGTCTCTTACAGCCCCTCGTCCTCCGGGAACCCCAGCATCAAATTCATGTTTTGCACCGCCGCCCCAGAGGCCCCCTTGCCCAGGTTGTCAAAGAGGGCGGTGATGGTAGTCTGCTCCTCGTGGCCGCAGACGATGAGTCGGAGCTGGTTGGTGCCCACCAAGGTGTCGGAGTAGATCACCGGCTCATCCCCCCCGAAGGGGGCCACGGAGACGAAAGTCTGCCCCTCGTAGTAGGCCTCTAGGACGTTGTAGAGGTTATAGGCCGTGGGTCTGCCGGGGAGGGTATCGTTGCGGAACAGCACCGTGGTGGCCATCCCCTGGGGATAGTCCCCCAGAATGGGGTGGAACACCGGCGGGGCCGTCAGGCCGCAGACGTGGACCATCTCCGGCAGGTGCTTGTGGTGAAGGGTGGTGCCGTAGATCCGGGCCGAGGCGTGGCGGGGATCCCGGTTGGGATCCTGGTACTCGGCGATGAGCTTCTTCCCCCCGCCGGTGTAGCCGGTGAGGGAGTAGGCGCACAGAGGATAGTCCTGGGGGAGCAGCCCCAGCTGCACCAGGGGGTACACCGAGGCGATGAACCCCGAAGCGTGGCAGCCGGGGTTGGCCACCCGCTGGGAGTGGACAATGGCCTCCCGGTGCCGGGGGGAGAGTTCCGGGAACCCGTAGTCCCACCCAGGGGCCGTGCGGTGGGCAGTGGAGGCGTCAATCACCCGGGTGTGGGGATTGTCGATCATGGCCACCGCCTCCCGGGCAGCGTCATCGGGCAGGCAGAGAAAGACCAGGTCGGCGGCGTTTAAAAACTTCTTCCGCTCCGCCGGGTCCTTCCGCTTGTCCTCGTCGATGGCGATGAGTTCAATGTCCTGGCGGGCGGCCAATCGCTCCTCGATCTGCAGGCCGGTGGTGCCCTCCCGTCCGTCGATAAAAATCACAGGTTTCATGCTTCACGCTCCTGGACGAACTGCTTCATGTTCTCGATCTGCACCTTAACCGCCTCCGGGGCGGGACCCCCGTAGACCTTACGCCCGTTCACGCAGGTCTCCAGGGAGAGGGCGTCGTAGACGTCTGCCTCGAAGTAGGGGGAGACCTTTTGGTACTCCTCCAGGGGGAGGGTCTCCAGGCTGTGGCCGGTGTCCACGCAGTGGCCCACCAGTTTGCCCACGATGCCGTAGGCCTCCCGGAAGGGCATGCCCTTCTTGGCCAGGTAGTCGGCGCAGTCGGTGGCGGAGATGAAGCCGCCGTTGGCCGCCGCCCGCATGTTGGCCCGGTTGACGGTGAGGGTGTCAATCATGGCGGTGAACACGGGCAGGCACAGCTCCACGGTGTCAATGGTGTCAAACACCGGCTCCTTGTCCTCCTGCATGTCCTTATTATAGGCCAGGGGGATGCCTTTCATCACCGTGAGCAGGGTGATCAGGGAGCCGTACACCCGCCCCGTCTTGCCCCGGACCAGTTCGGCCACGTCGGGGTTCTTCTTCTGGGGCATGATGGAGGAGCCGGTGGCGTAGGCGTCATCCAACTCGATGAACTTAAACTCCCAGCTGCACCAGAGGATGAGCTCCTCCGAGAACCGGGACAGGTGCATCATGAGGATGGAGCAGGCGGAGAGGAACTCAATGGCAAAGTCCCGGTCGGACACCCCGTCCAGGGAGTTGTCCATGGGCTTTTGGAAGCCCAGAAGCTCCGCCGTGCGGAACCGGTCCACCGGATGGGTGGAGGTGGCCAGGGCCCCGGAACCCAGGGGGGACTCGTCCAGCCGGGCCCGGCAGTCCTCCAGCCGGGTAATGTCCCGGCGGAACATGTTGGCATAGGCCATCATGGCGTGGGCGAAGGTGATGGGCTGGGCTCGCTGGAGGTGGGTGTACCCCGGCATGATGGCGTCCAGGTTGCCTTCCGCCTGGCGGATGAGGGCCTTTTCCAGGTTCAGGAGCATCCCCACAATGACGGGGATCTCCTCCTTCACGAAGAGGCGGAAGTCCAGGGCCACCTGGTCGTTCCGGCTGCGGGCGGTGTGCAGCCGCTTGCCGGTGGCGCCGATGCGCTGGGTGAGCAGGACCTCCATGTTCATGTGGATGTCCTCGCTGTCCTTGGTGAATTCCACCTTTCCCTCCTCGATTTCTTGGAGAAGAACCTTCAGGGTCTCCACGATCTTTTCCGCCTCTTCCTTGGCGATGATCCCCTGCTCCCCCAGCATGGTGGCGTGGGCGATGGAGCCGGTGATGTCCTGCCGGTAGAGCCGGGCGTCGAAGGAAATGGAGGAGTTAAAGTCGTTGACCTTGTCGTCGGTTTCCTTTTGGAACCGGCCAGCCCATAGTTTCATAGTCAAAAATCCTTTCCATAGAACGGCGGCGAGCAGGACCGGCAACGATCCTGCCCACGCCAGATCTTCTGTTGTATCGTGCCCCCAGCGGCGCTGGGGGATATGCCGTCTCGGCAAGCAATCCCGTGGGGTCCCTCACCCAGCAGAGCGCCTCGCAGAGTTCCGCCGGCCGCAGCCGGCGGAAAGGGATGAAATCATTTTTTGACCGGCTTTGCCGGCCAAAAAATTCTTCTCAGCCGCAAGTGTGCCCGCAGGGCGCGCACAGCGGGTGCAGCCCCAATTTTGGAAGGGGCCAAAAACCAAGCAGAAAACTTGACACCCCCGTACACTACCTTCTCGAACGAAGCCGCAGCCCCGGTGCCTCTTCCAAAATTCTACCTTATAGTTTCCCCAGCTCTCTCAGCGCCTGAACGGTGTCGGGCAGACCCCAAAGATTGATGAATCCCGTAGCGTCGTCCTGGTTGTAGTCGCTCTCCTCGAAGGTCACCAGGTTCTCGGAGTACAGGCTCTCCGGGGAGGTGACGGAGGAGGTGATGATATTGCCCTTGTAGAGCTTGAGCTTCACAGTGCCGGTGACGTGCTTCTGGGTCTCCACCGCGAAGGCCTGGAGGGCCTCCCGCAGGGGGGTGAACCACTTGCCGTTGTACACCAGGTCGGCAAAGTCCACCGCCAGCTTCTGCTTCATGTGCTTGGTGTCCTTGTCGATGGTGATCATCTCCAGCACCTCGTGGGCCCGGTAGAGGATGGTGCCGCCGGGGGTCTCGTACACGCCCCGGTCCTTCATGCCCACCAGGCGGTTCTCCACGATGTCCAGCAGGCCGATGCCGTTGGCGCCGCCCAGCTGGTTGAGCTTGCGGATGATGTCGCTGGCCTTCATCTTCTCGCCGTCCACTGCCACGGGCACGCCCTTCTCAAAGTCCAGGGTGACGTAGGTGGCCTCGTCGGGGGCCTTCATGGGGGAGACGCTCATCTCCAGGAAGCCGGGCTTGTCGTACTGGGGCTCGTTGGCAGGGTCTTCCAGGTCCAGGCCCTCGTGGGACAGGTGCCAGAGGTTCTTATCCTTGGAGTAGTTGGTCTCCCGGCTGATCTTCAGGGGGACGTTGTGGGCCTCGGCGTAGTCGATCTCCTCGTCCCGGCCTTTGATGTCCCACTCCCGCCAGGGGGCGATGATCTTCATGGTGGGGGCAAACCGCTTGATGGCCAGTTCGAACCGGACCTGGTCGTTGCCCTTGCCGGTGCAGCCGTGGGCGATGGCGTCGGCCCCTTCGGCCTTGGCGATCTCCACCAGGCGCTTGGCAATGATGGGCCGGGCGAAGGCGGTGCCCAGGAGATAGTCCTCATACTTGGCCCCCATCATCATGGAGGGGATGACCACGTCATCCACCATCTCGTCCACCAGGTCCTCGATGTACAGCTTGGATGCGCCGGTCTTGATAGCCTTTTCCTCCAGGCCGTCCAGCTCGTCCCCCTGGCCCACATCGGCGGAGACGGCGATGATCTCGGGGTTATCATAATTCTCCTTCAGCCAGGGGATGATGATGGATGTATCCAACCCGCCGGAATAGGCGAGCACAACTTTTTTAATTGCAGACATAGGTTTGACCTCCCATATGATTTTCCGTGGATCTCTCAGTGAAAAAAGAATAGCACGAATCGGGGAAAAAAGCAAGCAAATTACGCATAAACATCCGCATAGGTTTGGAATATTCCCGAGTAAATTTCCACAAAAACGAATATTTTCAGGGTATATTCGCATATATATACCAAAATCATGTTTTCCGGGCCATTTGACTTTTCCGGGAAAGGCTGGTAAGATGTCAACGCAACCATCTCTGCGGGCATGGCGGAATTGGTAGACGTGCAGGATTTAGGTTCCTGTGGAGCAATCCGTGTGGGTTCGAGCCCCACTGCCCGTACCAAAAAGAAAGACACGACTTACGTCGTGTCTTTCTTTTTGGGTTCCGCAGGCCAAAGGCCTGCTTCACCCTTCGGTATTTGAATGCTCGGGCAAAGTGAATTCGCCCTGCGCCAAGGTTTTCGCTTGCGCGAAAACGCTTGTACGGCGCAAAAGCGCCGCCGGTCAAAAGGCCGGTTGGGTGATTCTTCTGCAACGGTCCTGTCAATCCCAAATATTGATTTTAACCGCCCCCTCCAAAAAGGGAGACACGACCCACGGTCGTGTCTCCCTTTTTTCGTCTGTGATCCGCGATACGTTCTCTTCCGCATCCTGTGCCGTCACTCGGTTTCCTCCAAGGAAGTTCCCTTGGTAAAATACGCCTTGGTACACTTCACCACCACCCCAGACAGGAGGGCCAGGGCGATGAGGTTGGGCAGTGCCATGAGGCCGTTCAGGGTATCGGCGATGTCCCAAACCAACTCCAGGTCCACGGTGGCGCCCACCACAATGACGATGACATACAGGATCTGATAGGGCTTAATGGCCTTGTGACCAAAGATGAACTCACAGCACCGGGAGCCATACAGCGCCCACCCCAGAATGGTAGAGAAGGCGAAGAGAGCCAGGGCCACTGCAATCACCAGGGCACCGCCCCTCTGGGTGAAGAGGGTTCCTAGGGCTTCCGAGACCAGGGCGGTCTCCCCCATGGTGCCGTAGTTCAGGTTGATGCCGGAGCAGAGGAGGGTGAGGCCTGTGAGGCTGCAGATCACGATGGTGTCCATGAACACCTCGAAGATGCCGTACAGGGCCTGCTTCACCGGCTCCGGCTCCGAGGTGGTGGCATGGGCCATGGGTGCGGTACCCAGGCCCGCCTCGTTGGAGAAAATGCCCCGCTTCATACCCCAGCTGATCACCAGAAACACAGAGCCCACCGCGCCGCCGGTGACTCCGTTGGGGGTGAAGGCGCCCACAAAAATATCATGGAACACCTTGGGCAGGGCATCCGCGTTGTACACGATGACCGCCAGGCAGGCCAGGATGTAGACCACCGCCATGAAGGGCACCAGCTTCTCCGTCACAGCCCCCAGGCGCTTCACGCCGCCGAAGAGCACAATGGCCGCCAGCACGGCCAGCACAATGCCCAGCACCAGGTTCAGCGTCTGCTCCCCGGCAAAATCCGGCTGGAAAGTCAGAACTGCCGTGTGGATGGACCCTACAATGTTGCCGGCCTGGATGGCGTTGCCCGTTCCCAGCGCAGCCAAGGCCGCGAAAACGCAAAAGAGGACACCCAGCCATTTCCAGTGCTTTCCCAAACCGTTTTTAATATAGTACATGGGGCCGCCCACCCAGTCCCCGTACTTGTTCCGCTCCCGGAACTTGACCGCCAAGAGCACCTCAGAATACTTGGTGGCCATGCCAATGAGGGCCGTGACCCACAGCCAAAACAGCGTACCCGGGCCGCCCAAAGTCACCGCAGTGGTGATGCCGGCGATGTTTCCCGTGCCCACCGTGCCGGCCAGGGCCGTGGAAACGGCCTGGAAGGGGGTAATCTCCCCCTCCCCCGCGTGGGTTTTGTGAAAGATTTTGCCGATGGTATTCTTCATGGCATAGCCGAACTTCCGGAACTGCAGTCCCCTGTTCCGCACAGTCATGAGAATCCCGACGCCGATGAGCAGCACCAGCATGGGGGCGCCCCACACAAAGCCGTTCACCGCACCGTTGATTTGTGCAATCAATTCCATACGCTTCTCCCTTTTCGCGTTTGACGGGCCGTCAAGCGCTTCTTTTTATTTGTAAATTTTTCCCAATCCTAGGGGTGTCTTTTTGGGCAGAAGTAGTATACTATATCTGCATTTCCCTCCACAATCCAAAAATTGTAGCAGTTTTTTTGTATTTTCTACATCCTGTCTGTGCAAGATGTTTCAAAAGGGACTGCAAAAATACCTCTCCCCGGCACACGAAACAGAGGGGAAACCCAAAAAGCATCCCCGGACTTTCCATAGGAAAGCCCGGGGATGCCAGAGGTTCCGGTGTGCATGGCCGTTTCCTTATATTTCTCTTACGGTACGCAAACGGAGGGTGGTTGCTCACGCCTGTCCTCAGGGAGACACGCCTACCACAATGTTCCCCAAGGGGACCGCCTCGGTCACCGAACGGTCCAGGGCGCCCTCCATGGTCACCAGCAGGGTGTAGGAGGGAGCCGTCCCTGACTCCGCCGAGTGCAGCGTGGGAGCGGTGCCGTGCTCCAGGAATTTCATTTTGAGGCCACTGTAGTCCTCACTGGCTTTGAAATTGACGGTAAAGGCAACTTTGATGTTGGAACGGTTGGTGAAGCGGATGGCATTGGCCGCCAGGTCATTTCCGCCCTCCCCCGCCGCGTATGCAGGGATCCACGCGCCGGTGCTAGATTTTCCTTCATACTGTAAGGTGTCAGGATCCCAAATCCCCGGGTTGGAGGGAGCATAGGTAAAGGCCATGCTCCCCCACGCAATGTCCACGCTATAGACGGGCTCTGCCGTCTTCTCTTCGTATTTTCCGGTGACTTGGATCTGGGTTTGTTGGTCTGGTGCGGTAAGGTTCTCTTGCTCTCCCGCCGCCATCCCAGGGAGGGACAGCGCCAGAAGCAGCAGGGCAGCCAAGGGAAGTGCGAGGAATTTTTTCATCGTCTCATCCTCCTTGTTATGGGTTCCCCGGCAAGGCTGTGGGGAACGCGGCCTGTTACAACACCGTTAGGGCAATGGGAACCTCCGTGCTCACCTGGGCCCGGCTCCCATCCGGGTGGTAAAACCAGATGGTAAACCGCCCCTCATACTGACCGGGAGAGAGGCGGACCCCCTCCGACAGCGGCAGCGCCTCCAACCGGTTTCCCGGGGGCAGTGTGCCAGATTGCGCCACCACCACATCCTGCACCACCACCTGCAGCAGCATACTCTGGTTGGAGCGGGCGGGGTTAGTCACCTGCAAAGACAAGGTCCCCTCTCCCAAAGACAGGGTCACCTGATCGGAATAGGTGAGGTTGACCGCGCCGCCGCCCTGGGCCTGGGGCAGTTTATCCTCCCCTTCCCCTGTGGGCTGGGCATTGTCCTCCACCGCAGGGGCAATGTCGGGAATGGCTGGGGGCGCAGGGGTCCGGAACAGCAGTGCCCAAATCGCCACACCGATGGCTGCCAACGCCACCGCCCCCACCAGCAGGAAGAGTCCTTTGGTCCGTCGATCCATACCCTCGCCTCCTTTGTGGATATCATATCAAGTAAAATATATTTTTACAATTCTTTTTCACAGTTTCGCCAAAAGGACTGGGGTTTTGTAGGAAATGACAAAACCCCAGCCAAACCAGGCCACAATAGAATATCTGCCATTCAAAGTGCAGAAAACTTTCCCCTTTTCTACCGCCTTTGCCGCAAAATACACCCCCGTCCGGGGACCTGTCCGGACGGGGGACATGAATGGAAAACGCCTGGCTTCTGTGACAGCCCACAGGACCTGGTGGCTGGGTTGGGAATCAATGGGCGCCCACCTCCCTTTTCCGTCTTGGCTTTCGAGGCTTGGGTTCCGGCACGGAAACCCCTTCCCGCTGCAGAAGGTACCGCTTACGCTCTACCCCGCCGGAGTACCCGCCCAGGGTACCGTTGGACGCGATCACCCGGTGGCAGGGGATGAGGATGGGGAGCGGGTTCCGCCCGTTGGCCTGACCCACGGCCTGGAAGGCCCGGGGAGACCCCACGCGATCCGCCAACTCCCGGTAGGAGATGGCAGTTCCATAGGGGATGTCCTGCAGCACCTGCCACATCCGGCACTGAAACTCGGTGCCGTCCGGGGCCATGGGTAAGGAAAAGGTGTGCCGCTGGCCGGCGAAATACTCCTCCAGCTGGCGTTTCGCCTCTCGGAAGAGAGGCAGGTCGTCGTAGCCGCCATAGTCTCCGTACACCAGAGCGGTTAAGTGGCCGTCTTCCGCAAACAGGGTCAGGGGGCCTAACGGCGAGGAAATCACAGCTTGCTCCATGGCGCGCTCTCTTTCTTGTGGAGGACGCGGAACCCATCGTGTCGGGCTCCGCGTCCATAGGCAAAGACTTTCACAGGTTCAGTTTACCAAAAATTTTTCCGAAAGTCCAGCACTTCTATGGCAGATTGCAACATTTCTGCCGCCTGACCCCGGGTCAATTCCCCTGTGATGGGCAAACTGCCGTCATTTTCCGGGGTAAGCACCCCCACGGCCTCCAGGTTCACCACCGACTGCCAGGCCCAGGCGGGGGCGGCCCCCTCCTCCAGGGCCCCGGTGTCGGCCACATCCGACACTTGAAGCAGCCGGTCCAGGAGGACCGCCGCCTCGGTGCCGGTGATGGTGCGGCCGGGATCAAAGGTGGTGCCGCCGGCCTGGGTGCCAGTGCCCTGGACCATTCCCGCCTGGAAGGCCGAGGCCACATAGGGCCGGGCCCAGACGGAGATACTGTCCTCGTCGGCAAACCCGGTGGTCACCCCTTCCGGCAGGGCATCCAGGTCCACCAGGTCCATGGCCATGGCCAGGAACTCCTCCCGGGTCACCTTCGTGTCAGGGCGGAAGAACCAGGTCTCCCCCATCTGCTCCCCCACGAAGATGCCCTCTTCGGCCAGGGTGATGGCCGCTTTGTGGGCGGGGTGCCCCGCCATGTCGGCGTAGGTCACGTCGGTGCGGGGTTTTTCAATCTTCACCGAGACTTCCGCCGGCTGGGAGACGTTGCCCGCCTGGTCCACTGCCACATAGGAGAACGAATCCTTCCCCGTCTTGTTTTCATAGGGGGTGTAGGTGAAGCGGGCAGAGCCCTCCTCCGCCAGGGTGACCGACCCCCGGGCGGGGTTCTTGGTCACCCGGAAGGTCAGCGCCTCCCCCTGGGGATCCACCCCGGAAAAGGTGCCGCTCACCGCCACATCCCGGTAGGTGGTAAGGGAAAAGGCCTCGGCAATGGGGGCCCCCTCCCCCGACGCCTCCTCTCGGTCGAAGAGCGCCAGGGCCGGCAGGGCCATAGAGACAGGAAGGGCGGCCAGGACCATCAGAAAGCCCAGCCGCCGCAGGAAACGCGATGTTGTCATGGGACAAACCTCCTTGGAACCTTGGCCATAGTCTCCCCCACTCAGGCCCGGTTATCCCCGCAGCCAGCTGCCGTTTCCTCCCAGCTCGCCCTGGCGCATGGAAAGCAGAATTCCCACCGCCCCAAAGGCCATTAGGAGGGAGGAGCCGCCGTAGCTGAAAAACGGCAGGGTCACCCCCACCACCGGGGCCACATACAGGCACATCCCCACATTCAAAAGGGTTTGGGCACCGAACATCCCCGCCACCCCCATGGCCACCGAGGCGAACAGAGGGTCCCGGCTCCGGCGGGCCAGCCACACGCACCGCAGCAGGATGGCGCCCAGCAGGGCCAAAATGGCCAGGCAGCCCACCAGGCCCAACTCCTCCCCCGCCACGGAAAAGATGAAATCCGTGTGCCGGGCAGGCAGGGCCGAGGCAGAGGCGCTCTGGGTTTGGGTCCCCTGGAGGTACCCCTGCCCCGTGACCTGTCCGGACCCGATGGCCAGCAAGCTCCGCGCCTGCTGAAACCCCGTGCCCAATGGGTCCAGGTCATGGTCAAAGACCACCAAAAACCGCTGGCGGACGTAGTCCGGCAGCCGGGACCAGAGGAGGGCCACCGCCCCCACGCCGGCTCCCACCTGCCCCAGCAGCCACAGGGGGTGCACCCCCGCCGACCACAGCATCACCAGATAGATGGCCAGGTACACCGCCACCATCCCAATGTCCCCGGACACCCCGTACACCAGGGCGCACAGCGCCAGCACATGGAGCAGCAGCAGAGCCACCGACTTGGGCCGGTTGAGCCCCTTCTCCCCCTGTTTCTGCAGCTGCAGGGCCAGCAGGAGCAGGAAGGTCACCTTCACCACCTCCCCAGGCTGGAGGTTGAACAGCCCCCCCGGCAGGGCCAGCCAGCTCTTGTTGCCGGTGCCGTCGTCGTTGCCGAAGGGGACCAGGAGCAGCAGCAGCCCTGCGTTCAGCGGGGGCAGCAGCCACCACAGCCTTTCCAGCAGACGCCGCACATCCAGCACCCGCAGCACCAGGCACACCGTCACCCCACCGGCCAAGGCCACCCCTTGCTTGGCCACCATACTGTGGAGCTCCGGGTCATACCGGGTGGCGCTGTAAACCAAGGCCAGGCCGTATCCAGCCGCCGCCAAGCAGAGGAAAAACAGCGTCCACTCCCCCCGTTTGCTTCCCATGGCCCTCCCCTCCTTTCCCAGCCAGTCAAGGCTCGTCCCCCCGGTCAGACCCTTCTCCCCCCATGATACCCCCGGTCTCCCATAAATTTTGTCGCAGAGGGGTGCAACGGCGGCGGTTTTATGATAGAATAAACCAAATCACCGCGCCGGGACGGTTCCACACCGCCTCGGCCATCTGGGAGGCATGCCCATGGAACACTATTCATCCAGCGTCCAGGAGACCGAAGCCCTGGGCCGGGCCCTGGTCCAGCACCTCACCCCCGGGACCGTGGTGGCCTTCACAGGGGACTTAGGGGCGGGCAAAACCGCCTTTGTTCGGGGCATGGCCCAGGGGTTGGGCATTGCCCAGCGGGTCACCAGCCCCACCTTTACCATTGTCAATGAGTACGAGGGGGGGCGGCTTCCCCTCTTCCACTTCGACATGTACCGGTTGGGCAGCGCAGATGACCTCTTTGACATCGGTTGGGAGGATTTCCTCCGCCGGGGGGGCGTCTGCGCCGTCGAGTGGAGCGAGACCGTGCAAGAGGCCTTGGACGCCGACACCATCTACGTGGACATCCGTCGGGGCGCTGAGGACAACCAGCGGGTGCTCACCATCCGAGGCCCCGGTTTTGAGGACCTGCCTCTGGGAAAGGAAGGTGCGCGATGAAAATTTTAGCCCTGGAATCCTCCGCCACGGCGGCCTCCGTGGCCCTGTGCGAGGACGAAACCCTCCTGGCCCAAGCCTTCCTCCACACCGGCCTGACCCACAGCCAAACCCTGCTGCCCATGGCCCGGGACCTGCTGAAGGCCTGCGGCCTCACCCCCGCCCAGGTGGATCTCATCGCCGTGGCGGCGGGGCCCGGTTCCTTCACCGGGCTGCGCATCGGGGTGGCCACCGCCAAGGGCTTGGCCTGGGCGGCGGAGAAACCCTGCGCCGGCTGCTCTACCCTGGCCTCCATGGCCTGGAACCTGGCGGGCTTTTCCGGCCAGGTGTGTGTGGCCATGGATGCCCGCCGCCACCAGATCTACAACGCCCGCTTCCAGGTGGACGGAACCCAGCCCCACCGCCTCACCCCGGACCGGGCCATCGCCTTGGAGGACCTGGTGGCAGAGCTCCAGGGGACCCAAAGCCCCCAGCTGGTGGTGGGGGACGGCGCCCAGCTGTGCTACGATGCCCTCACCGCAGCCGGCATCCCCGCCAAACTGGCGCCCCCCAACCTCCGCCTCCAAAGCGCCTGGGGGGTGGCCCGGGAGGGGCTTGCCCTGGCCCAGGCAGGTCAGACCTGCCCGCCGGACCAGCTGGTCCCCGCCTACCACCGCCTCTCCCAGGCAGAGCGGGAACGCCTGGCCCGGGAGAAGGCCGCCCCAGCCCCACAGAACCAATGACAGAGAAAGGGAGACATGGAACAATGGACGAAATGGTACACGTATTGGATCACCCCCTCCTGCAGCACAAGCTCTCCATCCTTCGGGACGAGACCACTGGCGTGAAAGATTTCCGCGAGATCGTCAACGAAGTGGCCACCCTCATGTGCTATGAGGCCACCCGAGACCTTCCCCTCCAGGACGTAGAAGTCCAGACCCCCGTGGCCAAGGCGGTCACCAAGCAGTTGGCCGGCAAAAAGCTGGCCATCGTCCCCGTCCTCCGGGCGGGGCTGGGGATGGTAGAGGGAATCCTCACCCTGATCCCCTCGGCCAAGGTGGGCCACATCGGCCTCTTCCGGGACCCGGAGACCTTGGAGCCCGTCAAATACTATTGTAAGATGCCCACAGACATCGCCGAGCGGGATGTGATCATCCTGGACCCCATGCTGGCCACCGGTGGCTCCGCCTCCGCCGCCATCACCTTTGTCAAGGAGTACGGGGTGAAGAACATTAAGCTCATGAACATCCTGGCCGCCCCCGAGGGCATCGCCCGGGTCCGGGCGGACCACCCGGATGTGGAGATCTACATCGCCGCCGTGGATGAAAAGCTCAATGACCACGGCTACATCGTCCCCGGTTTGGGGGACGCCGGTGACCGGATTTTCGGCACCAAGTAAGGGCGCCAACCTGGGGTCTCTCCCGCCTGTGGAGAGACCCCAGAAAAATTTTTAAAAAAGTCGAAAAAAACGCTTGACAGTTTCTTACCCCTGTGATATTATAAATCTCGCCCTGAACGAGGCGCCCAAACGAAAGGCCCTCTCCCAAGGGAAGAAAACAGACGCGCGAGTGGTGGAATTGGCAGACTCGCTAGATTCAGGTTCTAGTGTGCAATACGCACGTGCGGGTTCAAGTCCCGCCTCGCGCACCAAGAAAGACACGACATTAGGTCGTGTCTTTCTTTTTTCTCTTCCTGTTGCACCAGAACGCCTCCCATGCTACACTGAAGCCACAGGGGAGGTGACCTTCCATGGAACTGCGTGTCCTGCAATACTTTTTGACCGTTGTGCAGGAGGAGAATATTTCACGAGCCGCAGAGGTCCTCCATGTGACCCAACCCACCCTCAGCCGCCAAATGGCCCAGTTGGAGGAGGAACTGGGGGTGCAGCTCTTTGTGCGGGGCCGTCACCTGACCCTCACCGACGCCGGCGTCATGCTGCGCCGGCGTGCCGAAGAGGTCACCGCCTTGATGGAAAAGATGCAGCAGGAGCTGGAAGGGCATGCTGACGTGGGCGGGGTGATCTCCATCGGCAGCGGTGGTCTGATGGCCTTGCAGGCCCTCTCCCCTGCCATGGCCGCTTTCCGGGAGCAACATCCTAAGGTGCAGTACCAGCTCTATACCAACCACGCGGAACACGTCAAGGAGCGCCTGGAGCAGGGGCTGTTGGACTTTGGCCTTCTGCTGGAACCGGTGGATGTGTCAAAATTCGACTATCTCCGCATGGGGGCGCGGGAGACCTGGGGGCTCCTGATGCGGTCAGACCACCCGCTGGCGCGCAAACCCCACATTGTGCGGGAGGATCTGATCCCGCTCCCCCTCATCACCTCCGACCGCCGCTCCATCCAAAGGGAATTGGAGACCTGGCTTGGCATGGCGTTTTCCCGGCTGAATCTCTTTGCCACCTATAATATCATTACCAACGTCGCCACCCTGGTGCACGAGGGCGTTGCGGTTGCCCTTACCATTGAGGGCGCCGTGTCCCTGTTGGAAGGAGATCGCCTGGTGTTCCGCCCCCTCTGCCCGGAACTTTCTATGACCTCTGTGTTGGCCTGGAAAAAGTTCCCCGCCCATTCCCGTGCGGCCAGCCAATTCCTCGAACAGGTAAAACGTATGCAAACATCGTATTCTTTTCCATAAAACATAGGCATTAGACATACTCCGTCTCTCGGCGTACCATGTAGGTGGCCCTGGAAGCTCCCACGGCTTCCTGGGGGCACCTGCTTTTTTCTTGGACGCAGGTTGCCAACCCCATAACATTTACATAGGAGGCCGATTCTATGATTTTTTCAGAACAGGACACCCTGCCCAACGGCGTCACCATCCCACGGCTGGCCCTTGGCACTTGGTTCCTTCCCAACCAGCAGGCCGCCGAGGCGGTAAAAACCGCGCTCTCCATCGGCTACCGCCATATCGACACCGCTCAGGCCTACGGCAACGAGGCCGGCGTTGGGGAGGGAATCCGGCGCAGCGGCATCCCCCGGGAGGAAATTTTTGTCACCAGCAAGGTGGCCGCCGAGCACAAGTCCTATGCCACCGCCACCCAGTCCATCCACCAGACTTTGACCACCATGGGGCTGGACTATGTGGATCTGATGCTCATTCACAGCCCACAGCCCTGGGCGGAGGTAAACCAGTCGGACAACCGCTACTTCCCGGAAAACCGCCAGGTGTGGAGGGCCTTGGAGGACGCCCTCTCCGCCGGAAAGGTCCGGGCCATCGGGGTCTCCAACTTTCAGCCGGCAGACCTGGAGAACTTGTGGGCCACAGCAGCGGTCAAGCCCATGGTCAACCAAGTGCTCTGTCACATCTCCAACACGCCCCTTTCCCTACTCTCCTTCTGCCGGAGCCGCGGTATCCTGCTGGAGGCCTACTCCCCCGTAGCCCACGGAGAGGCCAAAAAGAACCCCGCCATCCAACGGATGGCCCAACGGTACGGGGTCTCCGTCCCCCAGCTCTGCATTCGCTACGACCTGCAGCTGGGCATGGTGGTCCTCCCCAAGGCAGCAAACCCGGACCACATGCGGGAAAACGCCTCCCTGGACTTTACCATCTCCGAGGAGGATATGGACCAGCTTCTGCGCCTGCCCCCCATCCAAGACTATGGTCCCTTCCGCCACTTCCCTGTGTTTGGGGGCAAAAAGAACGGATAAGGCGTACTTCCTGTGTCGGCAGGGCGGTTCGCTTTCCTTGCGCTTTTCCCAAAAATCATCTTTCCCCGGAAAGAGAACTATGGTATACTACGGTTGTTTTCCTCTCCTTTGATCCCCCTTCCCACGAAAGGAGTCTGTTTTGGACCTAAACCGAAAGAATACCAAACGTCTCGTGCTGCTCATCGCCTTCGGGGTGGTGCTCTATTGGGTGCTCACCAACCCCAGCCAAGCCTGGCGTTTTGTCAGCGGGTTCTTCTCCCTCTTCTTCCCCTTCCTTCTGGGGGGCTGCCTGGCCTTCCTGGTGAATGTGGTCCTGCGTCCGGTGGAACGGGGCTGGCGTCGCCTTTGGGGGAAACGCTATGGTCCCCGGCAAGACAAAGCCCGCCGGCCTGTCTGCCTGCTGGTCAGTGTCCTGTTGGTGATCGGGGCGGTTTTTGCCCTGTTCTTCGTCATCGTCCCCTCCCTGAAGGACAGCATCGTGAATTTTGTGAACCTGCTGCCAGAACGGATCCTCCAATTACAAAATTGGTGGAACCAGCTCTCCTCCTTCCTGGCGGAACACGGAGCTCACCTCCCTGACTTCTCCCTGAACGGCCAGGAGATGCAGCAGAAGATCCTGGATTGGATGCGACAGTACGGGGATCAGTTCCTCAACACCACCATCAGCACCGCCATTGGCATCACCTCCTCCGTGGTCTCCCTGATCTTTAACCTGGTGCTGGCCCTGGCCTTCGCCCTCTATCTCCTGGCCCAGAAGGAGACCCTCACCCGTCAGGCCAAGAAAGTGGTGCAGGCCCTGTTCTCCAGCAAGCGGGCCCAGCAGATCACGGAATTGGCCCACATGACCAACCGGGCCTTCTCCAACTTTGTGACAGGTCAGCTCACCGAGGCCCTCATTTTGGGCTGCCTGTGTTTCCTGGGCATGCTGATTTTCCGCCTTCCCTACGCAGGGGTGATCTCGGTGATCATCGGCTTTACCGCCCTCATCCCGATCTTTGGCGCCTTTATCGGGGTGGCCATTGGCGCCTTGCTGATCTTGTTGGTGAACCCCATCCAGGCACTGTGGTTCATCCTTTTCATCATCGTCCTGCAGCAGATTGAGAGCAATGTCATCTATCCCCGGGTGGTGGGCAAGTCCGTGGGCCTGCCAGGCATCTGGGTGCTGGCCGCCGTGACCATCGGGGGCAACGCCTTTGGCCTGTTGGGCATGCTCTTCGCCGTCCCCCTGTGCTCGGTGCTGTACGCAGTGGCCCGCCGGGTGGTGCACCGCAGGCTGGCGCAGAAGGGGCTTGCGCCTTGATGGAGTTTGCTTCCCTCCCAGGATCCTGGGAGGGAATTTTCTTGCGCTTTCCCGGAAACTATGGTATGATGTAGTGTCCTAAAGCGTCCAAAACCTGGCTCTCTCCCGGGCCAAATGGTTTGGATACCCTGCCTTTGGGAGGTTCGTGTATGCTGCAAAAAAATGTATTGGAATACTTGGAAGCTTCCGCTTCCCGGGTCCCGGACAAAGTCGCCTTTTCCGATGAAGCGGAAGCCTTCACCTTTGCCCAACTCCAGTCCGCAGCCAGAAGCCTGGGCACTGCTTTGGCCCAGCGAAGCGCCCGGAAAAATGCGCCGGTGGTGGTACTGGTCAACCACCGGGCAGCCAATCTGGCCGCCTGTTTCGGTGCTCTATATGCAGGGAATTTCTATGTCCCGTTGGACAGTCAGATGCCCCTGCCCCGGCTGCGTTCCATTCTGGAAACCCTCTCCCCCGCCGCCCTGGTATATGACGCGAAGGAGGCGGAGACCGCCCAAGCCCTGGCGGAGTACTGTCCCCTCCTCCTGGACCGGGAGGGGTTTGCCTGCCCGGAGGATCTATCCCTCCTGGCTGCCCGGCGCCGGGGCGTGCTGGACATCGACCCGGTGTACGCCATCTTTACCTCTGGCTCCACCGGTACCCCCAAAGGGATCGTCATCTCCCACCGAAGCGTCATTGACTTCATCGAATGGATGGCGGAGGCCTGCCAGATCACCGGGGAAGACGTCATGGGCAACCAGGCCCCCTTTTACTTTGACCTGTCGGTGAAAGACATCTACCTCACCCTCAAGTGTGGGGCCACCACCCACATCATTCCCAAGAAGGACTTCCTCTTCCCCACCTTGCTCATCGACTTTTTGGAGGAAAAGAAGGTCACCGCCCTCATCTGGGCCACTTCCGCCTTCCATCTGGTGGCCAACTCCGGGGTGCTGGAAAAGAAGGCACCCAGCTGTCTGCGCACCGCCATCTTAGGCGGCGAGGCCCTGCAGGCCAAGCAGCTCAACCGTTGGCGGGCTGCCCTGCCCCAGGTCCAGTACATCAACCTCTATGGTCCCACGGAAGTCACTGTGGACTGCACCTGGTATCCCATCCAGCGGGACTTTGCCGACCACGAGCGCATCCCCATCGGCACCGCCTGCGCCAACAAGGAGGTGTTCCTCCTGGACGAGACCTTGCAGCCAGTCCCCCCAGGCCAGCCTGGGGAGATCTGCGTGCGCGGCATGGGTCTGGCCAAGGGGTACTTTGGCCAGTGGGACAAGACTCGCGCCGCTTTCATCCAAGACCCGCGGAACCCCAACTACCCCGACCTGATCTACCGCACCGGCGACTTGGCGGTGATGGATGAGGACGGTCTGCTCACCTTCCTCACTCGACGGGACGGGCAGATCAAGCACATGGGTTACCGCATCGAGCTGGGGGAGATCGAAACCACCTTGAACAGCTTCCCGGCCATCCAAGAGGTGGCCTGCTTCTTCGACCCGGAGCGGGACCGCATCCACTGCGTCTACACCGGTACCCTGGACAGCAAGGCCATCGCCAAACAGGCCCGGGCCAGCCTGCCCCGCTACATGGTGCCCAACCTCTACCATCAGGTGGAAACCATGCCCCACAACCCCAACGGGAAGATTGACCGACCCCGCCTGCGGGAGGAGTACCTTGGACATGAAACTCACTGACTACGCCGCCCTCGCCCAGCTGGCCTCGGCCCATCTCCGGCCAGGGGTGCGGGCCAACACCATGGTCTCACAGACGGAATATGGCGCCTCCTTGGCGGGAGGAACCCTCACCGCTCAGGAAACCCCTGCCGGACTTCTCCTGCTGCGGGACCGTGGAGACCATACCCGGCTGCATTTCTTCCTGGAGGACCTCTCCGTCCCTCTGGGTGCCGCCCTCCCGGACCCTACGGTAACCGAAGTGGCCTACCGTCCCAGGGACAAGGGTCTGCGGGAGGCTGTGGACTACCTCATAGAGCAGGGGTTCACCCCCCTGTTTGAGCGGCTTCGCCTCTCCCGTCCGGCGGGAGAGACGGGAGCGCCAGCGCTCCCTGTGTCCCGCCCTGGGCCGGAGCGCGGGCGGGATGTGCTGGCCTTTCTGCAGGCCAACTTCTCTCCCCTCACCGGCTGCCTGCCCAATGAGGCGGAGCTGAAGGCCGACCTGGCCCACCGCCAGGTCCTGCTCTTGGAGGAGCAAGGGGCCATTACGGGCCTGCTCCACTTTACTCTAGAGGGGACCACCGGCGAGATCCGCCACCTGGCCATCCAGGCATCTCGCCGGGGGACCGGCCGCACCCGCCCCCTCCTGGCCGCCTACCTCCAAGCCATTGGCGGAGCCAAAAGCGTGGTGTGGACCCGCGCGGACCATCTGGCCGCGCAGACCGCCTACGGCCGCTTTGGCTTTGCCCCCGATGGCCGGCGTTCCGCCGTGCTATGCTACACTAAGAAAGAAGGGAACAAACACCCATGAAAGAACAACTGCTGCAAATTTTGACCGAAGCCGTCCCCGGCGTGGACTTTGAAACCGAAACCGCCCTGGTGGACGATGAGATTCTGGAATCCCTGGACATTGTCACCATCGTCTCTGAGATCAAGGACGCCTTTGAGGTGGAGATCTCGGTAGACGACCTGGTCCCGGAGAACTTTAACTCTGTAGAAGCCATGCTGGCCCTCATCCAGGCCCGGAAAGACGACTGACCATGTCCTTCACCTCCCTTCCCTTCCTGGTGCTGGTACTGGTATCGGTGGGGGTGTATTATCTGCTGCCCAAAAAGGGGCAGTGGGTGGCCCTACTGGCAGCCAGCATGCTGTTTTACTGCGTAGGGGGCGGCAAAACCGTCCTCTACGTGTTTTACACCGCAGCCACGGTCTATGTCTCCGGCCGCCTGCTAGGGCACTTCAATGCCCTGCGCCGGGCCGCCCCCAAGGAGGAGCGCAAAGCCATCACCGCCAAGTACAAACCTTACCGCCGAGGGGTGGTCCTGTTTGCCTGCTTGGCCAACTTTGTGCTACTCTACATCCTCAAGTACTGGAACTTTACCGCAGAGCTTTTGCAGCCTCTGGCTGACCAGGTAAGCCCTGGGAGCCAGATTCCCCTGTCGGAACTGGTGCTCCCACTGGGTATCTCCTATTTTATCTTCCAGTCGGTGGGCTATGTCATCGACGTCTATCGGGACAAGTATCAGCCGGAGAAGAACTTTGCCAAACTCCTTCTGTTTGTCTCCTTCTTCCCCCAAATGGTCCAGGGTCCCATCGGCCGGTTTGACCAGCTGGCCCCCCAACTGCTGGCCCAGCGCTCGGCGGACTACACCAACCTGAAGTACGGCATCCAACTGATGATGTGGGGCTATTTCAAAAAGATGGTCATCGCCGACCGGGCCGCCGTGTTGGTGAACACCGTTCTGGACGATCCCTGGTCCTACAGCGGCAGTATCCTCGCCGTGGGGGTCCTGTTCTACTGTATCCAGCTCTACGGCGATTTCTCCGGGGGCATCGACATTGCCCGCGGGGTTGCCCGGATGTTCGGCATTGACTTGGCGGAAAACTTCCGCCGCCCCATCTTCTCCACCTCCCTCACCGACTTCTGGCGCCGGTGGCACATCACCTTGGGAGCCTGGATGCGGGATTACCTGTTCTATCCCCTCTCCCTGTCCAAACCCTTCGGCCGGTTGGGCCGGTTCACCCGGAAGCACATCAAGGGAAAGCTGGGGAAGATTTTGCCCACCTCCCTGGCCACTTTCATCGTCTACTTTGTCATCGGCATCTGGCACGGCGCCAACTGGCGGTATGTGGCCTTCGGCTTCTGGAACGGCGGTATCATCACCCTATCCCTGCTGTTGGCCCCTCAATTCTTGGTGTGGAAGGAAAAACTCCACATCAACGACAAGTCCCTGGGTTGGCATATTTTCCAAGTGGTACGCACCAACATCCTGGTCTTCTTCGGCCGGTACATTACCCGGGCCCCCCGCTTTCTCACCGCCGTGTGGATGGTGAAAGAGACGTTCCTCCATCCCAACCTGCCTGACCTGTGGAACGGCACCCTGCTCTCCCTGGGCCTCACCGGTTGGGACCTTGCCGTCCTGTGGATTGGCGTGGCCATCATGCTTGCTGCAGAGTGGTACCAGGAAAAACAAGGGCCCATTCGCCCTATGTTGGAAACGAAACCCGTCTGGTTCCAATGGTTCACCACCATGGTACTGCCTTTGGCAATCCTCTTTTGCCTCGGCGTCCTCCGGGCAGACTATATTCCCGAGGGCTTCATCTATCAGCAGTTCTAATAAGAGGAGGTCTCCATGAATTCCAAACGATGGCTGTTGGGGTTTTTGGCCACCGCAGTGGTCTTAGGGGCTGCCGTGCTGGGCTTTAACTGGTTGGTAGACCCCTTCGGGGTCTTTTCCCACAAAGCGCTGGAATGGCCCTCCTATGAGATGACCATGAATCCCCGCACTGCCAAAATCACCTATCTCAAAGAGCACCACGAGGAGTACGACTCCTATATCTTAGGCTGCTCCTCCGTGAGTTCCTTTCCCACAGACGCCCTCAACACGTATTTTGACGCCAATTTCTACAATATGATCGCCTACGGGGCGGACATGTTGGATGTAGAACAGCAGGCCTTCTATCTAGTGGAAAACTACGAGGTGAAAAACCTGGTGGTCAGCGTCTACATCGACAACGCGATGAACTACAACGAGGAGGCAGATCCCCTGGCCTATGCCATGCCGCCGGAGACCACCGGGGAAAACCCTCTCGCCTTCTACGCCAAATACCTTTTCATGGACCCCCGCCATAGTTTGGACAAGCTGGAGGCCATGGTGCAGGACACCTATCTGACCCAGACCTTCGACGTCTTTGACGCCAGTGACGGCGCCTATGACAAAAAGGTGCGGGACGCAGAGCCCATTGGAAATATGGATGCGTACTTGGAGTCCTATCCCGTCTTCGCCAATTACCCTGCCCTTTCCAACCAGACCAATGAGGAAGCCATCACCGGCACCCTGGAGAGCCTGACGCGGATTAAGCAGCTCTGTGAAGACAATGGGGTCCAGCTGACCGTGGTGACTGCCCCGGTGTATGCGGACTATTTGGCCTCCTTCCCCTGGGAGCAAGTGGCGGACTTCTACACCCGGTTGGCAGAAGTCACCGATTATTGGGATTTCTCCTACAGCTCCGTGAGCTTTGAGCCCCGGTACTTCTACGATGAAACCCACTTCCGGGAGTGCGTTGGCGACATGGCCCTGGCCCGGATGTTTGGGGATGAGAGTGTGTACATTCCTGAAGACTTTGGCGCCTATGTCACCGCTGACAACGTAGCAGAGCATGTGGCCCAGATGGCTCAGGCAGAACCTCTTCCGTTGGAGGAGTACACGGCCCAGGTCCCGGTGCTCATGTACCACCACATCTCGGAGGAGGGAAACGACAGCACGGAGCTCTCCCCAGAGGCCTTCGAAGCCCAGATCGCCGCCTTGGCAGAGGCCGGTTACACCTCTGTGTTCCCCGAGGATCTGGCCGCCTACGTCCGGGAGGGCAAGGAATTGCCGGAGAAACCCATTGTCATCACGTTTGACGACGGGTACTTGAGCAACTATGAATACGCCTACCCTATCCTGAAGAAATACGGTATGGTGGCCACCATCTTCGTCATCGGTTCTACCGTAGGGGACACGGAGCATTATAAAGACACCGATTACCCCATCACCCCCCACTTCTCCTACGAACAGGCCAAGGAAATGGTGGACTCTGGGGTCATCTCCATCCAGAGCCACACCTACGACATGCACCAATGGGGCCCCTATGAGGACTCCGACCAGCCCCGGGAGAACCTTCTCCCCCTGGAAGGGGAGTCGGAGGAGGCCTACCGGGCCGCCCTCTCCGCCGACTGCGAAACCATCCGTCGGGAGATTCAGGAAGGGACTGGGGAGGAGGACGTCCACGTCATCGCCTTCCCCGGTGGGTACTATGATATCCTGAGCCTGGTAACCCTGTTGGAAAACGGGTTTGACATCTCCTTTTCCACTGAGATCGGCACCAATACCCTCATTAAGGGGCTGGACCAATCTCTCCTGGCCCTGGACCGGTACAACATGAATGGGTCCGTCTCCCCAGAGCAAATGCTGGAATGGATCGGTTCCTAACCCCCCAAACGGTCCCCTTCGGGGGACCGTTTGGCGTTCGTGTCTTCTCCTCACCGCTGCTCCAACTTGCGTGCCTTGCTGTAAAAGGTGGCCACCGGCAGGCCACAGGCTCCGGCGGCCTGGCGCAGAGTCATGGTTTTGGCCCGCCATGCCCGGTGGAGGCTGTGGAAATTCTCCGGCAGCGGGCGGGGCGGCCGGCCGAAGCGAACCCCTCGGGCCTTGGCCGCAGCGATGCCCTCTGCCTGGCGCTGGCGGATGTTGGCCCGCTCGTTCTCCGCCACGAAGGAGAGGACTTGCAGGACGATGTCACTGAGGAAGGTGCCCATCAGGTCCTTGCCCCGCCGGGTGTCCAGCAGGGGCATGTCCAGCACCACGATATCCACCCCCTTCTCCTTGGTGAGCAGCCGCCACTGGTCCAAAATCTCCCGGTAGTTGCGCCCCAGACGGTCGATGCTGTGGAGATAGAGCAGATCGTCCCGCCGGAGCTTCCGCACCAGGCGCTGGTACTGGGGGCGGTCAAAGTCCTTCCCCGACTGCTTGTCGGCGAAGATGTTCCGCGGAGGGATGTCCAGCTGGTCCATGGCTAGGCGCTGGCGGTCCTCGTTCTGTTCCCGGGTGCTGATCCGGATGTATCCATACTTGGTCATGGTATGACCCCCTTTTCTCGCATCCCTCCCTGCCCTGCCAGTGCGTTTCCCCACACGAAAAGCCCCCTGCCCGTACTGGGCAGGGGGCCTTCGTCTGTCTTAGATGGGGATGGCCCGGATCATCAGGCGGTCGCAGACGGCGTCGATGTTGGTTTTGTCCACATGGGCCTGGTCCATGGTCTGTTTCACCTTGTCCACCAGGACCTCGTTGCGCAGGTCCGAGAGCTGGCCCATGATCCCCAGCCGGCGGCCCAGGCGGAAGAGGTTCTGGGTGTCCTCCGGCAGGTCCAGGAAGAAGTCGATGAGGGCCAGCATCCGGTCCTTGTCCTCCGGCAGGCGGCCTTTCAGTTCCAGGAGGATGTTCAGGATATGATCACTGTCCACCCAACTGGTGATGCCGTGGAGGTTCTCCAGGAACAGGCGAATCTCCCCGATGGTCTCCATGTCGTTGGGCCGGGTGAGGATGCCCTTCTCATAGTCCTCATACATCTCCAAATTCTCCGCCAGGGCCATGGAGCGGATGCGGATGAAGTCGGGGTTCACCTGGTTCATCACGTCGGCAGTGTCCAGGGCGCTCTCCCTGGCATACTCCCGCCCCCCCATGCCGGGCATGTAGAACTCGTTGATCTCGATGCCTGCGGCCATGGCCTTGATGCCCGCCTCGATCTGGGCCTGCTTGGTGACCCCCTTGCGCATCATTTTGAGGATGTGGTCGTTCCCCGTCTCCAGGCCGATGTGGAAGCGGTTGAGCTTAAGTTCCCGGTACCGCTTCAGCCGTTCTAAGGGGAGGCGGTTGATGGTGTCCGACCGGGCGTAGGTGGTGATCCGCTGGATCTGGGGGAAGGTCTGGTTCAGGTACTCCAGCACGTCGGTGAGCTCGTCCGGGTTCATCAGCAGGCCGTTGCCGTCCTGGAAAAAGACGGAGCGCATCCCGCTCTGCACCCAGTGATAGGCCATGGAGAGGGCCTCGTAGTCCGCCTCGGACTTGGCCTGGCGGGGGGGCTGGCGGTTCTGGATCACATCCACCCAGTACTTGACCAGGTCGATGTCTTTCTTCACGTCCTCCGCCCGGCGGATGCTGAAGGGCACGTCCCGGTAGAAGCCGCAGAAACGGCACTTGTTCCAGCCGCAGCCCCGGTTGATCCGCAGCAGCAGGCTGTAGGCTTCGCTGGGCGGGCGGATGGGGCCCAGTTCAAAGCCGTTGTATGGTGGGATCTTTGGCACGGCAGGGTCCTCCTTTGGATGTCATTTTGGAGGTATTATACCCGAAGTTCTCCCCCGCCGCAAGTGAGGAAGACACAAAGCGCCCCCAGCCCAGCAGGCCGGGGGCGCCAAAGGCATCGGGTTTGCTTGGAAGGGGTGCTTCGGACTTACCCCTCCATCCCCCGCAGGCGCTCCACCAGGGGCTCCTTGGCGAAGGTGTGGAGGGACACCCCGGTGATCACCAGGGGGACCAGCACCAGCACCGCCACATAGGCCAAGGCAAACCCCGTGGGGAACTGGAAGACCATGTAGTGCACCCCCATCCCCGCCAGGGTCCGGCTGAGGAACCAGCCGCAGAGGGTGCCCACCGTGAGGGTAACCCCCACCGTGGCCAGCACCAGCAAGAGGCTCTCCCCCAGGAGCATCTGGCGGACCTGCCCCTTGCCCATGCCGATGGACTCCAGCATGGCCAGCTCCTGCTTCCGGGTAACGATGTTGGTGATGAGGGTGTTCATCATGCTCAGGATGCTAAAGAGCATGATGAAGATGGCCAGGCCGCTGATGGCCCCAAAGATGGTGTTCACGTTCTGGGCATCCACCGCCTGCCGCTGGGAGAGGGTTTCCATGGTCAGCTCGCTCCGGGCGGCCACCAGGGGCTCCAGAGCGGCCTCTACGGCGGCCTCCTGGCCGTCGGCGGCGTTCACCAGCAGACCGGTGTTGAAGGTGTCGTAGGACACCCAGCTTTGGGCCACCGCCTCCGGCAGGAGGAACCAGCCCTCCAGCAGCTCGTTGTCCCGGTTGTACTGGTCATTGAGGATGCCCAGCACGGTCACCGTCCGCTCCGCCGGGCCGGTGCCGTCGAAGTAGTGGAAGGTCAACTGGTCCCCCACCTGGAAGCGCCAGCCGTAGATCTCCTCCACGTTGTTGTTGTCGGCCACCAGGACATAGGACCCGGACATCAGCTGGTCATAGTCGGCGCTGCCCTCCTCCAGGTACTGGCCGATGGTGCGGACCTCCTCCTGGGTCATCAGCCAGGCCATGTCGTCGTTGTCATACTCACTCCGGGTGGGGATGTCATAGGAGAGGCCGAAGTTCTTCAGCTCCTGGACCGACTCCACCCCGTCCAGGGCCAGGATCTCCTCCACCATGGCCTGGTCCATAGGTTGGTTGGCCTGGAGGCCGCTGATGCCGTTGTCCTCCAGCTCGATGGCCGCCTGGGTGTAGTTGATATGGGCCTCCGCGTCCTTAAAATAGATCTGGCGGGAGTAGGCGTCCCGGTCGAAGGAGGTCATGTAGGTGGCCGCCGTCATGAACAGGATGCCCCCCAGGGCCAGGGAGAGCATGGTGACGGTGGCCTTCTTCCGGTTCTTTCCAAAGTTCATCACCCCCAGCCCCACCGGGGTGAGGTTCCGGCACAGCTTGCGGCCAGCTGCCGCCTTCATGCCGTCCTGGGGCTGGTACCGCAGGGCCTCCATGGGGGAGACCGCTGCCGCCAGTTTGGCCGGCTTGTGGACCGAGAGCAGGGTGATGACGTAGACCACCACAAACACCCCCACCGCCAGGAGCAGGGTATTGAGGATGCTGAACCCCGCCGGCAGGAGGAAATATCCCACCACACCGCCGATCACGATCCCCAAGGGGGCGGCCCGCAGAAAGAGCATCCGCCCCTCTCGGGAGACCAGCTTCCGCATCTGCTTTTTGGTCATGCCGATGGTGCGCAGCTGACCGAACTGATGGACCCGGCCAATGACGGAGAGGTAGAACACCCCATAGATCACCAGCACCGCCGCCAGCAAGATCACCGCCCCCACCAGGCCGTAGAGGAGAACCTGCTGGCTGTCCACCGACAGGGAGTCCAGGAAGGCCCGGGAGGGGTTTACAAACTGCCGCTCCACCCCGGCATCGCTGCCGATGAGGAACATGGCCTCCTGGCAGTCCCACTGGTTCATGGTGGTGGCCCCGTAGAGCTGGGCATAGACCTCATAGGGCTCCCCCGCCAGCTGGCTGCCCGTCTCGGCGTAGGCCTGGGAGAAGAAGAGGGAGAACTGGCTGGCATTCTCCCCCCCTGCCAGCAGGCCGGTGACGGTACAGGTCTCCGTATTGCCGTCGTAGAAGGGGAAGGTCACCTGGGTGCCCAGGGCGGCAGGCAGGCCCATCCGCTCCAGCATGGCCCCTTGGACGGCCACCTCGTCGGCCGCCTGGGGGAGGCTCCCCTGGGTGAGGGTGCCCACCTGGATGTGGTCGGACATCTCACTGACGTAGTAGGGCACCACGGAAAAACCGTCCAGCTCCGTGGGCACCCCGGTTTTCACTTGGATCTGGTAGGCAATCCGCTCGTCCCTTTGCAGGGCCTCCACCTGGGTCTCGGTGAGGTTATAGTAGCCCACCTGCTGGGCGTGGGTGAGGTTCCGCTGGGTCTGCTCCTGCTGCCCTACGGCAAACATCAGGATACCCATAAGCAGGGCCGAGGCCAGGACGATGGTGAGCATCACAAACCCGTTGCGCATCCGGCTGGCCCGCAGGCTGGCCTTGGCCATGCGGGCAATCATGCCCCGTTCCAGTTTCTTCATGGCGCGCCCCTCCTTACCGGTGGATCTTCCCGTCCTCGATGCGGACCTGGACATCGGCCTTGGCTGCAATCTCGGGGTTGTGGGTGATCATCACGATGGTCTGGTGAAAGGTGGCGCTGGTCATTTTCAGCAGGTCGATGACTCGGTCGCTGGTGTGGCTGTCCAGGTTGCCGGTGGGCTCGTCAGCCAGGATGATGGCGGGCTTGGTGATCAGCGCCCGGGCGATGGCCACCCGCTGCTGCTGGCCGCCGGAGAGGTGGCTGGGATAGCTGGCCAGCTTGCCCTCCAGATCCAAAAAGCCCACGATCTCCCGGAGGAGGGCCTTGTCCTCCTGCTTGCCGTCCAAACGGACGGGGAGGACGATGTTCTCATAGGCGGTGAGGTAGGGGATCAAGTTGTAATTTTGAAAGATGAAACCGATCCGCTGGCGGCGGAAGACGGTGAGGTCCTCGTCCCGAAGGTCCTCCAGCTGGAAGTTGTCCACCTTCACGGTGCCGCCGGTGGGCCGGTCCAGCCCGCCCAGCATGTTCAGCAAGGTGGACTTGCCGGAGCCGGAGGTGCCGATGATGGCCACGAACTGCCCCGCCTCCACGGACAGGGAGACGTCGTCCAAGGCCTTCACCAGGCTGGCGTCCTGACCATACTCCTTGGTCAGGTGGGTGGTTTGCAGGATACGCATAAACGATTCCTTCCTTTCTCTGTTGCAGGATGGTCCCATGGTACCACCCTGCTCTTCCGAGACAAGAAGTAGGGCCTAAATTAACACCGACGGGGTAAAACTTAACACCCGCCGGGAAGCCTAGGGCTTCCCGGCGGGTGCTGCATGCAGACGGTTAGGACACGGGCTCCTGGGCCCGGGCAGGGGCCTCCACCTGGGGGATGGGCAGGAGGATTTTCAGGGTAAACACGCCCCCCTCCCCCCGGGTGAGCACATGGCCGCCGTACCCCTCCGCGGTGCGCCGGAGGTTGGCCAAGCCGTAGCCGTGGAGGAAGGTGTCCCCCTTGGTGGTGCGGGCATGGGCAGGGGCCTGTGGGTCCATGGTGTTCTCCACCAGGATGAGGAGCATGTCCCGCACCCGGCCGGTTTTCACCGTCACCAGCCGCTGGCCCTGGGGCAGCTTTTCGCAGGCCTCGATGGCGTTGTCCAGGGCGTTGCCGAACAGGGTGCTGATGTCCAGGGGGGCCAGGAACCCCCCGTCGGCAAAGGGGGTCACCGCGGTGAAGTCGATCCCCTTTTCCCGGGCGGCCTTGGCCTTGTCCCGAAGGACGATGTCCAGGTACTCGTTGCCGGTATGCTGGTAACTCTCATAGGCCTCCAATTGAACCTGCAGATCCTGGGCAGCCTGGTGGAGGGCCTGGCTGCCCCCGGTCTGGGCCTGGAGGACCAGAAGGTGGTTCTTCATGTCGTGGTAGATGCTGCGCACCCGCTCCTCGTCCCGGAGGCGGTCTTTGTAGTAGGCCTGCTGCTTCTCCAGAGCCTGGGCCCGGTACCGGTCCTGGAGGGAGTCGCAGATGTAGGCCGCCACATAGATGCAGCCAAAGCTGGAGAAGATAGAGGCAAAGCACACCGGGTAGACGATGGCCATCTCCTCTGGCATGAAGTAGATGATGATAAAGATACACACAAAGGGGGCCAGCATCACCGCGTCCACCATCCACCACATGGCGGCGGTGAGGCTCTCGGCGATCCGCTTGAGTTTCCGGCGAAGGAAGGCCCAGGCCCCCACCCAGAACCCCAGCCGGGCCAGCAGGGACAGGGTGTGGATCAGGGTGCTCCAGAACCAGTCGGACTCGGTCCAGCCTGGACCGGGCTCGCCGGGGGCGCCGGTATAGGCGAAGAAAAGGTTCGACCCGGCGTCCTGCATGAGGTAGTTGACCGCAATGAGGGCGGGGTAGAACACCAGCACCGCCGCCACCTTCTTCATCCACCGCCCCCGGTGGAAGACAGCCACATAGCCAAAGAAGCCCATCATGGCTCCCAGCAGCCCTGGCAGGTCGTTGGAGTAGATCACCACCACCGACAGCTGGGCGCAGACCACCACCGCCGCCAGCCGAAGGGGCCAGGGCTTCCGCACCGGCAAAAAGGTGTGGAGGATCCAGAAAAACAGCAGCGCATAGGCCCACTCCACCACAAAACTCAGCACATCCAGCAGGGTAATGATCACAGCATATCCCCCCAGTAGTCGGTGAGCTGGGCCAGGAAGGTTTTCCGCTTGGGCTGGCTGATGGGAAGGGTCTCCCCGGTGATGAGGGTGAGCTCCAGCTTGTGGACCCCTTTCACATAGAACAGGTTCACCAGGTAGCTGGTATGGCACCGGGCAAAGCCCTTGTCCCCCAGGGCGGCCTCCATCTCCTTCATGGTGCGGTAGCTGATGAGGTTCTGCTCCTGGGTGTGGCAGAGGAGGTTGCGGTTGAAGGTTTCGATATACCGCAGGTCCCGCAGGGCCACCCGGTGGCGGCCGGCGTCGTTGGCGATCACCACGAAGGGGTCTGGCTCCTTCTGCCGCCGGGCCAGGAACTTGTCCATCTCCGCCTTGAGGCGGATGTACTGCAGGGGTTTTAGGATGTAGTTGGTGGCCTGGTACTGGTACCCCTCCAAGCTGTACTGGGCCAGGGTGGTGAGGAAAATGATGCTCACCTGCCCGTCCATTTCTCGGATGCGCTGGGCGGTGCGCAGGCCATCCATGATACCCATTTGAATGTCCAGAAAGATCAGGTCCAGGGTGGGGTCGTAGGGGTCGGTGAGGTCCGCCCCATCCCCAAAGGTGCTGATTTTCAGTTCTGTGCCGGTCTCCTGGGCGTAACGGTCCAGCATCTGGGACAGATGCTGGACAAACGCCGCTTCGTCATCACAGATTGCCACGTGGAGCAATCCGGTCACCCTCCTTCTCGTGCAAATTCCGCCCTATTATACCCCCTCTCTCCTGTGGGTGCAAGGGCGAGTCCCTTCAACAGGGCAGCAGGAACAGTGTACCAGAACGCGCCCCAAGAATCAACCTCTTGTTTTTCTATTTTCAACCCAATGTTTTTCCATATTGGATACAATAAAATGTACCGTTACAGGAACTGTTTTCACTGCAAGGAGCCATCGTTATGAACCGGATCGGCGAACGGATGAGGGAATATCGGAGGTCCATCAAAATGACCCAGGCGGACTTTGCCTCCCGCCTGGGGGTCACCGGGGCGGCAGTGTCCGCCTACGAGACGGGCAACCGCCTGCCCTCCTACGAGGTGCTGGTGAAGATTGCCAACATCCTGGGGGTCAGCACCGACGCCCTCCTGGGCCGTCAGAGCGCAGACCGGGTGGTGGTGGACGTCACCTCCCTCACCCCCCGGCAGCGGAGCCTGGTCCAGGACATGGTGGAGGAGTTTGCCGCCGGGAACCGGCGGGGGGATGCCCTGTGATGTGGGTGTACCAAGGGCTGGACATCCTGGGCACCCTGCTGGAGGCCATGGGTCTCTATGTCCTGGTCAACGCCTTTTGCCCCCACCGAGAACCCAGCTGGCGGTACCTGGTCCCCCCGGCGGTGTTCTTTGTCTCGGTGTACCTCTGGACCTGGTTCTGGGAGGACTCTGCCTATAAGATCGCCGTCACCCTGCTCCTCACGTTTCTGGCCTACAAAGGTCTGACCAAGCAGCCGGCCATGGCCATCCTGGCGGGGATGATGACCCAGCAAATCTACCTCGCCGCCGCCAATGCCCTGGCGGAAACCGCCGCCTTTTTCCTCCTCGATGAGATGACGGTGGTGGTCGAGGGCCAGCAGTTTCTTCGGCCGGTGGTCTATGGGCTGTATTTCCTCTTCCAAATTGCCTTTATGCTCTTCTTCCGGTTCTTCCTGCGAAAGTACGCTGGAGGGCTGGACAAGCGAAGTGTATTGGCCATCGCCCTCCCCTTCCTGCTGATTGAGGTGCTGGTCCACCTGCTTACCGTTCCCTTCCACAATGGACAATTGGGATGGTTTAACGTGTATTGGGAGCTGGGCATCCTTCTCATCGCCATGCTCTTTCTGGTGCTGTTGGTCTATATCAAGAACAACCTCTTTCTCCGGGAACAGGAGCAGCGGAGCAAACTGCAAATCGCCCACTTACAGCAGCAGTTTGCCTACTACCAAGACAAGCAGAAGGAGGAGGAACGGGTCCGCGCCCTCTACCATGATCTGAAGAATCACCTGCTGGTGCTGGAGCAGCAGCCCAGCACGGAAGCCGCCCACCGGATGGCCGAAACCCTCCGGGGACAGATCGCCGCCTACGAGGATTACGTCCACACCGGCAACGAATTTTTGGACATCATCCTCAAGGACAAGGCAGCCAAAGCCCGGGAGAAGGGGATCGACTTCTCCGCCCAACTAGACCTGCACGGGGCCGATTTCCTGGACCCCCTGGACCTGAGCACCCTCTTCGGCAATGCCCTGGACAACGCCATCGAGGCCAGCGAAAAGCTGCCGGAGGGCCAGCGGCTCATCACCCTGCAGGGAAAACGCATCCGGGACATGCTCCTGGTCACCGTGGAGAACCGGGCCCAGCCAGAATCCACCCCTGCCCAGGGCACCTCTAAGGGGGATCCCTTCCTCCACGGCTTCGGCATCCCCAACATGCGCCAGGCCGCAGAGCGCTACGGCGGCCAGATCCAGTTCCAGCAGTCGGGGGAGACCTTCCGGCTGAAACTTCTCCTCCCGATCCCCTGATCCTTTCCCCGCCCCGCTGCCCAGCAGCGGGGCGCTTTTGGCCCAATTTCTCGGGAAAACCCGGGAAATTTACAGGGTTTTCCCCTCTGAGAGGCAAAAAAATCTTGCCATTTCCCTCTAACCTCTGTATAATAGTTGCGGTATTTTTTCCCATGAAACGATACTGCTTATCTTTATGAATATATTGGAGGATATACTATGGCAGGCGTGATTTCCAGAGGCATCCAGGGCCCCATCATCCGGGAAGGGGACGACATTGTCGACATTGTGGTCAAGAGCGTGTACGCGTCGGAACAGGCCGACGGCTACACCCTCCAAAACCGGGACGTGATCGCGGTCACCGAGTCCGTGGTGGCCCGGGCCCAGGGCAACTATGTCACCGTGGACCAGGTGGCCCAGGACATCCGCGCAAAGTTCCCCGCAAAGAAGCTGGGCCTGGTCTTCCCCATCCTCAGCCGGAACCGGTTCTCCATGTGCCTGAAGGCCATTGCCCGGGCTATGGACGAAGTGGTGGTCCTGTTCAGCTACCCCAACGACGAGGTGGGCAACCCCCTCATGGTCCGTTCGGCCTATCTGAAGAACCGCTACAGCGGGGTGTATGACTTCGAGGAGGCCGACTTCGTCAAGACCTTCGGCTCCCCCGTCCACCCCTTCACCGGGGTGAACTACCTGGACTTCTACCGGGAAGTCATCGAGAGCGAGGGCGCTAAGGCCACCTTCCTCTTCTCCAACGACTGCCGCTACATCGCTTCCTACTGCGACAGCATCCTCTGCTGTGACATCCACACCCGGAACGAGACCCGGGACGTGCTCCAGTCCATGGGCAAGCAGGTGCTCACCCTTGCGGACATCATGAACGCCCCCGTGGACGGCAGCGGCTACCACGAGTCCTACGGCATGCTGGGTTCCAACAAGGCCAACGAGGAGAAGCTGAAGCTCTTCCCCCGGAACTGCCAGCCGGTGGTGGAGGGCATCCAGGCCCGGATCAAGGCAGAGCGCGGCCTGGACGTGGAGGTCATGGTCTACGGCGACGGCGCCTTCAAGGACCCCGTAGGGGGCATCTGGGAGCTGGCTGACCCTGTGGTCTCCCCCGCCTACACCGCAGGGCTGGCGGGCAAGCCCAATGAGCTGAAGCTGAAGTTCCTGGCCGACAACGACTTTGCCGACCTCTCCGGCGAGGCCCTTCAGGAGGCCATCCGCCAGGAGATCCGCGCCAAGCGGGAGGACCTGGTGGGGGACATGAGCTCCGAGGGCACCACCCCCCGGCAGTACACCGACCTGCTGGGCTCCCTGTGCGACCTCACCTCCGGCTCCGGGGACAAGGGGACTCCCTTCATCGTCATCCAGAACTACTTCAACAACTACGCGGGGTGAGGGTTCCTCACCTCCCTGCCCGGGTGGCTCCATGCCGCCCGGGCTTTTTTTGTCACCCGGTCCCTTGTGACCGCCGCCCCCCTGTGCTATGATAGGGAGGTAAAAGGAGGGGAAGATTCTTGAACCGCGCAAACCAATCCTTTGATGTACTCATCGTCGGCGGCGGGGCCGTGGGCTGCGCCATCGCCCGGGAACTGGCCCGGTACCGGCTGTCCATCGCCCTGGTGGAGAAGGAGGCCGACGTGGCCGCCGGCACCAGCGGGCGCAACTCCGCCGTGGTCCACGCCGGCTTCAACAACCGGCCCGGGAGCTTGATGGCCAAGCTCTGCGTGGCGGGGAACCAGGGCTTTCCCGCCCTGTGCCAGGAGCTGGACGTGCCCTTCCGAAAGACGGGGAAGATCCTGGTGGCCTTTGACCGGGAGGACCTGGCCACCCTCCGCCGCCTGAAAGCCCAGGGAGAGGCCAACGGCTGCCGGGGGCTGGAACTCCTGGACCGGGCGCAGCTCCAGGCCAAGCTCCCCCAGGTGGGGGGCATCGGCGGGTTCTTCTCCCCGGAGACGGGGATCTGCGACCCCTTCCTGTACACCGTGGCCCTGGCGGAGAATGCCGTGGCCAACGGGGTGGCCTTCTTCCTGAACCACCCTGTTACCGCCATCGCCCCGGCCGCTGGGGGGTACCAGGTGACCGCCGGGGACGCCGTCTTCTCCGCCCAGGTGGTGGTGAACGCCGCAGGGCTGTACAGCGCCCAGGTGGCCGCCATGGCGGGGGTCCAGGGATACCACATCTACCCCTGCCGGGGAGAGTACTTCATCCTGGACCAGATCGCCGAGGGGCTCCTCCCCCTGCCGGTCTATCCCGCCCCCCGGGCGGGGGAGGGGGGGCTGGGGATCCACCTCACCCCCACCGTCCACGGGAACATTCTCCTGGGCCCCAGCGCCGAATACATCGACTCCCTGGAGGACACTGCCTCCACCCAGCCGGTGCTGGACCGGCTGTTTCAGGAGGCCCAGCAGCTCCTCCCCAGCCTGAACCGGCGGCAGATCATCGGCGCCTATGCCGGCCTGCGGCCCAAGCAGGCCCCCCCGGGAGAGGGGGGCTACCGGGACTTCGTGGTCCGAGAGGACAAACCGGGGTTTGTTGACCTCATCGGCATCGAGTCCCCGGGGCTCACCGCCTCCCTCCCCCTGGCCCGGGAGGTGGCGGCCCTGGTGGGGCACACCCTGGACCTGGTGCCCCGGGCGGATTTCCAGCCCCGCCGCCAGGGCATCCGCCGGTTCCGGGACCAGAGCCCGGAGGCACAGGCCGCCCTCATCGCCGCCGACCCGGACTATGGGGAGGTGGTGTGCCGGTGCCAGACGGTCACCCGGGCGGAACTCCGCCAGGCGGTGGAGAACCCCCTGGGGGTGCGCACCCTGGCGGGGATCAAGTACCGGGCCTGGGCCACCACCGGCCGGTGCCACGGGGGATACTGCCTGCCCAAGATCGCCCAGATGCTGGTGGAGGACTACGGCCTGGCCCCGGAGGAGGTCACCTATCGGGGGGCCGGGTCCCCGCTGTTCACAGGGAGGGTGAAGGAATGAACGAGACGTACTATGACGTGGTCATCGTGGGCGGCGGCCCCGGAGGTCTGGCCGCCGCCCAGGGCGCTAAGGAGGCAGGGGCATCCTCCGTCCTGGTGCTGGAGCGGGAGGACCAGGTGGGGGGCATTCTCCACCAGTGCATCCACGACGGCTTTGGCCTCATCCGGTACCGGGAGACCCTCACCGGCCCGGAGTACGCCCACCGGGCCCAGGGAGAGGCCCTGGCTGCCGGGGCCCATCTGCGCACTGGGGCCATGGTCACCCGCCTCACCCCGGACCGCCGCCTCACCGCCGTCACCCGGCAGGGGCTGCTCCACTGCCAGGCGGGGGCGGTGGTGCTGGCCACCGGCTGCCGGGAGCGGACCCGGGGGGCCATCGCCATCCCCGGCACCCGGCCGGCGGGGGTATACACCGCCGGCACCGCCCAGAACCTGATGAACACCAAGAACCTGATGGTGGGCCGCCGGGTGGTGGTCCTGGGGTCCGGGGACATCGGCCTGATCATGGCCCGGCGGCTCACCTTGGAGGGGGCCCAGGTGCTGTGCGTGGCCGAGCAGCGCCCCGCCCCCGGGGGGCTGGAGCGGAACGTAGTCCAGTGCCTCTACGACTTCGGCATCCCCCTCCACCTCCAAACCACCGTCACCCGGATCTTCGGAGCCAGGCGGCTGGAGGGGGTGGAACTGAGCCAGGTGGACGGGGCCGGCCGCCCCATCCCCGGCACCGGGCGGCGGGTGGACTGTGACACCCTCCTCCTCTCCGTGGGCCTGATCCCGGAAAACGAGATCGCCGCCCAGGCCGGGGTGTCTCTGGACCCCGGGAGCAACGGGGCGGTGACCGACCGGTTCCTCCAGACCTCTGTCCCCGGGATCTTTGCCTGCGGCAACAGCCGGAAGGTGATGGACCTGGCGGACTTCGTCTCCGTCCAAGGCCACGCCGCCGGGGAGAATGCCGCCCGGTTCGTCCAAGGCCACGCCCTGGCGCCCATGCCCCCGGAGACCACCAACGCCATGGCCAAAGGTCTGCCCCAGCCGGGGGTGACCACCTGCGTCCTCTGCCCCAAGGGGTGCCGGGTGACCCTGCTTCCCCACGGGGAGGCCCAGGGCAACGGCTGCCCCAAGGGGGCGGACTACGCCCGCCAGGAGGCCACCGCCCCCAAGCGGGTCCTCACCACCACCCTGAAACGGCCCGACGGCACCCTGCTGCCGGTGAAAACCAGCGCCGGGGTGCCCAAAGACCGCCTCCTGTCCTGTATGGCAGTCCTCCGGCGCTGTGCCGCACCGGCAGGGCCGGTGCCCTGGGGGCAGGTGGTCCTCTCCGACCCCTTCGGTCTGGGGGTGGACATCATCGCCGCGGGGGAGGGCTGACCCCCGCTCTTCTGGAAAGGACGTGAACCCATGCAGCGCAACCAAGTGCAGCTCCCTGCAAAGCCAGTGCGGCGCGACCCTTGCAGGGAGTAACCTTCCGTCGCGCCCAGCCGCTGGCTTTGCCCTTCGGAATCCCTTTCCAAGGAGGCGGCCAACGTGCGATACCGCAATGCAGGCGACCTGCTGCCCGAGGCTTTGGTGAAGGAGCTGCAGCGCTATGTCCAGGGGGAATACCTCTACATCCCCACCGACGGGACCCAGCGCAAGGGCTGGGGGGAGCGTTCCGGCGCCCGGCAGATGCTGGATGCCCGCAACCGGGCCATTCGCCAGGCTTTTCGCCAAGGCGTCTCCCCGGAGGTACTGGGGGAGCAGTACCACCTCTCCCCCGCTTCCATTCGGCGGATCGTCTACACCAAATAAAATGTTCTGGGCGGCCCCATGGCATGGGGCCGCCCTTTTGTGCGACTTTGGTTCGGCAGCGTTTTGGGGATAGATTTTCCCTGCTGAGTGGGGTAGGATACCCCTATCAACCCCCACCGGGAAAGGAGCCTTGCCATGAACCCCCATCTCATCTATCCCCGCCCCGGGGACAAAGCCACGGTCTATCTGAAAAACGTTGTCACCAACCCCGCCATTCAGGTGGGCGACTTTACCATGTACCACGACTTCCGCAACGATCCCCGGGCCTTCCAGGAGAACAACGTCCTCTACCACTACCCCGTCAACGGGGACCGGCTGGTGATGGGGAAGTTCTGCTCCATCGCCTGCGGGGCCGTCTTCCTCTTCACCAGCGCCAACCACGCCTTGGGGTCCCTGTCCACCTATCCCTTCCCCATCTTCTTCACCGAGTGGGGGCTGGATGGAAGCCGGGTCACCGAGGCCTGGGACAACAAGGGGGACATCGTCCTGGGCAACGATGTGTGGGTGGGCTATGAGGCCGTCATCCTGTCCGGCGTCACCATCGGGGACGGGGCCATCATCGGTGCCCGGGCCCTGGTGACCCAGGACGTGCCCCCCTACACCATCGTGGGGGGCGTGCCTGCCCGCCCCATCCGCCAGCGGTTTCCCCACGAGACCATCGCCGCCCTCCAGGCCTTGGGGTGGTGGGACTGGCCGGTGGAAACCATCCAGCGGCACCTCCCCGCCATCCAGCAGGGAAGGCTCTCTGACCTTCCCCCCATCCCTTAAACAGCAGGACCCATTCCCTTGGCCAGGGAATGGGTCCTGCTGAAATCGTTAGGGGATGTCTCACCCCAGATTCGTCCGTTTGTTCTTAATCAGGTAGAGGGTCTTGCCATCGCCGGTGAGGCGGGCGTTGTCCAGCACCTCGGGGACCTCCAGCATCACCTCTCGGAGCTTGTTCATGGCGATGACCACCACCCCTTTGTGGGTGGCCTCGATCCCCGGCTCCTCCAGGTGCTTGAAAAAGGCATAGAAGTCCTTGGTGACAAAGAGGTTCCGCCCTTCCAAGGTGACCGGCCGGTACCGGCCGGAGAGGAGGAGGCTGGGCTCCATCTGGGGCGCAGGGATCAAATCTCCCTGGGACGGCCGGAGAAAGAGGGCATACCTGCCCAGACCCTGGGGGTCTGCAAAATGGTCCTCCGCCAGTTCCTTGTAGATTTTTCCCTCGGGGGTGGTTTCCAAAAACATAGGGGTGTCCTCCTGTGGGTTAGTCGCTGTAGGCCCGGTCGATCTTGATGGCAAACCGGCGGCCAGGGTGCTTGGCGGCCAGGTCCTCCTCCATCCGGTGGATCAGGGCCAGGCTGTCCCGGCAGGCGAAGTCCACCACCGCGTCAAAGGAGATGGTCCCCGTCTCCTGGTTTTCAAAGAAGGCGTGGATGGAGAGGACCTCCGGATAGGCCTTACACTCCCCCCGAACCTGGTCCTCCAGGACTCGGAGGGCATCGTCATGGGTGTTCACCGCATAGAACCCGATGTAGAGGTAGATGCGGTACTCCTCCCAGATGAGGGCTTGGGCCTTCTTGCTCAGGGCGTGGAGGTCCGCCGCCGTGTGCCAGTCATACACCGCCACGTTCACCGAACCCATGGCCCGGGTGGGGCCGTAGTTGTGGAGCACCAGGTCATAGGCCCCCAGGATGCCGTCGATGGAACACAGCCGGGTTTTCAGCTCCTGGGCCAGCTGGGCATCCGCCCGGCGGCCTACGATGCTGCTGAGGGTGTCCAGCAGCATCTCCAGGCCGGCCTTAAGGATGACCACCGAGATGATGCAGCCGATCCATCCGTCGATCACCACGCCGCTGGCCATGGTCACCAGGGCCCCTGCCAAGGTGCCGGCAGAGATCACCGCGTCAAAGGTGGCATCCGCCCCGGAGGCGGCGAGGGCGCTGGAGTCGGTCTCCTTCCCCATCTTCTTCGTGTAGGCCCCCAGCACCAGCTTGGTGACGATGGCCACCGCCACGATCACCACCGTCACGGTGGTGTAGTGGGTTTCGTCTGGGGTGAAGATCTTCTGCACCGAGGTCACCGCGAAGCTGGCGCCGGCAAAGAGGATGATCCCCGCGATGAGGATGCCGGTGAGGTACTCCACCCGACCGTAGCCGAAGGGGTGCTTCTGGTCCGGGGGCCGGCCGGCCAGCTTGGTGCCCAGAATCGTGATCACCGAGGACAGGGCATCGCTGAGGTTGTTCATGGCGTCCAGGATGATGGCAATGGAGTTGGCCAACACCCCCACCAACAACTTGAAGGCCACCAGACAGAGGTTGGTGACGATGCCCACCACGCTGGTGCGGACAATGAGCCGGTCCCGCAGGGTTTCCTTGCTTGCTGCCACGGGGGATTACAGGTCGCTGTCCATCAGTTTCTCGTCCACTTCCCGGCGGAGCTTGGCCTGGAAGTCTGCCAGAGACATGGCCCCCAGGTCGCCAGCGGCCCGGTGCCGGGGAGAGACGGTGCCGTTCTCCATGTCCCGGTCGCCCACCACCAGCATGTAGGGGGTCTTTTCCAGCTGGGCCTCCCGGATCTTCTTGCCGATCTTCTCGTTGCGGTGGTCTACCTCCACCCGGAAGCCGTTCTCGGTGAGCTGGGCGGCCACCTGGTCAGCATACTCTGCTGCCCGGTCGGTGACGGGGAGGACCTTCACCTGGACCGGGGACAGCCACACCGGGAAGGCCCCGGCAAAGTGCTCGGTGATGACGCCGATGAACCGCTCGATGGAGCCCAGCAGGGCCCGGTGGATCATCACGGGGCGGTGCTTCTCCCCGTCCTCTCCCACATACTCCAGGTCGAAGCGCTCGGGCATCTGGAAGTCCAGCTGGATGGTGCCGCACTGCCAGGTCCGGCCCAGGGAGTCGGCCAGGTGGAAGTCCAGCTTGGGGCCGTAGAAGGCGCCGTCACCGGGGTTGAGGATGAAGTCCTTGCCCATCTCCTGGATGGCGGCCTGGAGGGTCTCCTCGGCAAAGTGCCAGATCTTCTCATCGCCCATGTGGTCCTCGGGCATGGTGGACAGCTCGATCTGGTAGGTCAGGCCGAAGGTGGAGTAGATCTCATCGAAGATCTTCACCACGCCCTTGATCTCGTCCTTCATCTGGTCGGGGGTCATGAAGATGTGGGCATCGTCCTGGGTGAAGCACCGCACCCGGAACAGGCCGTGGAGGGCGCCGGACATCTCGTGCCGGTGGACCAGACCCAGCTCTGCCATGCGCAGGGGGAGGTCCCGGTAGGAGTGGGGCTCGTTCTTATACACCAGCATGCCGCCGGGGCAGTTCATGGGCTTGATGGCATAGTCCTCGCCGTCGATGACGGTGGTGTACATGTTGTCCTTGTAGTGGTCCCAGTGGCCGGAGCGGTGCCACAGGTCCTGGTTGAGGATGATGGGGGTGGCGATCTCCACATAGCCGTACCGCTTGTGGCACGCTCTCCAGTACTCCAGCAGGGTGTTCTTCAGCACCATGCCCTTGGGCAGGAAGAAGGGGAAACCGGGACCTTCCTCGGCCATCATGAACAGGCCCAGCTCCTTGCCCAGCTTCCGGTGGTCCCGGCGCTTGGCCTCCTCGATCTTGGCCAGGTACTCGTCCAGCTGCTCCTTCTTGGGGAAGGCGATGCCGTAGATCCGCTGGAGGGTCTGGCGGTTGGAGTCCCCCCGCCAGTAGGCGGCGTTGCAGGCGGTGAGCTTGATGCCGTTGCCCTTGATCCGCCCGGTGGAGTCCAGGTGGGGGCCGGCGCACAGGTCGGTGAACTCCCCCTGCTTGTAGAAGGAGATGGTGGCGTCCTCCGGCAGGTCGTTGATGAGCTCCACCTTGTAGGGCTCCTCCCGCTCCTCCATGAACTTCACGGCCTCGGCCCGGGGCAGTTCAAACCGCTCCAGCTTCAGCTTCTCCTTGCAGATCTTCCGCATCTCCGCCTCCAGCTCGGCCAGCTGGGTCTCGGAGAAGGGCTCGGGGGTGTCAAAGTCGTAGTAAAACCCGTTCTCAATGGCCGGGCCGATGGCCAGCTTCACCTCGGGATGGAGGCGCTTCATGGCCTGGGCCAGCACGTGGGAGCAGGTGTGCCAATAGGTCTTTTTGTAGTCGGGATTTTCAAAGGTGTACAGATTCTCGTCAGCCATGGTATGGTTCCTCCTGGTCAGATTTGGGGCATGGGCATAAAAAACCCGCCCCTGGAAATTCTCAGGGGCGGGATTGGAAAGACAATCTCGCGGTTCCACCCTGCTTGCATGGCCCATGGGGGACATGCCGCTTCGTTTCCGCGGTAACGGGCGGGGCCCGGCCCAGTCTACTGCCCCGCAGCGGGGGTTCGGTGGGCGGCTCAGGGAGGGTGCTTGGTCCGGCTGTGGCGGCGGGGAAGTTTTCAGCCTATGGCTTCCCCTCTCTGGGCCCCGGGGCCGGCAAGGTTCCCGTCGGTGCCTGTGTTCTAACGAGGGTATTATATGCTTGCGGGGGGGAAATGTCAAGGGGTGGGTCACATTGCTAAAAAATCCAGCGGTCTCTCCCCGCATAGAGCAGAAAAACACACCGTGGAAACCACTTCCCACGGTGTGTTTTTTCTCGTATTCCCATTACTCTGCCAGGCTCTGCACCGACCCCTGCCGGCAGTCCATGGAGACCTTCATCCCATCCTGCAGGGTGCGGGTGGCGCCAATGGCCCCTACAATGACGGCCTTGTTCAGGCTCAGCCCCACCACGGCAGCGTGGCTGCCCATGCCGTTCTCCTCCGTGATGACGCCGATGGCGTCCCGGATGTAGGGGAGCATCTCGTTGTTGGTGTGGGGCACCACCAGGATCATGCCGGGGCGGAACTTCTGCTTCACGTCCTCCAAGGTCCGGCAGACGCAGAGGACGCCCTTCACATTCTCATTGCCCACGCCGGCGCCGCTGATGAGGCTGCTGCCCACCAGATGGACCTTAATCATGTTGGTGGTGCCGGCAATGCCCGCAGGGACGCCGGCGGTGACCACCGCAATCTCCCCATCGTGGATGAGCCCAGCCTCCTTGGCCACGGCCACAGAGCCTTCAATCATCTCATCGGTGCTCTGGACGTACGGCATGATGAGGGGCTTCACCCCCCAGGTGAGGGAGAGCTGCCGCTGCACCGGCTCATCCATGACGCAGGCTATGATGGGGGTCTCCGGCCGGAACCGGCTGATGAGCCGGGGGGTGGCCCCGCTCTTGGTGACGGTGATGATGGCGGAGGCGTTGGTATCCGTCGCGGTGGTGCAGGCAGCGTGGGCGGTGGCCCCGCCGATGCCCAGCCGGATGTCCGGCGTCATGTTGCGCATCCGGCCGAAATAGTTGATGTCCGCCTCCGTCCGCTCGGCGATGGCGGCCATGGTTTTTACCGCCTCTACAGGGTACTTGCCGGCGGCAGTTTCCCCGGAGAGCATGATGGCCGAGGTGCCGTCGTAGACGGCGTTGGCCACGTCGGTGATCTCCGCCCGAGTGGGGCGGGGGTTGGTGATCATACTGTCCAGCATCTGGGTGGCGGTGATGACGTGTTTGCCATAGCCCAGGGTGTAGGCGATGATGTCCTTCTGGATCACGGGGATCTCGGTGAAGTCAATCTCCACCCCCATGTCTCCCCGGGCGATCATCACGCCGTCCACCACGGCCAGGATCTCGTCCACGTTGTTCACGCCCTCCTGGTTTTCCAGTTTGGCGATGATGCGCATGTTGGAGTGGTTTTCATCCAGCATCCGTCGGATCTCCATGGCATCCTGGGCGGTGCGGCAGAAGGAGGCGGCGATAAAGTCAAACCCCTCCTCGATGCCGAAGCGGATATCCGCCCGGTCCTGGGCGCTCATATAGGGCATGGACAGGTGGACGCCGGGGACGTTGACCCCCTTGCGGTCCTTGACCGCGCCGCCGTTCTCCACCCGGCAGATTACGTCGGTCTCCGTCTTCTCCACCACTTTCATGCTGATCAGGCCGTCATCCAGCATGACCTGGCTGCCCAGGCGCACATCCTGGGCCAGGTTTTTATAGGTGACGCTGCAAATCTCCCGGGTGCCGGTGACCTCCCGGGCGGTGAGGGTAAAGTGCTGGCCGGTCTCCAGGTACACCTCTCCCTTTTCAAAGGTCTTCAGGCGGATCTCTGGTCCCTTGGTGTCCAGCAGGGCGGCCACCGGGATGTTCAATTTTTTGCGCAGGTCTTTGAGCATCTCCAGCCGGCGCTTGTGGTCCTCGTGGGTGCCATGGGAGAAGTTGAAGCGGGCCACATCCATGCCGCTTTTCATCATGGCCTCCAAGATTTCCGGGGAGTCCGTGGACGGACCCAGGGTGCAGATAATTTTGGTCTTTCTCATAGGGCAGCACCTCCATTTGGCTGTCATTTCCTTTGGCATTCCTCGTACCTGCCTATTGTACACCAAATGCATGGGAAAAGGCAACTCCCATTTACCCCCGCTGCCGGGGGTGCAGTGCCTTTCGCAGCCCTTCCCCCACCAGCAGCAGGGCCAGCGCGGTGGCCACAATGCACAGCCCCGGCGGGATCCACGCCCAGGGGCGGGTGGTGAGGTTCACCAGCTCCATGGCGCACTGGGCCATGTTCCCCCAGGAGGCCTCCGGTGTGCGCAGGCCCACCCCCAGAAAGCTCAGGCTGGACTCCGACAGGATGGCCCGCACCACCTTCAGGGGCAGCGCCGCCCACACAGGGGAGACCACGTTGGGCAGGATGGTGCGAAAGAGAATGTCCCGGTCCGTGGCCCCCAGAACCCGGGAGGCCTCCACATACTCCGCTTTTTTGGCGCTGAGAGTGCCGCTGTACACCAGCCGGGCCACCGAGGCCCACCCCAGGCCGCCAATGACCAGGATGATGTTCCACACCGAGGGCCCCACCAGGTTCACGATGGCCAGCACCAGGATGATGCTGGGGAAGGACTGGAAGGTATCGCAGGCCCGCATGATCCAGTATTCCCACTTTCCCCCCTTATACCCCGCCAAAAGACCCAAGGGGACCCCCAGCACCGCCCCCAGGGCGGCGGAAGCAAACCCCACCAGCAGGGAGGTCCGCCCCCCATAGAGGAGGCGGGCAAAGATATCCCGGCCCACGTCGTCGGTCCCCAGCAGGTGCTGGCTGCTGGGAGGGGCCCAAAAGCCCGCTTCCCGGTCGGTGAGGTTGGGGTCCTGCCCCAGAAACAGGGGGAGGAGGAGCACCACCAGAATTTCCACCCCCAGGAACACAGCGGCGGCGGCCGCCCAGCGGTCGGCCCAAAAGGCCCGGAGGATGGGGTGTGTCTTTTTCATGGCTTGCCACCTCCCCAGCCCACCCCTGGGTCCACCAGGCGGTAGACGATGTCCATGAGGATCCCCGTGGCCAGCACCGCCAAGGCGATGAGGACGGTGACCCCCATCACCACCGTATAGTCCCGGCTGGACACCGAGTTGAAGAGAAGGCTCCCCATCCCTGGCCAGCCGAAGATCCGCTCCACCACCAGGGAACCGCCGATGATGTGGGGAATGTGGTTTAAGATCGTAGTGACCACCGGCAGCAGGGCCGTGCGGAAGCCGTGCTTCCACACCACCGCCCACTCCGGCAGGCCCTTGGCCCGGGCGGTGCGGATGTAGTCCTCCCCCAAAACTTCCCCGCAGGCGGTGGCGGTCTGCCGGACCAGGCTGCCCAAACTGCTCACACACACCACCGAAGCCGGGAGCAGCAAGTGGTGCAGCAGGTCCCCCACGCTCCCGCCGCTGCCGGCGGAATACATCCCCGCAGCAGGGAGCCACCCCAGCACCACGGAGAAGAGGAAGATGCCTAGGATGCACAGGAAGAATCCCGGCGCACTAAAGCTCAAAAGGGTCAGGCCCCCCGCCAGCTTGCTCCACCGGGAGTGGGGTTTCCAGGCCGCCATCACCCCCAGGGGGATGCCGATGAGCACCGCTGCGGCCACCCCAGTGCCTGTGAGGATCAGGGAGGGGACCACCCGCTGGGCCACCATGTCCAGCACCGGCTGCCCGGTGCGGTAGGACTGGCCTAGGTCGCCGGTGAGCAGCTCCCCCAACCACAGCAGGTAACGGACCGGGAGAGGTTTGTCCAGACCGAGATTTGCCTCCAGCGCGGCCTGGGCGGCCGCGCTGGAGGCGTCTTCTCCCCCTGCCAAATCCGCAATGGTGGCAGGGGCCATATTGATGAGAATGAATACCAGAAGGGTGATGCCGAAAAACACCGGGATCGCACCCAACACACGTTTTACGATATAGTTTGCCAAAGAAAATTCCTCCTACACTTCCGGCCCCGGAGGGCACAGGCCGCGGCAGGCGGCCTTACGGAGGTTACAAAATAATGGTGCGGGCCCCGGTTATGCCTGGGTCATCTCCCACTGCCACACGTTTTCGTTGCAGCAGGCCGCGGCGGCATAGTCAATGCCGGTGACCGTCTTGGACTGCACATGCAGGGCATAGGAGAACCACAGGGGGATAAAGGGCATCTCCTGATTCAAGAGGGCTTCCCACTCGTCCACCAGGTCGATGCGGGCGGTCTCGTTGGTCTCCTCCTCCAGGGCGGTGAGCAGGGTGGTGTACTGGCTCAGGTCCGGCACCCGGAAGAGGTTGTTGTCCGCGGTGAACCGGCTGCCGGTGAACCACAGGGGCAGGCTGGTGGGGGTGTGGCTGGCCACGGCCAGGTCGTAGGTGCCGTCGCTCATGCCAGCGAACATGGTCGCAGAGTCCACCGTCTCAATCTCCACCTGGATCCCCACATCCGCCAGGTTTTGCTGGATCAGGGCGGCCAGGCTGGCCCGCTGGCTGGTGCAGGCCAGGGTGAAGGTCTCCCCATCGTATCCCGCCTGGGCCAGCAGTTCCTTGGCCCCTTCGGGGTCGTAGGCGCTCTCCCCTGCCGGCCGGGAGTACTCCGTGCCCGGCAGGATGCTGGTGTTGGTCACCGTACCCAGGGAACCGGTGTTCTGCTGGCACAGCAGTTCCTTGTCCAGGGCCTTCTCGATGGCGTGGCGCAGGTCGGCGCTGTCCACCGTCTCGTTGTTGATCATCAGTTCATAGAAGGTGCTGGGCACCGTCCCCTCCTCCACGGCGAAGCCGGCCTGCTCCGCCACGGGGCGGTTCTCTTCGGAGATGCTACCACCGAAGGTGTAGTAGTCCAGGTCCCCGGCGATGAGGGCGGTGAGGAGGTTTGCCTTGTCCATCACGGTGATGGTCAGGGTGTCAAACCCTGGGGCCCCCAGCTGGTAGTCCTTGTTGGCCGACAGCACCAGGGTGCTGCCGGAAACCTCGGAGACGAACTGGCAAGGGCCGGAGCCCACGGGGTTCTGCCAGAAGTCGCTGGTGACCAAATCCTCCGGGGCGATGTCCGTCAGCAGGTGGGTGGGCAGGACATAGATGTCCCGGTTATACTCCACCAGAAACTCTTCCGGGACAACGGGATTGTCAAAGGTGAGCTTCAGGGTATACTCGTCCACCGCCTCGGCCCCCAGGTTCTCCCCTTCGATGGCAGCGCCGATCTCGTCGGTGCCGGTGAGGCCGGCAAAGGTATCCCGCCCCAGGACGTTGCAGGCAGGGTTGGTCACCAGGGCGATGGTGTCCACCCAATGCTGGGCGGTGACGGGGGTTCCGTCGTGGAAGGCGGCCCCTTCATCCAGGTGGAACAGGATGGCATACCCGCCGTCGGCACTCTCCCAGCTGGTGGCTGCCCGGGGAGAGCAGGTGCCGTCGGGCTGGATGTAAGCCAGGCGGTCATAGAGCTTGTCGTAGATGATCCGGGAATAGTTGCTGCCGGAAACGCTGTAGTAGGGCATCAGGGAGTCCCAGGAATTGGAGATGCCGTAGTTGAGGTTGACCCCTTCGGCCTGTCCGCTGGTCTCGGTCCCTGTGTCGGTTTGGCTCTGTTGCTGGGGCTGGTTCCCACAGGAAACCAGCCCTAGGACCATGGTGAAAACCAAAGTCAGCGCCAGCAGACGGAACATATGGTGTCGTTTCAATCTGTCTCCTCCTCGTCACTGTGCAAGCTCTCATACTCGTCATAGTCGTCCGCCGCGTCCAGCTGGGAGTCCAGCATCATCTGCTCGAAGTGGGCATCCAGCTGCTTGGCAAACTCCTGGGCAGCGTTGTAGCCCATGCGCTTATGGCGGTTGTTCATGGCGGCCACCTCAATGATGATGGCCAGGTTCCGGCCGGGTTTGATGGGGATGGTGATGGAGGGGATCTTCATGTCCAGGATGGTGGTGAACTCCTCGTTGGTGCCCAGGCGGTCGTAAAAGACCTGGTCGTTCCACTGCTCCAGGTTGACCACCAGGTTGATGGCCTGCTCCTCCAGCACGGCGGACATGCCGAAGAGCTGCTGGATGTCCACCACGCCGATGCCCCGCAGCTCAATATAGTGCCGGATGAGTTCCGGGGCAGAGCCCACCAGGCGGGTACCGATGTGGCGGATCTCCACCGCGTCGTCTGCCACCAGGCGGTGGCCCCGCTTGACCAGCTCCACGGCGGTCTCGCTCTTACCGACGCCGGACTCGCCCATCAGGAGCACGCCTTCGCCGTACACGTCCACCAGCACGCCATGGCGGGTGATCCGGGGGGAAAGGCGGGCCTTCAGCCAATCGGTGAGGTTGGGGATGAAGAGGGAGGTATCCTCCTCACTGCGCAGGACGGTCCGCTTATGCTTCACCGCCATCTCCATCAGCTCAGGGAAGGGGGTCAGGCTACGGGTGAGGATCAGAGCGGGGATGGGGAATTTGAAGAACGCATCAAAACATTTCTGACGCTCCTCTGGACTTTGGTTGTTCAGGTAGGTCCACTCCACCTTGCCGATGACCTGGATCCGGTCGGGGGCAAAGTAGTCGAAAAAGCCGAGAATTTGCAGGGCAGGGCGGTTGATGTCATCGGCGCGCACAAGGCAGTGGTCATAATTCTTGCCGGCATTGAGCACTTCCAGCTCAAACCGCTCGACCACTTTGGTCAGTTTGATGGACGACTGATATGCCATGGTTCCTCCTCTTCCACGGTGCCAGGCCGGGGCGGCCGGGCAGGGCCTTTGTTATAATATGGGGTATTATACCATAGCCAGGGGAGCCTTGGCAAGAGAGGGCTTGCCCCGCGCCGGCCCCCGGGACCCCAACCATGCAAAAAGCACAGGCCATTTCCTAGCCTGTGCTTTTTAAGAAGCGTACGTTTTCAATTACACAGCGCGGGTAACTTTGCCCGAACGGAGGCAGTGGGTGCACACGTAGACGTGCTTCGGGGTGCCGTTGACGATCGCCTTCACGCGCTTTACGTTGGGCTTCCAGGGACGGTTGGAGCGGCGGTGAGAGTGGGAAACCTGAATGCCGAACACAACGCCCTTGTTACAAAATTCACATTTAGCCATTCGCTTGAACCTCCTCGCTGTTTTATGACTCCACAGGCGGCAGAGCGCCCATGTGTATATTACTAAAAAAGCATCGGTTAGTATGATACCAGAATCCGCCGAAAAAAGCAAGCCTTATTTTTCAGATTTCCAAAAAAAGCCGCACAGAATTTCGCTTCTTTCCAGGGGCAACGGGTCTGGAGCTGAGGCCCGTTCCTCTGCCCTGGTGGTTTTGGGCCCGGTTATCCCCAGGTCTCCTCGATCTCGTGCCGCTTTTCCCGCCGCATGAGGGTGAGGATGGCCTCCTTGGGGTCCCGGCCCTGGTAGAGCACCTCGTAGGCCGCCTCGGTGATGGGCATCTCCACCCCCACCTTCTGGGCCAGGGCGCGGGCGGCGTCCACGGCGTAGTACCCCTCCACCACGGCGCCGATCTTTGCAATGGCTTCCGGAACGGGGACCCCTTGACCGATGAGTATGCCCGCCCGGTAGTTCCGGGAGTTCATGGAGGTGCAGGTGACGATAAGGTCCCCCATCCCGGCCAGGCCTGCGAAGGTCTCCCGCCGGCCCCCCAGGGCCACCCCCAGGCGGGCCATCTCCGCCAGGCCCCGGGTCATGAGCATGGCCTTGGTATTGTCCCCATACCCCATGCCGGTGCAGCAGCCGGTGCACAGGGCCATGACGTTTTTCAGGGCAGCCCCCAGCTCTACCCCCACCACGTCGCTGCTGCTGTAGACGCGGAAGTGGTCGTTGAGGAAGAGGTCCTGCACCTGTTCCGCCGCAGCCCGGTCCGGGCTGGCGGAGACCACCGCAGTGGGGACCTTCCGGGCCACCTCCTCGGCGTGGGAGGGGCCGGACAGGGTCACCACCGGGAAGCGGTCCCCGGTGGCCTCCCGGATGATCTGGCTCATCCGCAGGAATGTGCCCTTTTCAATCCCCTTTGACACCGAGACCAGAACGGTCCCCGGGGAGAGCCGGCCGGCAATCTGCTCTGCGGTGGACCGCACCCCGAAGGAGGGGGTGGCCATCACCACCACGTCGCTGCCCACCACGCAGTCCAAGTCCCAGGTGTAGGACAGGCCCGCCGGCAGCTGCACCCCAGGCAGCAGGGGGTTCTCTCCCGTGACCTGGAGCTGCTTGGACTCCTGCTCCAGATAGGACCACAGGGTGACCTGGTGGCCGTTTTCTTCCAGCAGCATAGCCAGGGCTGTTCCCCATCCGCCGCTGCCCAACACAGCAATCTTCATCACTGGCACCTCATTTCTATGGTTTCCCGCCCAGGCCCTGGGAGGGCACTGGCATTAACTTCGATGGAAATGGAACTTGGACTCGGTCCCCGCTGCCAAGCGCTGCAGGTTGCCCCGGTGCTTCCAGACGATGAGCCCGCCGATCACCAGGGACAGCAGCAGCAGGAGCCCGTCCTGATACACCACCCAGGTGACAATGGGCAAGGCCACCCCGGTGGAGCTGGACCCAAGGGACACATACCGGGTAAGCACTGCCAGCACCAGGAAGCAGCCCCACACCACCAGGGCCACCCGCCAGTCAATCATGATGGCGATGGTGCCGCCGGAGAGGATCCCCTTTCCCCCTTTAAACTGAAACATACAGGGGAACATGTGCCCCAGCAGGCAGAACAGCCCCGACCAATACTCCGCCAGGGCAGTGGCGGTGGTTTGGGCTGCCCCGCTGCCAATGGGCAGCAGCTGGCCGGTGAGCCACACCCCCACCAGCACCGCCACCACCGCTTTGAGCACGTCGGTGAGGATCACCACGAAGGTGAGGGGGCCGCCGAAGGTGCGGTAAAAGTTGGTCAGCCCCGCGTTGCCGCTGCCGTGGCCCCGGACATCGTCCCGGAGGATGTACTTGGAGACGATCACCGCCCCGTTGAAGCAGCCGCAGAAGTAGGCGATCACTGCCGTCACCACGGCAGGCAGAATGGCGCTGGCGCCCCAGGACGCCAGCAGGGAAACGGTATGTTCTGTGAGACCCATGGCGCTTACTCCTCCTTGTCGCCCCGCTGGCGGACAGTCAGCCGGATGGGGGTGCCCTCCAAGCCGAAGGTGGCGCGGACCTGGTTTTCCAGATACCGCTGGTAGGAGAAGTGGAAGAGCTTGGCGTCGTTGCAGAAGAACACGAAATGGGGCGGGCGGATGCCGGCCTGGGTCATGTAGTAGATTTTCAGCCGCCGCCCCTTGTCCGTGGGGGGCTGCACCCGGGCCGTGGCATCGGCCAGGAAGCTGTTGAGCATCCCGGTGGTGATGCGCATGGCCGCCTGGTCATCCACGTATTTGATGAGCTGGAAGAGGCGGTCCACCCGCTGGCCGGTGAGGGCGGAGATGAACACGATGGGGGCATAGGTCATGTAGGCCAGGTCCCGGCGGATATCCTGGCGCATTTTGTCCATGGTCTTGTCGTCTTTTTCCACCGCGTCCCACTTGTTGACCACGATGATGCAGGCCTTCCCCGCCTCGTGGGCCATGCCGGCCACCTTGGTGTCCTGCTCTGTGACCCCTTCGTTGGCGTCGATCATAATGAGGCACACATTGGACCGCTCAATGGCCATGGCCGCCCGGAGGACGGAGAACTTCTCGATCTGGTCGGTGACCTTGGCCTTTTTCCGCATGCCGGCGGTGTCGATGAAAAGGAACTTGCCGGTTTCGTTCTCAAAATAGCTGTCCACCGCATCCCGGGTGGTGCCTGCCATGTCGGAGACGATGACCCGCTCCTCCCCCAGAATCCGGTTGATGAGGGAGGACTTGCCCACGTTGGGCTTGCCGATGACCGCCACTTTGATGAGGTCGGTGTCCTCCTCTTCCTCCTCCTCGGGGGGGAAGTGTTCAAAGCAGGCGTCCAGCAGGTCTCCGGTGCCGTGGCCGTGGACGGCGGAGACTGCGATGGGGTCCCCCAGGCCCAGGTTATAGAACTCATAGATGTCCGGGTTGGTCATGCCCACCTGGTCCATCTTGTTCACCGCCAGCACCACCGGCTTCCGGGCCCGAAGGAGCATGTTGGCCACGTCCTGGTCGGCGGCGGTGAGCCCGGTCTTGATGTCACAGAGGAAGACGATCACCGTGGCGTTCTGGATGGCGATCTCCGCCTGCTTGCGCATGAAGGAGAGGATCTGGGTGGTGGTACCCGGCTCAATGCCGCCGGTGTCCACAATGTCAAAGGCCCGTCCCCGCCACTCGCACTCGGCGTACAGCCGGTCCCGGGTGACGCCAGGGGTGTCCTCCACAATGGAGAGCCGGCGGCCCACCAACTTATTAAACAGCATGGACTTGCCCACATTGGGTCGGCCCACGATGGCTACCAGAGGTTTTGCCATTCAAATAACCTCCTTTTGGGTTGGAATGACGGATGGTTCCGGGGCGCTCACACCCCAAAAATGGTTTCAAACAGGGCAAAGCCGTCCTGCTCCACAGGGATCACCGGCACCCCCAGGCCCTGGGAGAGTTCCTCCACGGTCATATCATCCAGGAAGACCGTCTCCCCGTGGCGGAGGGTGTTTTGGGGCAGAAGGACCCGGGTGCCCAAGCGCTTCCCCTTGAGCTGGGCCAGCAAGTCCTGCCCGGTGAGCAGGCCCGCCACCGTGATGGTCTCTCCAAAAAAGTGGTTTACCACGGGGTAGACGGAATAGTCTAACTTAGTATGGCATTTTGCCGCCGCTCTGTCAATGATTTCTCCCAGGAAAGGGGCCGCTGCCACCCCGGTGGCGATGGAAAAGGGGGCCACGGGGGGAATCTCCTCCGGCGCCGTCATCACGGCGCCCTTCAGCTCGGTTTCCAGCAGGCGGAGCATCCCCACGCCGTTTTCCAGCTGGGTGTACTCCTCGTAGAAGTCGTCCTCCGGCAGGGCCCGTCCCGCCTGGAGGTAGAACTCGTCGGAGCACCAGAAGATCCGGCTCCCCTTCTCCGCCAGGCACCGGGCCGCGAAGGCCTCCACCTGGTCCACCACCCCTTGGGCCTCCCCTTCCGTGTAGGGCCGCAGGGGGTAGAGCCCTTGGCGGTGGCGGGTCAGGCCCACCGGAACCACCGACACACTCTTCACCTGGGGATAGAGGGCCGCCAACTCCTCCATGCTTTGCTGCAGAACCGCCCCGTCGTTGAGGCCCGGGCAGGCCACAATCTGGCAGTTCATCACGATCCCCGCCTGGGCAAAGGTGCGCATGTGCTCCAGGCACTCTCCCCCCCGCCGCTGGTTGCCCAGCAGCAGACGGCGGACCTCCGGGTCCGTGGCATGGACGGAGATGTTGATGGGGGAGATGTGCAGATCACAGATCCGCTGCAGTTCCCGCCGGCTGAGGTTGGTGAGGGTAATGTAGTTGCCCATGAGGAAGGACAGGCGGGCATCGTCGTCCTTAAAATATAGGGTGTCCCGCATGCCTTTCGGCATCTGGTCCACAAAGCAGAACACGCAGTGGTTGGCGCAGGACCGGGCCCGGTCCATGAGGTAGGTGGCAAACTCCAGGCCCAGATCCTCCCCCACGTCTTTGGACAGCTCCACCGTCCGCTCCCCCGCTTCGGTGCGCAGGGTGAGGGTGAGGTCGGGGTCATAGGAATAGTACTTGTAGTCCAGCACGTCCACAATGGGGTGGCCGTTGATGGCGACCAGCGTCTCCCCCGGGCGGACCCCCGCCTGATGGGCAGGTCCGCCCGGGGTGACGGATTGAATTTGGGTGCGGGCCACGGGGGTCCCTCCTTCCGAGATGTGGATGGCCGGGGCAGGCCGCTGCCCCGGAAAAAGGGAAAAAAAGAAGAGGGGCGGCACCCCTCTTTCTTTTTCTCGATTAGTTCTCCTGCTGGGCCTGAGCCTGGACCTGACCAAACACCTTGCCGTCATAGGTCATGCAGGCCTTGCACAGCCGGTGGGGCAGCCGGAACGCGCCGCACTTGGGGCAGGTCGTGACTGCGGGAGCTGCCAGCTTCCAGTTGGCACGCCGCTTATCCCGTCTCTGCTTCGAGACTTTACTCTTCGGAACCGCCATTTCGAGACACCTCCTTGGTGATGCCCTGTCGGGCAAAGTGGATTGGGTACTACTCAGTTTTTATTAAGTAGCTGCTCGAGAGCGGCCCATCTGGGATCGGCCTGCTTCTTACACCGGCAGGGCTCCACATTGAGGTTGACGCCACAGCCGGGGCAAAGTCCCTTGCAGTCTTCTGAGCACAAGTGTTTCGTGTCCATGTTTAGGATGAAGGCGGTGTAAGCCAGCTGGCCCACGTCCACCTCGCCGTTTTCCAGGAGGACAATGTCGTCCTCCTCCTCGTTCTCCAGCGTTTCCGCCAGCAGGAACTGGAGGGGAACCACTTTCTCCCGGCTGAATCGGGTCATGCACCGGTCACAGGTTTCGTCCAGCACAGACCGGGCTTCCCCTTCCAGGACCAGTACATCCGCCACGTTTTTTACGTGTCCTGTCACCGTCACCGGCCGGGGGATGGGATGCTCCCCGAAAAAATCCTCCCCGCTCAAATCCAGTTGGAACTGGAAGGGGAGGCTGGCGCCGGGCACATGGATAATCTCCCGCAGATTCAGTCGCATAGCATACTCCTCACATGGTACAGGGGGTATTCTAACAAAAAAAAGCAGGCTTGTCAAATACTTTTCTTCAAATTCTCCCCCAAAGATGGTATAATGGCGATAATTTGGGAAAGATGTCCTTCCCGCCTTCTCAGATCGCCGCTAAAGTAGTAGAATACACCCATTGGGGCGCATCGTCAAGAGAAAAATTCCCAGAAAGGTTGTGGTTCCATGCGGGAATTCACCGTGGGCCCCAATGACGCCGGCCAGCGGCTGGACCGGTGGCTGGCCAAAACCCTCCCCCTCCTCCCGGCCCCCCTGGCCCAGAAATACATCCGCATCAAGCGGGTCAAGCTCAACGGCAAGGGGGCCAAGCGGGACACCCGTTTGGCCAAGGGGGACCTGCTCCAGCTTTACATCAACGATGAGTTTTTCGACACCCCCACCCCGGAGAACGCCTTCCTGTCGGTGTTCAAGCCCCAGCTGGACATCCTCTATGAGGATGAGAACCTGCTCCTGGTCAACAAACGGCCGGGGCTGGTGGTCCACCCCGACGAGGGGGAGCGGGTCAACACCCTCATCACCCACATCCAAGCCTACCTCTACCAGAAAAAGGAGTGGAGCCCTTACCAGGAGCACGCCTTCGCCCCCGCCCTGTGCAACCGCATTGACCGGAACACCGGCGGCATCGTCATCGCCGCCAAGAACGCCGAGACCCTGCGGATCATGAACCAAAAGATCCGGGACCGGGAGGTGGAGAAGTCCTACCTCTGCCTGATCCTAGGCTCCATTTCCCCCGCCGAGGGGAAGCTGGAGGGGTACCTTCTAAAAGATGAGGTCAAAAAGCAGGTCTCCGTCCACAAAAAACCGGTGCCTGGGGGGCGCACCGCCGTCACCCTTTACCGTACCCTGGCCCGGCGAAACGGCCTGTCCCTGGTGGCCTGCCGCCTGGTCACCGGCCGCACCCACCAGATCCGGGCCCAGTTTGCCGCCGCCGGCCACCCCCTTTTGGGGGATGGAAAGTATGGCCGGGCCAAGGACAACAAGCGGTATGGCCGCACCTCTGGCCAGGCGTTGTGCTCCTACCAGCTCACCTTCCGCTTCACCACAGACGCCGGCTGCCTCGAACCCCTCAACGGCCGCACCTGGACGGTGGACCGGGTGGACTTCGTGGAGGAGTACTTCCCTGGCGTGGCCTTAGACTGACCCCCCTTCTCTCAACCGAAACCAGCCGGCCCCCACGGGGGCCGGCTGGTTTTGTTCGGAGGGATTCATCCCCAGGTAAAGGGGGTGGGAGCCGCCCCGAGTTCAAAGTGGTACTTGGCGATGCCCAGGTCGATTTTGGTGTAGAATCCCCGCCCGGGGGTGGCCCGCACCACGGAGCCCTCCAGCTGGAACCGGAACTTCTGCTGGTTCATGGCCGTGGGGGCCAGCAAAGCCGCCTGCACCCCGTGGAGGAACCAGTTCGGCACCGGCTCCGGGCACTGCATCACGGCTTCCGGCGGTTTCCCCTGGTGGGGCTGCCCTGCCGTTTTCCCGTACCCGATGGCGATCACCAGGCAGAGTTTCTCCCCTGGGGCCACGGTAAAGGCGGTCTTCACCTTTCGGTAGGTGAGGGCCACCCAGCAGGTGTTCAGCCCCAGCTGCTGGGCTTTCAGCACCACCTTTTCCCCGTAATAGCCGCAGGCCTCCTCCAGCCCGGGGCCTTTGGGGCCAACCACCGCAATGTAATTTCGCACCCCGGAAAACTTGCCGTACCGGGCCATCCCCCCGGAAAATGCCCGGGGCTCGTCCAGGATCAGCTGCATGTGCAGCCCGCCTTCCCGGTTGCATTGGGCGATCCAAGCCTCCAGTTCCTCTTTCACTTCCCCGGCAATGGGCCGGTCCTGATAGGCCCGGACCGAATGCCGCTGCTCCATGGCTTCCCACAGTTCCATCGTGGTTCTCCTCCCTTTCTGCAATGGGTTATGGTTCCCCTTCCCGGTCTGGCGCAGAGGCCATCGCCTGCTGAATGGACTGGAAGAGGCGCAGCACCCGCTGGATCTCTCCGTCCTGGGGATTTAAGTAGTAATAAATGTAAGTCCCCTCCCGCCGGGCCCGGACAATGCCCGCCTCCTTGAGAATCTGCAGGTGGTGGGAGACCGCCGGGCGGGAGAGGTGGATTTTCTCCGCCAGTTCCACCCCACGGCTTCCCTGGCAGGGGCCTGCCAGCAAGGCACACAGCAGTTCCTGCCGGGTCTCGTCCCCCAAGGCGGTGAACAGTTTCCGGCAGGCCAAGAATTCCTCCTGCAACGCCTGAATATGCGGTGGTTTTTGGGCCATGGCCAGCGCCCCCTCTCTGTTGCAAGGTTTGAACAAAGGTATCTTATCACAAATGGGCAGACTCTGCCACATCGGGAAAGAAATTGGCGACGGATGCCCTCTTGGGCCGGAATTTCTTTTTTCTTGACAAGGGGGATTTTTTCTGATAGAATACCCCCATCTTAAATTGGAAACATCAGGTTTTTGAGTCTTTCCAAAGCAAGACGCGACCGCCGGACGGGCCAAGTTGCCCCAAGGCTAAGGCCACACGGACAGCCGGGTCGAATGCCGAGTTCCGCATGATGCGGCGGCAACTTCTGTTGCCTTATTGATTGGGTTCAAAGCCCAAGTTTTATAAGTTGGTAACTATAAACCAGTACCAGTACTCCCCTGGGGGGTACCACGCAGCGCCTCATCGGGCATGCAAACTTGTGAAATGGTCAATAAGAGTAGTAAAAGTAAGTTTCTTTGCTATATAGACTCTCCAACCTCAATGTTCCACCTTCCCTTTCCCTGCCCGGAATTGTGACGGTTTTGTGGAGCGCTTTCTCAAGTGACTGTATGCCTTCGGCGTACCGTCACTTTTTTGTGTTTTGGGAAAGGGATGTGTATGAAAAAAATCATCGAGCTAAAAAACATCACCAAATCCTTTGATGGGGTCCCGGTGCTTCAGAATGTCAATCTGGACATCTATGACAATGAGTTTATCACCCTCTTAGGCCCCTCTGGCTGCGGCAAAACCACCATGCTCCGCCTCATCGGCGGCTTCGAAACCCCGGACGAGGGGGACATTGTCTTCCTGGGCAACAAAATCAACGACGTCCCCCCCTACAAGCGGAACGTGAACACGGTGTTCCAAAAGTACGCCCTCTTCCCCCACCTGAACGTCTTTGAGAACGTGGCCTTCCCCCTGCGGGAGAAGAAGGTCCCCAAGGAGGAGATTCAGGCCAAAGTCACCGAGATGCTCTCCCTGGTGGCCCTGAAGGGGTTTGAGAACCGCTCCGTCACCCGCCTGTCCGGCGGCCAGCAGCAGCGGGTGGCCATCGCCCGGGCCCTGGTGGCCCACCCCCAGGTGCTGCTGCTGGACGAGCCCCTGGGCGCCCTGGACTTAAAGCTGCGCAAGGACATGCAGGTGGAACTGAAGAAGATCCAGAAGCAGACGGGCATCACCTTCGTCTTCGTCACCCACGACCAGGAGGAGGCCCTGTCCATGTCCGACACGGTGGTGGTGATGTCCGAGGGGAAGATCCAGCAGATCGGCACCCCCATTGACATTTACAACGAACCCCAAAACGCCTTTGTGGCCGACTTCATCGGGGAGAGTAACATCCTGGACGGCATCATGTTGGAGGACTACAAGGTGGCCTTCTCCGGCCAAACCTTCCCCTGCCTGGACAAGGATTTCGGCAAAAACGTCCCGGTGGACGTGGTGGTCCGGCCTGAGGACGTGGACATCGTCCCGGTGGAGCAGGGCCAGCTCACCGGCGTGGTGACCTCCGTCACCTTCATGGGGGTCCACTACGAGATCATCGTAGACGTGGGCGGCTTCAAATGGATGATCCAAACCACCGACTTTGTGGACGTGGACGAGCACATTGGCATCCAGCTGGAACCCGACGCCATCCACATCATGCGAAAGTCGGAATACTCGGACCTCTACGGGGACTACTCCTCCTTCTCCAACGAGCTGGATGAGCTCTCCGAGGCCCCGGAGGAGGACGACGAATGAACAAAACCCTCACCCGGGACCGGCGGCGTATCCTGCGGGCGGAGCATCTTTCCCTGACCCCCTACACCATTTGGGCCGTTCTGTTCATTCTGGTCCCCCTGGTCTTTGTGGCCTACTACGCGTTTACCGACGACAACTTTGCCTTCACCTTGGAGAACATCCAACGGTTCTTCGTGTCCACCTCCAGCATCATCCAGGAGGATGGCTCCACCCAAGAGGTGCGGACGTATCTGCTCATCTTCTGGCGGTCCCTGAAACTGGCCATCATCTCCACCGCCATCTGCCTGGTGCTGGCCTATCCCCTGGCCTACATCATGGCCCGGGCCAAGCCCCGCACCCAAAAGGTGTTCCTCACCATCATCATGATTCCCATGTGGATGAACTTCCTCATCCGCACCTACGCCTGGATGACCATTCTCCAGGACACGGGCATCTTCAACAACTTCCTCACCCTGCTCCACCTGCCCAACATCCACATCATCGGCACGGAGGCCGCCGTCATCATCGGCATGGTCTACGACTACATCCCCTACATGATTCTCCCCCTCTACTCCATCATGGCCAAGATGGACGAGCGCCTCATCGAGGCCGCCCGGGACCTGGGGTGCAACAGTTTTGGGGTGCTGCGGCGGGTGATCTGGCCCTTGAGCCTGCCCGGGGTGATCTCCGGCATCACCATGGTGTTGATCCCCTCGGTGAGCACCTTCTACATCTCCCAAAAGCTGGGCGATGGCAAGATCATGCTTATCGGCGACGTGATCGAGGGGCAGTATGTGGCCAACAACCTGCACTTTGCCGCTGCCATCGCCTTCGTCCTGATGATCCTGCTGCTCGTCTGCATGGCCGTCATGCGAAAGCTGGCCGGCCGCCGCGTGGAAGGGGGGCTGTGACACCATGAAACCCATCGCCAAAGTCTATACCGCCCTGCTCTTCCTCTTTCTGTTCGCCCCCATCCTTATCATGCTGGTGTTCTCCTTCAACAGCGGCAACAGCCTGTCCGTGCTGGACGGCTTCTCCCTGTACTGGTACAAGGAGCTCTTCCACGACGAAGACACCCTGGGGGCCCTGCGCAACACCCTGATCCTGGCCCTGTGCGCTGCGCTGCTCTCCACCATCATGGGCACTGCCGCCGCTGTGGGCATGAACAAACTGCGCAGCAAGTACATGAAGGCCGCCATGAACACCGTCACCAACCTGCCTATGGTGAACCCCGAGATCATCACCGGCATCTCCCTGATGCTTATGTTCGTCTTCTTCGGGCGTCTCATCGGCATGCGCACCAGCTTAAACTTTGGGACCATGCTCATCGCCCATGTCACCTTCTGCCTGCCCTATGTGATCCTACAGGTGCTGCCCAAGCTGCGGCAGATGGACCCCGCCCTCCCAGAGGCTGCCATGGACCTGGGCTGCACCCCTTTGCGGGCCTTCGCCAAGGTAGAGCTGCCGGAGATCTTCCCCGGCATCCTCACGGGGCTGATCATGTCCTTCACCCTTTCCCTGGATGACTTTGTCATCAGCTACTTCACCAGCGGCAACGGGTTTGAGACCCTGCCCATCCGCATCTACAGCATGACCAAGAAGACGGTGACCCCCAAGATGTATGCCCTGGCCACCCTGATCTTCTTCGTCATCCTGGCCCTGCTGCTGGTCACCAACCTCTCCGACCGGAGCGGCGAGGACGTGGAGACCAGCCCCCGCAAAAAGCGCCGGCAGAAGAAGCACAGCCCATCCTAACCCCATGTTCCCTGCCGCGGAAGCGGCTTTATCACACCACATTCCCACACCATAGAGATTGAAAAGGAGGACAACCCATGAAAAAGAAACTCACTGCTCTTGCACTGGCCCTGGTCCTTACCCTCAGCCTGTGTCTCACCGGCTGCGGCGGAGGCGGGGGCGACACCCTGACCCTCAACGTCTACAACTGGGGCGAATACATCTCCGATGGGTCCGACGGCTCGCTGGACACCATTGAGGCCTTCGAAACCTGGTACGAAGAGACCTACGGTCAGAAAGTCAACGTCAACTACACCACCTTTGCCAGCAACGAAGACATGTATGCCAAGCTCAAGAGCGGCGCAGTCAGCTATGACGTGATCATCCCCTCGGACTATATGATCGCCCGGCTGGTCGAGGAGGACATGCTCCTGCCCCTGAACTTTGACAACATCCCCAACTACCAGTACATCGCCGACGAATTCCGCGGGCTGTACTATGACCCCGACGACCAGTACTCCGTCCCCTACACCTACGGCGTGGTGGGCATCATCTATGACGCCAACCAGGTGGACGAGGCCGACGTGGGCAACTGGGACCTGATGTGGAACGAGAAGTACAGCGGCAAAATTCTCCAGTTCAACAACTCCCGGGACGCCTTCGGCACCGCCATGTACCGCTTGGGCATCGACGTGAACACCACCGACACCGCCCAGTGGGACCAGGCCCTGGACTCCCTGCTGGAGCAGCGCCCCCTGGTCAACTCCTACGTGATGGATGAGATCTTCAACAAGCTGGAGTCCGGCGAAGCGGCCATCGGCGCCTACTACGCCGGGGACTACTTCACCATGGTAGATGCCCAGGCAGACAACGTGGACCTGCAGTTCTACTATCCCGAACCCACCAACTACTTTGTGGACGCCATGTGCATCCCCACCGGCTGCCAGAACCAGGAGCTGGCGGAGATCTTCATCAACTACATGCTCAGCGAGGAGGCCGCTGTGGCCAACGCAGAGTACATCTACTACGCCTCTCCCAACTCCCTGGTCTATGACAACGAGACCTATCAGGAGGACATGGGGGAAGAGGCCATGGCCATCCTCTATCCCGAAGGGGAGGACTTCGCCACTGCCTACAACCAGCTGGCCTACCGCAACCTCTCCAACGACATGCTGGACTATGTGAACACCCTCTGGGAAAATCTGAAGATCAACTGACCGCTTCTTCTCTCCCGGGGCTCCCGCCGAAATGCGGAGCCCCGGGATTTTCTTGCCTCTTTTCCCTGCCTGCCGCAGGTACGTTTTCTGAAGAAATGTTGTGAAAGCTGGGGAATTCCCCCCAATTAGCTGGACATTTTTCCAAAAATATGCCATACTAAGAAGACCATCCGTTCCATCCTCACGCACGAAGGAGGCATATTCCCGTGAAACGAAAACGCATCCTGGCCTGGGTTCTGACGTTGGTGTTGCTGTTGGGCATCTTCCCGCTTCCCATGGCCAGCGCTGCAGGAACCTCCACCTACCAGGGAAAAACCTACAGCACCGACTACACCACCTGGCGGCAGGCAGACCCCGCCTGGGGCAGCACTGCCCTGGGGGATCTCCACACCATGGCAGGCTCCGGCTGCCTGGTGACTTCCATCGCCATTTTGATGTGCCACGCCGGGGTCTATGACCCTGCCTCCCTCAACCCGGGCACCCTGCGGGATTGGCTGGATGCCCAAGGATACATCAGCCATAGCTCCGACCGGTCCCAGGACGCTTTGCTGTCCTTCGGGCTGATCACCCGCTATTCCTCCCCCCGGTTCTACTTCGTCAACCAGACCTTCTTCTCCACGTCCACGCCCTTCAGCGACGTGGTGTCCCAGGTCAACAACCTGATCAGCAGCGGCTACTATGTCATCGCCCGGGTCAACTACAGCGGCCACTTCGTCCCCATCGCGCAGGTGGTGGGCGAGGACGCCCAGCTCTACGACCCCGGCGCCACCTCCAAAAAGCTCTTGTCAGAGTATGACGGCACCATTGGCGGCCTCATCTATTTCCGGGCCAACCCCTCCGGCGAGGACACCATCCTCCCCGACACGCCCACCCCTGGCCCCGGCGCCCCCTCGGTGACCCCGCTGTCCGCTGACTACGGGGAGGGGGACCTCATCTCCGTCTCCTGGGGGGCGGCCAACCTGGCCACCCACTATAACATCTATGTAGACCGGCAGAACGCAGACGGTTCCTGGGAGTCCAACTACCGGGTCCATTTCTACGCCACCTCCCCCTTCCAGTTGGAGCGCTTCCCCGCAGGCACCTACCGCCTACGGGTTCAGGCGGCCAACGCCAACACGACGCCGTGGACCTACACCAACTCAGAATGGCAGACCTTCACCGTCCACGACAACATGCTTACCATCACCTATAACGCCGACGGCGGTACCGTCTCCCCCGGGTCCCAGCTGGTGGACCAGGACAGCACCTATGACCTGCCCACCCCCACCCGGAGCAATGCCGCCTTCCTGGGCTGGCACACCAACCAGGGACGGGAGATGGTCACCAACGGCACTGCCATGAAAAGCACCTACGGCCACACCCTGGTGGCCTATTGGGACACCACAGGCCACAGCATCACCAAGACGGACTCCTACCGGAACAACTTCCGGGATGTGCCCTCCAGCGCCTGGTACTATGACAACGTGGCCGCAGTCTATGAGTACGGCCTGATGAACGGAACCGAGTCCGACGAGTTCAGCCCCAACGACCAGGTCTCCATGGCCCAGACGGTCACCTTGGCCGCCCGGCTGCGAAAGCTCTACCTCACCGGAGACGGCACCTTCGCCAGCAGCTCCCCGTGGTACCAGTCCTACCTGGACTATGCCCTGAGCCAGGGAATCCTGGACGCCGCCCCTGCCGACATGAACGCCAAGCTCACCCGGCAGGAGTTCGCCTCCATCCTGGCCAACGCCCTGCCAGACTCCGCCCTGCTGGAGATCAACAATGTCCCCGACGGCTCCATCCCCGATGTGTACCGGTCGGACACGGGCATCTACCGGCTCTACCGGGCGGGCATCCTGTCCGGTTATGACGATCAGGGGACCTTCCGCCCCAACTCCCCCATCACCCGGGCGGAGGTGGCCGCCATCCTGGTCCGTATGGCCGACCCCAACAGCCGGATTCTGTTCGACCTGGGATAAGCAGGACCCCACGAAAAAACACCAAAAGGACGCACCCGCAAGGCGGGTGCGTCCTTTTCTATGAAGATCCAGAAGAATCCAGTTTTTCATTCGTTGGAAAGGGTTCCCTTCCCCTTGGCCCTCCAAACGCGCAGGATCCCCTCTGCGATGGCAACCGCCACCAGGCCCAGGCACAGCCCCAGTCCCGCGCCCAGCAGCGACCGGATCAGGGACACCCCCACCGGCGCCACCCCGTGGCAGAAGGTGTTGACCACGGAAACGCACTCCAGACACACCCCAACGCCACAGAAGAACTGGAAGAACAGCACCTTCCTCCGGCAGGCCCACAGGAACAGCGGCACGCAGGGCGCCGCCAGGAAGAGCTCCTTGGAGCGGGGGCGGGCATAAAAGGCCGTCTCCAACCCGTTGCGCAGGGTGGTCTCCAGGCCGGAAAAGCGCCCCGACCAGTCCCCCGACCGCAGCAGGAAGACGCCGCAAAGCCCGCCGAACAGGAGCACCGCCAACAGAATGGGCAGCCAGCTTCTCCGCCAGGCCGCCACAATCTCCTGCCGCAGAACGTAGAGCAGCCCCAGCGCAGCAAAGACAATGGGCAGCAGCAGCGCCACCTTCACGCCGGAAAAGATCTGTGCCCCCATCAAATACGACCGGGACGCCATCAGGGCCGCCACATGGAGCCCGCCCAGCAAGCTCCACCCCAGGACCAACCCCATGGCCAGAATCCCATCCCAGGCCAGCCAATGCCGGGAGAGCCTGGACGGCACCTGCCGGGTAAATTGTGCAATCCACCAGGCGGCCACACAGGGGAAGACCACCGCAGAGAGCAGCATCAGCCCCTTCTGCATCCATGCGGGCTGCACCTGTGACAAGGCCGCCAATGCCACCACAGCTACCACCACCAGGATCCAGCCACGGCCCTGCAGCTTGGACCAGCGGCACACCAGCCAAACCCCCAGCAGGACAGGCACCAGCCCCGCCCCCAAGAGGAGGAGGGGGGACGCCGGCTCCGTTTCCAGGCAGGAGAAGGTCTCCCCCAAGGTCAGGCCGCGGGCTTCCAGGCGCGCGCCCAAATCTTCCAGGCAGGTCACATACACCCCAGGATCCAGGATATACTCCCCTGTCTCTGTCCGGAAGGGGGTCAGGAGTAACAGCCGCATGCCCCGGTCAACCACCCCGCGGAACAGCAGGTTTTCGATCTCCTGGGCATCCCCCTCTGTGGCGCGGTTGGCATAATCCTCGTAGAGATACAAGGTTTTCACCATGGGGCCGTCATAGGTCTCCAAATCCACCCCTTCTGGGAGAAGGACGCTGGTCCGGTCATGGTTCTCTACCAGAGCCAGCGGCACCTGGGTGGCAGCACCAACCACCTCCCCCGGCAGCAGGAAGGACGCCGGCTCCTGGCCGATCCAGTGGGATATCCCCGCCTGTTGGAGCGCTTCCCGCCAGGTCTCCACCGCAAGGCCGCTTTCTTGGGCCAGAAGGGTCAGGTCCTCTTGGGAAAAAGCTACGCTGACCTGCTGGTCCTTTGCCTCGGCAGAGATGCGTCCACCCAACAGGATCCCGCTGCAGAGAATGCCGCAGACGGCCAAACACAGACAAACGAGGGAACGGAACGAGCGCTTCATGTTCGATTTCGCCTCCATAGTTTTCTCAATACGTTACGTGTGGGCAGCCAGCGCCCCATGAGGAGCACATACAGCAACAGGCACCCCACGCCTACGGCGCTGCAAACCACAACCATCCACCCTTTGGAATCCATGGATGCCACTTGCAGGTGGTACACAGCCCAAGCCAAGCCCCCAATCCCCAGGGAAAACCCGCAGCAGCGAAGCAGAGGTTTCCTGGGGAGGGTAAGGCCCCCTTTCCGGGCAAACTGGAAATACGCAACGCCCCCCACCAGCAGAAAGCCCACCGATGTCCCAAAGGCCAGCAGCTGCGGCCACGCCGGCATAAAATGGGCGAACAGCGCGTTGGAGCCCACGCAGATCCCCAAGACCGCCGTGGCCATCCCGATGGGGGGCAAGGGCCTCCCCATGGCAAAATAGGCCTTGCTCAGCAAATCCAGGATCAAAAAACCAGCCAGCCCCAACGTGTACATCGAAAACACCCCGCCGCTTAGGAGGGCATTGTGTGTATTGAAATCGCCACCCTCAAACAGCACCCGGATCACGGGGGTTCCAAAAGCTCCAAAGAGCAGGGAGACCGGGAGCATCACCAGCAAGGTGTTTTTGAGGATCCGAATGACATGCTCTCGGTACGCCGGCTCCTCCATCTCTGCGTACTTTTGGCTGAAGTTGGGAAACAGGACAATGCCGGCACTGTAAATGAGCGCCGTGGACAGGGGCTCATACAACCGTTCGGCATAAAAAAAGCCGGTTACAGTCCCCTCTACCCCGGCAGTTGCAAACCGGGTGTTCACCAAATAGCACAGCAGGAACAGGGAGGAGACATACATGGTCATCACGCTTGTGCGCAGAAAGGAACCATAGCCCCCTTGTCGAAAGGCCAGCTTTGGCCGAAACCGATACGCCTCCTGACGCATGCTGGGAAGCACCATGGCCAACTGCAGCAGCCAGCCAACCGATGTGACCACTGCAAACCCCCGCAAGGAAAGGCGGTCTTGCGCCAGCAGCAACACCGCGCACAGGGCCAGATTGTAGAGCAGGCTCAGCCGGCCTTGCAAGGTGAAATGCCCCATGGTCTGGAAGAGGGCCAGCAGCAAATAGGTCAAGGTAATGATGGGCAGGGAAAGGACCATCACCAGAAAGCAAAAACGGAATAGGGGGATGTTACTCTCGATCCCCAACAGTGGGTCGATGATCCCCACGGCACCTGCAAAAAACAACACCCCTGTGGCCCCCAAGGAAAGCACCATGGTGTTTGCAATCAAGACATTGGCCGTTTGGTAACAGGTCTCTTTTCCCGATAACAGTTTTTGGGTCAGAATGGGGATGGCTGCAATGCAAAGGGCATAACTCATTGTGGTAAAGAGAGAAATCGAATAGCTGCTGGCTAAGGTGAACACATCCGCATCCACCCCCGCGCCATACACGCGGGCCTGCAAAATGTTCTTGATCATCGCCAGCACCTTGACCAGCAGCATGACGCAGGTGACACTGCCAATCGCTCGGATGAGCTTATGGTCCATACAAGAAAACTCCCTTCTCTGTATGGTTTGCAAACGGTGTCTCCCCCTCTAGGGATCCCGATTCTCTCCACGGAGAAGCTATCAAAAAGAGTCGCACCTGCATCATATCACAGAATGATAGGGTTGACAAGAATCCCTGGCTTTCCTGATCGCCATCGCCGTCACCGGCAGAACTTCCATCCATAGCGCTAGGATTCTATGAAGGGTCAATTTTCTGGGAAACCTGTTGTTTTTTTCGTATTTTTCAAACAATGTCGTGTGATTTTCTCCCATCAAGGACTTGGAACTATGAGGACCGCCTTCTCCCTATGAGAAAGGAAATCTGTTGCATCCCCCCTGGCCCCCTGAGGACGGTTCTCAGGGGGCCAGGGTTCCGATGGCTTACCACCCCAACGTCACCGCCTTCCCTCCACGGAACAGGCCGCCTCGGACGCCGGCTGCACCAACAAGCAGTGGGAGAGCATCGCCAACAGCTGCGCATTGCCCGGTTTGTCAGAGAGGGGACGCCCGGCCAGCTGCTCCAGCGCCGGACGGTTTTGCTCCCAAAGGACCTTCCCCACGGTGCGGATGTTTCTCTCCACCGCCCTTCCATTGGTCTGGTAGTGCTTGGCCACCTCGGGATACACCCATTTTGTGACCATCAACAGCCGCTCCGGCCGCTCACAGCACAGTTTCACGGCATAGCCCATGTGGAAAAACCCTGTGTAGTTGGCCGTGATTCCCAGACGATAGAGCAAATCATAGATCTCCGTCAGCACCATTTCCATCCCCCCTCACCACGGGACCACTTCCATGACCGCCTTGCCTCTGCGCAGCATATCCAGGACCTGTTCTTCTTCCAGGGAGAGCAGGAACAGGGTGGGCAGTTCGGTGTCCAAGGCCACTGCTACGCTTTCTAACACGTCAATGCTGGCATTGGCATAGCCGTGCTCAATGTCCCGCAGACGGGAGACACTGATCCCTGCCCGGTCGGCCAGTTCCTCCTGGGACAATCCCCGTCCGCCCCTTAAAATCAACACGTTTTTTCCAATTTCAACAGAATACAACATAATAATCCCTCCTTAAGCATAGCTTAAGAGGGATTCACTTGCGGCGCCAGCCAATATATTGGCGGTCCAATATTTTTTTACATATTTTTCGATCCGCTCACATTTGTCCTCCAGATTCCCTTTTGCAGCGTATTCCTTCGCGCCGTATCGTTTTGTCTGAATTGCCGTAGGAAAAAGCACCCTTTTGCACAAGGGCAAAAGGGTGCTGCTTGGGAATGGTTCTGCTTGGGAGAGCGGGAAAACCCTCGCTGCTGGACCTTACTCCTGCTCCCAGTTGTGGTAGACGTTCTGCACGTCGTCGTTGTCTTCCAGGGCGTCGATGAGCTTTTCCATGTTCTTGATGTCCCCGGCGTCGGTGAGCTTGACGTAGTTCTGGGGGACCATCTCCAAAAACCTGCCGACCTCACCAATCTTACCTCTTTTTTAGAGCGCTGTTCCCTTTGTAACTGACACTTAAATACATGCCTTTTGCGATTGTTTGCCACAGTCTACTCATGGCAAATCCCGTAATTGCATTTTACAGTACTGCGTTTTCCCTGTCAATACTGAACTATGACGTACATTTCAGTTTTAACTTTAAATTTAAAAAATATTCGCGGCCTTTGGTAAGGGGGATATGGGGGATACCTTTCCCCCGCAGGTGTTACGCTTGCAGGCCGTAAGCCGAAAGCGTAACAGTTGGTCTGTGGGAAAGGTAATTTCCCCCGTACTACTTGGCGTACTAGAAATAGATAATAGGGGGGATGTATCAAACAAATAGGTTTTTAATCAGGAAAGCAGGGGTAGCAGTATACCTTCTGCTGTCGCGCGTAATAGAAGCATATCGTTCGACATAGAATAATACACCTTTCACCTAAAGTAACGCTTGGTTTAAGCTTCGGTGGAGCAATTGCAATCAGAAATCCTATTGACTTTTTATGAATATTATGATATATTTATTTTAATAATAATGTTTATGCTATTAGTAAGTTTGCTTTTGATATTTTTAAAAGGAAGAACGTTTGCATTTTGGTACTTTTAAATTATATATAATATATAGTTATATAAAGAACTTAAAAGTACCATTTTTGAAATTCCATAACAGGAGGCATTTAATTATTAATATCGACCACAAGCGCTTTCTTACGCTATCCAAAAACCAAGTCTTTCCAAATTTTTCTTCACTCTATTTATATGTCACAGACGAAAAACTCCCATCTGGCGGGCGGAACAAATCATATATTGAAGCAGAATTCAAGCGACATATTCATTATTGTAAACATTGTGAACTCGATTCGAAAGTTGAATCGAAACGAGAAATCTGCATTCTTGAGATATATGACTCTCCGTTAGAACAAAAGGAAAATCGAGGAAACCGTGGAAAATATATAGATCTTCTAAAACCATTGTTCATTCAAAAAGGGCACTTCCACGGCACTTTGCTTGCTCTGTCTGCTGAATGGGGAATTTTTACAAAAAAAACCACTTTAACTGAGGAAGAGAAGATATCTTCTCTCCTCCAACCTAATTCCTCAACCTTTCAAGGGGCATCTTTTTACATATATTCCCTTTCTCATACAGTTAAAACAGCACTGATTCGAGCTTTAAAGTCACTAAAAAAAGACGATATTATTAATTGGGAATATAGATATCAGATTCTTCCAAATGTGTTGCAACATCATTTGATATATTATCAAAAAAGGAAAGATCTTTTATCACTAATTGAAAGCGATTCTAATGCAGCTATAACAGCAGATGACTTGAATCTTTTTCTTTATTTTCTCCACAGAGAATGTCCTGTACACAGTATAAGTTATGATAATTCTCATAATAAGCCGCGACCTGTTTCAATTCGTGAAGCGGATGATGAGGCAATCATTTTAAATAATCTTAATATATTTGTTATGCAATATGTTTATAAAAATGCTTTCAGAATGCTTCATTTACCTGCGAAAGATGATCTCCCTAACCCATATGAGTTTCTACTGCAACCAAAGTTAAAAACTTTATATGAATCTCAAAAAAAAGAGATATATCTTAGTCTCATCGGTTGTAGCGTCTGGAAGGAAATCAGATACCATGTCATCGGAATCCCGGAACAGCTCTCTTTATATTTTCCTTCTGGATTAGATACAGAAAAATCCGCACAAACTTTATGCCGTCTCTTTTGGAATCACATGAATAAAAATATGTCTAAATTAAAATTCCCATATCCTACAACATCAAAAGATCTACAAGACATTAAGGACAAATTCAAACGAAAAGGTTTTAGAGGCCGAGCCGCCAAAGTCAACTCTTTAGAAAACGAACTCCTTCCCTTGGAAGCCTGGAATTCTGCTTGTAAACTACATGAGATGTTGAAATCCAAATACGATATATAACAGAAGATTTCCCATGTCCACATTTATTCCACGGTTCATCTTGCCGTGACGCTTTGGGTAGCATGTTTTTAGGCAACCGCCGCCACCCCCATTCAGCCCTTGGCTTTCTTGGGTTGCCTGGCGTCAAAGCCTAACATGCCACCCGTTCACGGCAAGACGACTTTCGCGGCATAAAAGTTGCCATGGAAGAAAATACCATTCTGTCTCCTATTGCCCCTCGGTATGATAAGTAGAAAAACAGCAGCACAGATCACATGAACTAAAAAATCCCTCAGATCAACGCTTGGTTGTTTCTGGGGGATTTTTATTTCCTATTTTCGTTGTTGATTTCGTTTCCACAGCAAAAACTGCTCATACTCTCTCAAGGCTTCCAACTCATGTTGATCGAATGATTCTAACCGCCAGCGCTGCTCATAGATCGGATCTATATTAGACAGGCCCAGTAAGTAGTCTGACGAGATTTGGTACAGTTTACAGATGCTCACCAGCATTTCATGGGAGGGTGCGCTTTTTTCCTGTTCCCAGCTACGAATAGCGGACAGGGAAACATTTAGCTTTTCAGCCAATGAGGCTTGCGTGTCTCCGTGGTCTTTTCTAACTTCGGACAGGCGTTCTCCAATCATTCACATCACCTCTCCCTAAGTATAGAGAATTCTATTACCGCTTTGAAAAAGTGATTATATTCTTGCTATTTTTCTGGTTTTGTGATATCATTTTTGCTACATAGTATAGAAAATAACAAAATTTATGCGATGCCTTACCCAAATCCACCAAAGGAGGACAAACGATGGCACTAGCAAATTGCCCTGAGTGCGGCAAAGAAGTCAGTAACCAAGCAGAAGTTTGTGTTTATTGCGGGTATCCATTGCACCGAAGAGAGCAAATTCAAGAAGATAGAACACCAGTTTCTCGAAAAAACCTGTCTGTGGACTGAAATCCGGAAGAACCTGTAGGAACAACTCCTATACAAAGCACCTCCAATCAGCTGATACAGACCTCACTCGGTCAACAACTTCCTGAAAAAAGCTTGGGAATCTAAAAAAATGGGTTGTTTTGGTCGCTGCCGTGGTTGCCATAATCGTCATGATTGCCGTAATTACACAACCTTCCCCAGAAAGAGTGCTCACAGAGGATGTAACAATGCCTATCTGGAACCGCTCGAACGATGAGGTTTTATCCGGAATTGAAAAAAGGATGCAGGCAATAGATTCTAATTATACTTTGGAAATTTCCCCGTCGGATAGCTCCAATGGAGACACCTCTGTTTTTCGTGTGATGTACAATGAAAATTTTACTGATGTTTTCTTGGTTATGTCCAATGAAAGCAAAGTGGTTTTCTTTATCTGTGATGGTCTAGCAAATAAAGAAACAAGCAATGCTTTTTGGTCTGCACTTAAAGCATTTTTATTCGAAAATGATTGGAGAAACAATTATAGCAACACAAAAGATGTGGACCACTATGTAGCTGAGATATTCAATACAATAGATATTCAAAGCATAAATCAAAAATATTCTTGGGGCCATAATCTCGATGGATTAACATCCTTTGGAGAAGAAAGCATTTCCGGTTATTTTGTAGAATGGATTTATATCGAAAGCAAAGAGGCTCGTTCGATCATTTCACTTGAAGAAATCGCGCAATAATGTAACAAGTATATATAAAAAGGAGGTATCCCCATGGCTCTCATTCGTTGTCCAGAATGTGGGAAAGAAATCAGTGATCAGACTCCTGCTTGCATTTATTGCGGCTATCCACTCAAAATCGCCCAAGGTATTCCAGGCGAAAAAAAGGCACCCCAAAAGCCCCCCTCTCTCCCCCGAGTCGCTGCACCTGGGGAACGCTCTTCCGCATTTCAGGAACCTAAACCCCAATCCGGGAGTCCAAAAATTCCAAACTACACAGTGCGCCCTAAAAAAAGAAAAACCGGTAGGGTTATTGCAATTGTGATTGCAGCTATTGTTGCACTCTTGATTTTGATTGCTATTTTTGTCCCAGCACCAGAGGGAAAAACTGAGGATATTCTTAATCAGGATGTAACAACACCTATCTGGGAACGTACAGAACTAGATATTATCCAGGGAATGGAAGCTAGGCTGAAAGAAATTGATACAAACTACTCCCTTGAGACTGTGCAAGATGAGGAACCTGGAAGCAAACACTATGAACTTCGATATGCTGGAGAGGCTACACAAACTAATGTATACGTTTATGGATCTGGATCGTCAGATGACTTCTCGATAGGTATCTGGGGAAAGAGTGAGGAAGGATATGCAGAATACTTGGTGTGTGTTGTAGATGCATTTCTTTTAGAAAGTGATTTAGATAACAAGTATGCCACATTTAGCGATGCCAATGATGATTTTAAAGCAATTCTTAACAACATGGGATCTAGAGGTGGTACTACAGTTTTAAATGGTCTTTCTATTAGCAGTTACTTTAATGATAACAATGAGAATATGCACTTTATCATCTCTTGTGTGACAGAAGAAGCTGAACAAGAGACAGATCCCTCTCAGGCAGCCCCCTCTCCCGAACCTGTCCCTGCATCACCCGAACCCGTTACATACACTGGGAGTGGTGATGATGTCATCGACATTGAGCCGCCTACCGATCAGTTTGTCCTTCAGATCACAGGGAATGGCTCTGCTAGACATTTTGCTGTACAGGGTTACGACAGCCAAGGTGAACCCACAGAACTCTTTGTCAATACCACAGATCCCTACACAGAGGGGATTACAATAGATCCTACCTTTACAACGACAACGCTGGAAATCAGCGCAACCGGAGCGTGGTCCATTTCTCTGACTCCCCTTCAATCTTTGGAGCAAATTACAGCAGGAACTACGCTGGAAGGAACAGGAGACCAAGTTCTTCTGGTTTCTGGAAACCCTACTCGGGCCAGTATTACTGGTAACGCTGGAGCCCATCACTTTGCAGTGACTGTCTATGGTCCTTCTGGAAGCGACCTCCTGGTAAACACAACGGATCCTTACGAAGGGAATGTGATGGTTACTGGTGATCCCGTTGTGCTGGAGGTAGACTCAGAAGATGCTTGGTCGATCCTTTTGGAGTAAACGTCATCATGCGCTTCGAAAAATTATTTCGCACTTTACACGGAAAAATTCTTCCACCCTGTACAATGTAGATAAACAAACCAAAGAAGTAACAAGGAGGAAAAGACATGGCTCTCATTCATTGTCCTGGATGTGGGAAAGATGTCAGCGATCAAGCATCGGCCTGCATTCACTGTGGTTATCCACTTAGAGGCTCACACGCCAGCCAGGAAGGAACAGGCGCCCCTCAAAGTGAACACGCCTCTTTCTCCCGAACGGCTGATTCTGAGAAGGAGTTTCTAGAACCCCAGCATTCCCAAACGGATGATGGCACTTTCAAACAAGGAATGCGCACAGCTCGGTCCAAGAAAGGAGTAGATAGAAATAGAATAAAGACATTTTTTCTAGGTTTCGCAGTAGGCATTGTATGCGGCGTTGCAATTACCATCATTTGGGCGTTCCTATATGACGGGAGTAGCGGCAATGCTACGCAAGAGAATATTCCTGCTACTTCAGAAGACCTTGTCTATTTTTCCGAATTTTCCGAAGTCGCTCCACTGGAAACAGAAATCTCAGATGGTGGTGCGCATAACGAGTACTACTCCCATGAAGTATGGCCTCTGGCCCTTGACTATATGGACTATTTAGAAAATATGGGATATAAGAAAACGGTTGATTCTACTGATATTCACTCTGAATCGTGGGATCACAATCTATATACATTAAGCAACGTTAACGGGAATAGAGTTTTAATTACAGAAAATGATTTCTTTTCTCCCATTCCTCCTGAAAACATATCATTTCAGTATCAAGAAAGCAACGGATGATACGTTTCCTGATGGTCCAAAAGACATTCTATAGCAGCAAAAAGAGTTACATTTTAACGGGAACTGGCCAAGCAGTAAGGTAAGCATACCACTCCAAGGAAGAGCCCCTTAGGGAGTCAATTTCTTCCTGTATTTATTATATTTCGAGAAGCTCCATTGAAATCTACGAGGGCGACACCTTCGACGTTCGTGCCCTTCCCTTGGCGTACAGCAACTTCGATAATGTATCCAACGGTCAGACTGTCATAGTTGCCGCCCTAGGCAGTATCCTGGAGAAAACTGCCTAAAACCTTTCAATCCAACCATCCAAAAAGACCCCTGGTGTTTATTCCATGACACCAGGGGCCTTTCTCTATAACAATATGATATCTTGAAAACTGCTCTCCCAAGCGCAAAGAAACATACTAAACCCCATTTCTTTCGCCGGAGTGCCGTTCTATATTCAAAAACAAAGTTTCAATTGCAGAAAATCCGCTCTATTTTGCACGCAAATCTTCTCCGAGGGTCATGATACCGCCCTAAAGAAGAGGCCTTTCTAGAGTTGATTTTCCTTGTTTTATAATTTGTAAAGCGGCAGGACGCTTTTGCCGTCACCCCAGTCCAAAAAACCAAGCAAGGCTTCATACTTCCATTACAGCTTCATATGCTGCAGAGGACTAGCCGTCACCGCCATGTTCACAATGCTCTCGTCCTGGATGGACTGCAAGTAGCGCTTCGTAATATTGATGTTCTCATGCCCCAAGAGTCTGGACAGGGAATACACATCCAGACCGTTCCGCAGATTGCACTGCGCATAATAATGCCGTGCCGTGTGTGGAGAACACCGAACCGTCTCCCGCACATGGGCCTTTTCATTGGCCTTAGTGAAAACATGCTCCAGCGCCTCTGTGGTCAACCTCCGTCCTGTTCTAGAGAGCAAATAATTCTCTCCATGCACCGGCTTGTCAAAAAAGTATTCCTTTTTCTGCCGTTCATACTTCAGCATCAATTTCTTTAGGTAAGGTGTCAGCGGAACGCACCGTTCCTTGTTCCCCTTCCCGTGGATCAGAATCACGTTGTCCCGGATGTCCTGCGCCTTTAGGTCACAAATTTCTGAATTTCTTGCCCCAGTATCAAAAGCGATAGCCAGGATCAACTTGTTTCGAGCGGATAAATACGTCTTGCAGGAGAAGGCGTTCAACATCCGCTCCACCTCCTCGTCGGTAAAAGTCTGAATCAGAACCTTCCCCTCCCGCTGCCAATGTACCTTGCAGGATGGGTTGCCAGTCAGATACCCCTCCTCTACCGCATACCGAAAGAACACCCGAATTCCTTTCAGAATCCCGTTACTGTAGGAAGGAGAGAGGTCCTGCCCAATCAGATGCTGAAAGTAGCTTTTCAGGTGCGGGGGCTTGATGTCCTCCAAGGCAACAACCCCATACTCCCCCTCCAGATAGAGCAAGCAGCGGGCAATGTTGTTGCAATACCCTTTGACGGTACGGCGGCTCAATCTCCGCAATTCGCAGTCCAGGCGGAACTCCGACAAACATTCTCTGGCCAACATAAAGAATCACCCTTTCGCAACAACGCAAAAGGGTGATTTTTGTCGTCAGTTTAGAAGCAGCAGAAGGCTCCACAGTTTCCATCGTTCCCCGGGAGATTTCTTTGCCGTTTTGAGAAACCCCGAAAAAAGTTCGGAAACCTCCAGGATTTTGCAGGAAAACCTGAGTATTTTTTAGATTACTCCTGTTCCCAGTTATGGTACACGTTCTGCACATCGTCGTTGTCTTCCAACGCATCGATGAGCTTTTCCATGTTCTTAATGTCCCCGGCGTCGGTGAGTTTGACGTAGTTCTGGGGGACCATCTCCACCTGGGCGGAGGCGAAGACATAACCCTTGGCCTCCAGGGCAGCGGCCACCTTGCCGCAATCGTCGGGCTCGGTGTAGATGGTAAACACATCCCCGTCGGCCTCGAAGTCGCTGGCGCCGCAGTCCAGGGCGTCCATCATCACGGTGTCCTCCTCCAGGTCGCCGTCCTCGTTGTCCAGGAGGATGACGCCCTTCCGGTCAAAGGACCAGGACACGCAGCCGGTGGCCCCCAGGCCCTTGCCGAACTTGTCCAGCAGGTGGCGGACTTCCGGGGCGGTGCGCTGACGGTTGTCGGTAAGGGCTTCCACGATGACCGCCACGCCGTTGGGGCCGTAGCCCTCGTAGACCACGCTCTCGTAGTTGTCGGTGTTGTTGGCGCCCAGGGCCTTATCAATGGTGCGCTTGATGTTGTCGTTGGGCATGTTCACTGCCTTGGCCTTGGCAATGACGGTGGCCAGGCGGGAGTTGTTGTTGGGGTCCCCAGAGCCGCCGGTCTTCACCGCCACGATGATCTCCTTGGCGATCTTGGTGAAGGCGGCGCTGCGCTTGGCGTCTGCCGCACCTTTGGTCTTTTGGATGTTATGCCATTTGGAATGTCCTGACATCGGTTGATCGTTCCCTTCTATGCAAAGAATCATGGGCATCCGAGGATCCCATGGTAGTATATAGAGCGCAAATATTTTATCACAGGCGGGCAGCCTTGACAAGGTTTTCCTTTAGAAATACCCGAAAACCTCCCCCTGCCCCTCGGCCTCCAGCACCTCCAGGTCCGGGAAGGCCTCCCGCACCCACTGGGCCAGCACCGGGCAGACCACCGCCTCTGTGGAGTAATGGCCGGCGTCCAGGAGGTTGATCCCCAGGTCCCGGGCCTCCAAATAGAGGTCGTGCTTGAGGTCCGCGGTGAGGAAGGTGTCACACCCCATGGCCTTCACCTGGGGCAGCATGGAGCCGCAGGCGCCGCCCCCCACCGCCACTCGGTGGACCGGCACCCCGGCGTCCATGGCCCGGATGCCGGTCAGGCCCAGGTTCTCCTTGGCCTTCCGGGCAAAGTCCGCCAAGGACAGGGGGCCGCCAGGCAGGCTGCCCACCCGGCCGATGCCGTAGGGGCGGCCGGCCTCGTCCACCCCGTCGGTCTCCAGGGGGACGGGGTTCTCCAGTCCCAGCCGCTGGGCCAGGGCGGTGTTCACCCCGCCCTCGGCGGCGTCCAGGTTGGTGTGGGCGCAGATGGCTGCGATGCCCTTCTCAATGAGGGCCAGCACCTTCCGCCCGGTGGCGCTCTCGTCGGTGACCTGGCCCAGCTTGCCCCAGATCACCGGGTGGTGGGCCAGGATGAGCTGGCAGCCCTTCTCCGCCGCCTCTGCAATGACCTCGGGGGTGATGTCCAGGGCCACCAGCACCCGGGTGACGGTACGGTCCCCCCGGCCCACCAGGAAACCGGCGTTGTCAAAGTCCATCTGGGTCCGGAAGGGGGCCTTCCGATCCAGCAGGTCGTACAGCTGCTTTACCGTTGCCATTGGATCCACTCCTCTCGCATTCGTTGTAAGTCGTTCTGCAATGTGCGCTCCCGGTCCAGCTGCGCGGGATCCGGGTGGCTGCTCTGGGCCATGCCCTCCAGGGCCCGCTGCCGCCGCCGAATCTGCTCCGTCAGGTAGGCCAGGCGGTGGGGGTTGTCCTCCCCCTGCTGCTGCCGGCCGGCCCACAGCTCCCCGGGAGAGTACCGGGGACTTTGCCCCCCAGTGGCGGTAAAGAGGGGGTAGAACTTCTCCCCCTCCCGGGCGATTCCCTCCCAGAGGATGGCATACCCGTGCTCCGTGAGCCACTGCCGGAGCACCTCCTGGGTACTCATGGGCTGGAGGATGAGTTTCACGTCCCGTGTCCATGGGGCGGCGGACAGGATGTGGACCATCAGGTCCCCGCCCATGCCGGCGATCACCACGGTGTCCACCTCCCCGGGGGACAGGGCTGCCAGGCCGTCACACCGCCGAAAGTCCATGCGGTGGGCCACCCCATAGCGCTGGGCGGTCTCCTGCCCCCGCTGCAGGGGGCCCTGGTTGACGTCGGTGGCCACGGCTCCCACAATGCGCCCGGCCAGCAGAAGCCACACAGGGAGGTAGGCATGGTCGGTGCCCACGTCTGCCAGCCGGGCCCCTGGGGGCACCTGGGCGGCCACCGCAGCCAGACGGGGGGTAAGGTCCAAGGGTTTCATAGCGCCTCCTTCCGGCGCGCTGGCGCCGGTTCCATAAAAAAACGGGAGCGGAACCCCGCTCCCGTTTTTTCTGTTACTTGCGGTTTGCCGCGATGATGGCGTTGAGCTTTTCCACCAGCTCTTCCACCGGCTGGTCATGGACCAGGCAGGCCTGCTCCACGGTCTCGTTCCGGGAGGCGGGGCAGCCCAGGCAGTGCATGCCGATGTCGATGAAGGCCGGGGCAGTCTCCGGGGCAATGTCCAGGATGTCGCCCACGATGGTATCTTTGGTGATGGTTGCCATAAAGACGTCCTCCATTCTTGGGATTTGGGTCAGGGCGCTTGCGCCCTTCATCCCCAATGGGTTGGTATCAAAAAAGGGGAACTGACCAGCTGCGGCAGTTCCCCTCTTTGTTCTGATCTGCCGAAACCCGCGCGCAGGAACTTAGTCCTCCTCGCCGTCGTCCTCTGCGGCAGCGCGGTTGTCGTTGAGCAGGGCACGGATGGACAGGGAGACCTTCTTCCGATCATAGTCGATGTCGGTGATCTTCACGTCCACGATCTGGCCCTCTTCCAGCTCGTCGCCGGGCTTTTCAATCCGGTGGTCGGCAATCTGGGAGATGTGGATCAGGCCGTCCACGCCGGGCACGATCTCGGCGAAGGCGCCGAAGGTCATCAGCTTGACCACACGGACGCTGGCCACGGAACCCACTTCATAAGTAGAGGTGAACTTCTCCCAGGGATCCTCGTTGCGATCCTTCATGCCCAGGGAGATCTTCTTCTTCTCTGCGTCGAAGGAAATGACGTACACGTTCACCTTGTCGCCGACAGAAACCACCTCAGCGGGGTTCTTGATGCGGCTCCAAGACAGCTCGGACACGTGGACCATGCCGTCCACACCGCCGATGTCCACGAAGGCGCCATAGGAAGTCAGGGACTTCACGGTGCCCTCATAGTGCTTGCCTTCCTCGATGTTGGCCCACACTTCTGCGGCCTTAGCAGCCCGCTCCTCTGCCAGGACGGACCGGATGGAGCCCACCACACGGCGGCGGGAACGGTTGACCTCGGTGATGCGCAGCTTCACCTGCTCCTTGACCATCTCAGACAGGTCGGCCCCTCTGGGCTTGCCGGTCTGGGAGGCGGGGACGAACACCCGAATGCCCTTGACGTTGACCACGATGCCGCCCTTGTTCACCTCGGTAACGGTGCCTTCCAGGATGGTCTTCTCCTCCACGGCAGCCTCGATGGTGTCCCAGTTCTTCACGCTGTCCAGGCGCTTCTTGGACAGGGTTGCCACGCCCTCCACGTCGTTGACGCGCATGACGTAGGTCTCGATCTCGTCGCCCACCTTTACGATATCCTCAGGTTTGACCGAGGGGTCGTCGCTCAGCTCGGACAGGGGGATGTAACCGGCGTGCTTAGTGCCCAGGTCCACATTGACCTCGGTAGCGGTGATGCCAGTGACTACACCGGTGACCTTATCTCCCGTATTTAAAGTTTTGATCGACTTCTCCAGCATGTCAGCGAAGGACTCCTCGATCTCCATAGCGTTGATGTTTTCTTCGCTCATTTTGTCTTTGACCTCCTTTATTATCCACCCCGGCGTGGACGCGCCAGCAGTGATTCCCACAGAAGCTACCCCGCTCACCTTCCTCGGGTCGAGCTCCTCAGCCCGGCTGATGTGGTAAACCAACGGGCAGTGTGCCCGGCATAACTCAGCAAGACGGGTCGTGTTGGAGCTTTTCCTATCGCCGATGACGATCATCGCCTGGCATCGCTCCGCCAAACTCTGCGCTTCTGATTGCCGCATACACGTAGCATTACATATTGTATCAAAGATTTCGGCGTTTGTACACTCTTTTTTTACTTTTTCTCGGCAGGGAATCCAAATTCTATCCGTTGATGTAGTTTGCGAAACCAGCGTCACCGGTTTTTGTGAATTTTCGTTCCAAATTTCCAAAAATTCCGTCAATTCTGCCACATTTCGGAAGATTTTCGCACCAATGCACCACCCGGCGATGGCCTTCACCTCCGGGTGCTCCGGCGCGCCGATGATGATCACCTGCCGCCCCCGGTCGCTGGCGTCTTTCACGATCTCATGGATGTGCGCCACCTTCACGCAGGTGGCGTCGGCCACCGGGCAGCCCATCGCCGCCAGCTGGTCGTAGACCGCCTTCCCCTCTCCGTGGGAGCGGATGATCACTCCGCACCCCGGGGGGACCTCCTCCAGGGAGGCTACGCACCGCACCCCTTGGGCCTCCAGATCGGCGATCACATGGTCGTTGTGGATCACCGGGCCCAGCATCACATAGGGCTGCCCGCTCTGGGCCACCTGCTGGGCCAGTTCCACTGCCCGGCGCACGCCGAAGCAGAAGCCTGCGGACTTGGCTAGGATGACCTCTCTCATTCCGCCGCCTCCATCTCTGCCCGGTGGTCCCGGACGGCCCGGATGCGGTTCATGATCTCTTCGGTCACCACCTCATAGTCCTCTGCGTTGGCCCGGCGCTTCTCCGGGAAGGGCAGGTAGGGCTCCCCGATGTACACCCGCGTCCGGTGGAAGGCCTTGCGCGCCGGGTCAATGTACACCGGCAGGATGGGCACCCCGGTGCGGATGGCCATCATGGCTGCCCCGGTCTTGCCCTCACCGATCTCGGCGTGGCGGGTACCCTCCGGGAAGATGAGGAGCTTTTCCTGCCCCTTCAAGGCCTTCAGGGCAGACTTCACCGCCCCCACATCGGACTTGCCCCGCTTCACCCAGATCACAAAGCCCAGCCAGTCCAGCAGCTTCCCCACCACCGGGTAGTGGCGGATCTCCTCCTTGGCCATGATCCAGATTTTATCCTGCCGCTGGAAGGAGTAGACGATGTAGAAGGGGTCCGAGTTGTGGGCGTGGTTGGAGCAGATCACCGCCCCGCCCTTGGGGATGTTCCCCTGGCCGTAGGCCTTCAGCGGCGTACGGAAGGTCACAATGGAAAAAATAAACTTACTGATCACATAGGCAAGCTGATAGAGTGTCAAAGGGATAACCTCTCTTTCACCAGGGTAAGCAGAGCCTCCAGACTCTCCTCCCAATCCATGCGGGAGGTGTCCACCTCCACCGCATCGGCCGCCTTCCGCAGGGGGGCGGCGGCCCGGTGGGTGTCGTCGTAGTCCCGCTGGGCAATCTCCGCCTGGACAGTGGCCAGGTCCACCCTCTGGCCCCGGGCGGCCAACTCTGCGCAGCGCCGCCGGGCCCGTTCCTCCACCGAGGCTGTGAGGAAAATTTTCAGGTCCGCCTGGGGCAGGACCACGGTGCCAATGTCCCGGCCGTCCATAATCACGTTGTGGGTGCGGGCCAGGTCCCGCTGCATCTCCAGCAGAAAGGTCCGCACCTCGGGATAGGCAGACACCTGGGAGGCATACCGGGAGACGGCATTCTCCCGAATGGCCCCAGTGACATCCTCCCCCTGGAGGATCATATGCTGCAGGCCATCCTCCCCATAGGCCATGGAGATCTGAACCTCCGGCAGCCGGGAGACCACATCCGCTTTCTGGCCGCAGTCTCCCCCCTGCCGGGCGATGTAGAGGCCCAGGGTACGGTAGATGGCCCCTGTATCCACATAAAAAAAGCCCAGACGGTCCGCCAAAGCCCGGGCCAGGGTGCTCTTCCCCGCCCCGGAGGGGCCGTCGATGGCAATGCTGTAATGGGTCATAGCCCTTCCTCCTCAATGTAACGGGCGGCTCCTATCCCCGCCGCCCGGCCGGTGCACCAGGCGATCTGCAGGTTGAAACCCCCGGTATAGCCGTCCACGTCCAGCACTTCCCCGGCGAAAAAGAGGCCAGGGGCCTTCTTGGACATCATGGTCCCCGGGTCCACCTCCCCGGTTTTCACCCCACCGGCGGTGATGATGGCTTCCTTCACCGGCCGGGGGCCGGCGATGGGGACGGCAAAGGCCTTCATGGCCTCCATCAGCCGCCGGCGCTGGCCCCGGGTCATGGCATTCACCGGCAGGTCCGGGGGAATCTCCGCCCGCTGGGACATCATGGGGACCATCTTCCGGGGAAGCAGCCCCTCCAGGAAGTTGTGAAAGGCCTTGTTGGGCCCCTGGGCCACGTCCCGGAGGATGCGGGCCTCCAGCCGGGTCTCGTCCAGGGCGGGCTTGAGGTCAATGACGGCAGTGTAGGTGTCCTTGGCCCAGTTGGCGTGGGCGCTGGCGCTGAGCACCAGGGGGCCAGAGAGACCGAAGTGGGTGAACAGCATCTCCCCCTGCTCCTGGAAGACCGCCTTGTTCTTTTGGTTCTTCAAGGCGAGGGTCACGTTTTTCAGGGAGAGGCCCTGCATTTGGGCGCAGGTGTCCCCCTTTTCCTCCAGGGGGACCAGGGAGGGTCGGGGGGAGACAATGGTGTGCCCGGCCTCCTCCGCCAGCCAGTATCCGTCCCCTGTGGAGCCGGTGGCCGGGTAGGACAGGCCGCCGGTGGCGATGACCACCGCCCCGGCGGGCAACGGCTCGCCCCCCACCATCACCCCCACAGCCCGGCCGTTTTCCAGGAGCAGATGCTCTGCCCGGCCCCGGAGCAGGGCAACCCCCTGCCGCTTCAGGGCAAAAAACAGGGCGTCGATGACATCGGCCGCCCGGTCTGAACAGGGAAAAACGCGTCCCCCCCGTTCGGTTTTCAGGGGGACGCCCAGTTTTTCAAAGTATGCCATCACCGCCGCCGGGGGGAACCGGGTCACAGCGCTGTACAGGAACCGTCCGTTCCGAGGCACGTGGTCCAGTACCCCCTGGGGCGTGGTGTTGTTGGTCAGGTTGCACCGGCCCTTGCCGGTGATGTACAGCTTGCGGCCCAGCTTCTCGTTGGGCTCCACCAGGGTCACCTGGGCCCCCGTCTGCCGGGCCGCCAGGGCGGCCATCATCCCGGCCGCCCCGCCGCCGATGACCACCACGGGGGTGTTTGTCATTGGTCCTCTTCCTCCATACTGACGAATACGCCGTACTCGTCCCAGATATGCTCCAGCCGCTCAAAGTGCTCCACCACATCGCTCTTGCTCCGGGCGATGGCCACCAGCAGGGCATTGATCAGGCTCAAAGGCGCCACCAAGGAGTCTACAAAGGAGGCCATGTCGCTCTTGGCCAGGAGCACATAGTCCGCCGCCTTGGCCATGGCGTTGGAGGCATTGTCGGTGATGGCAATGACCTTGGACCCCCGCTCGTGGGCGAAGTTGATGGCCCGGACGGTGCGCCGGGAGTACCGGGGGAAGGACAGGCCAATGGTCACATCCCCCTCGCCCACCTGGACAATCTGGTCAAAGATCTCCTGGTTGGCGCTCTCCCCCACGTGGACCACGTTGTCAAACATCAGGCCGAAGTAAAAGGACAGGAACCCCGCCAGGGACCCGGAGGACCGGGTGCCCAGGATGTAAATCTTCTTCGCGTTGACAATGGCGTTCACCGCTGCCTGGAAACTGTCCCGGTCAATCTCCTCCATGGTCATGCGAATCTTTTCCATGTCCGACTGCATCACGGAGCTGACCACGTCCGCGTTGCCGATGATGTCGTTGCTCACCTCAATGCGCTGGATGGAGGTGAGTTTGTTCCGAATCATCTCCTGCAGGGCTTTTTGCATGGCGGGATAGCCGTCATACTTCAGCTCTGAGGCAAACCGCACCACGGTGGATTCGCTCACATGCACCGTTTTCCCCAGTTTGCTGGCGGTCATAAAGGCCGCCTTATCATAGGAGGACAGGATGTAATTGGCAATGAGTTTCTGTCCCTTGGAAAAAGTATTCATTTTACTGCTGATGAGAGATAAGATATCTTTCGACATGCACAATCGCCTCCCCTGCGGCTCTATCTCTGGTCTGGGCGCCCCCTTTGGACGGGGCTTCCGCCGCCCGGCCAGGTCGGTTTGGCCCATTTTGGGCCGTTCTTTGGGGATATTATAGCGCGATCGCCTGGATTTTGCAAGAAAAATTTCTTATTCTTGCAGAAAAGTTTCTCTCACAAGTTGTTTCTGTTCGGTTTCCGTCAGCGGCCGCCACTGTCCAGGGCGCAGGGCCCGGTCCAGGGCCAATCCCCCCTCCCGAATCCGCTTGAGGCGAACCACCGTCAGGCCGCACTGGGCACACATCCGGCGGATCTGGCGGTTCTTCCCCTCGTGGATCACCACAGACAACCGGGCCTTGCCCTCGCCCTGTCCCAGCAGGCGAACTTTCGCCGGGCAAAGGGGCTGGCCGTCCAGGGTCATGGGCCTGACCAGGGCCTGTTCCGCCCCGGGACGGTAGCCGGTGACCCACACCAGGTACTCCTTTTCCACCGCATGCCGGGGATGGAGCAGGGCATGGGTAAGAGCCCCATCGTTGGTGAGGAGGAGCAGGCCCTCCGAGTCCATATCCAGCCGGCCCACCGGCCACACCCGGCCGGCCGCTTCCCCTACCAGGTCCGCCACCGTAGGGCGGCCCCGCTCGTCGGAGAGGGTGGTCACCACCCCCCGGGGTTTGTAGAGCATCAGCACCGTCCTGGCGGCGGGCTGCACCGCCGGTTTGCCATCCAGGGCAATGGTGTCTTTTTGGGGGTCTGCCTTGTCCCCCAAGGCGGCGGGGCGGCCGTTGACCGTCACCCGCCCTTGCTGTATGTAGACCTCCGCCTGGCGGCGGGAGCACAGCCCCGCCGCCGAGAGGATCTTTTGCAGGCGATCTTCCATGGGACCTCCTTTCTAGGGTTCCAGCAGTTCCAGCGCCTGGGCAAAGGTGGGGGCCTCCTCCCCCTGGAGGAAGTCCCACAGGTCACCCAGCCCCTTCCGGTCCACCACGTCCCGGTTGGCACTGCTGGACCAGACCAAATAGGTCTCCCCCACCACCTGGCCGTTCACCAGGAAGCGGGCCGTGCCGGCAATCTCCCCCTGCACCACCGGGGCCTGGACCGCGTCCGGCAGGTCCACCTGGACGGTGACCCTCTCCCCCTCCTGCAGGGGGTAGGCCACCGTCTCCCGGGCCTCCGCCGCCGCCATGTGCAGGAGGCTCCCCTCCAGGGGAACCCGCCCCAATTCCTCCCCTGCCTGGGCCAGGACGGTGCGGGGATAGACGGAAAAGCCGTAGTCCAACAGGGCTTTGTGGTCAGCCCAGTCGTTGCGGTCGCTGAGGGTGACGCAGATCAAGGTCTGGCCGTCCCGCTCCGCGCTGGAGACCAGGGTGCGGCCGGCCTGGCGGGTGTATCCCGTCTTCATCCCGGTGCACCCCTCGTACTGCCACAGGAGTTTGTTGTGGTTGACCAGCTGCCGGTCCTCCAAGGTGAGGCTTTTGGTGACCACTGCCTCCGCCACCGTGGGGTTTTGCAGGCAGGCCCGGCCCAGCTTGGCCATGTCCAGGGCGGAAGCATAATGGTTCTCATCCCCCAAACCGTTGGGGTCGGAGAAGTGGGTGTGGGTCATCCCCAAATCCTGGGCCCGCTGGTTCATCCAGCCTACGAAGGTGTCCACATCCCCGGCGCAGGCACAGGCCAGGGCCACCGCCGCGTCGTTCCCCGAGGGGAGGAGCAAGCCGTAGAAGAGGGTTTTCAGGGACAGGGTCTCCCCCGGCACCAAGTAGAGGGAGGTCCCCTCGATCCCCGTCCATTCCCTCTGGATCTCCACCTGGCGGGAGAGGTCTCCCCCCAAGTACTCCGCCGCCACCAGGGCGGTCATGAGTTTCGTGGTGCTGGCGATGGCCCGGGGGGTGTTCTCGTCCTTGGCGTAGAGCACCCGGCCGGTCTCCCCGTCCATCAAAACAGCGGAGGCCGCGGAAACCGCCGGCGCCTCCGCCGCTTGGGTATGGAGCACCAGCCCTGGCAGCAAGGCGCAGAGCACCCCCAGGGCCGCAAGTTGTTTTCGCACCCGAATCCCCTCCTACCTACCGAGTTTCCTCCGTAGTATGGCGGGATGGGGGGCGGATTATGCCTCCGCTTCCTGCTTCTTGGTCTTTCGCTCCTCCAGCACGCTGGTGATTTTGTTCACGATATCCGGGATCAGGTCCACCACCCGGTCCAAACTGGTCTCCGGGGCAGCGTCCACCGAGAGGACCTTCACCATGCCGCCGCTGACCACCAGGAAGCACACGGGGATGATCTTCAGCCCCGCGCCGCCCCCGCCGCCGAAGGGATTCTCCCCCAGGGCCTTGGGGGTCTTGCCCCCCACCTCCGAGCCGGCGGTGCCAAAGCCCAGAGAAATGCGGGAGACCGGGATGAGGGTGATCTCCCCTGCTACGATGGGGGTCCCCACCACCGTGTTGGCGTCCACGGCCTCCCGGATCCGCTGGATGGTCTCAGACATGAGCTCACTGACAGGATGGTTCTTTTCCATGGTTTGCTTCCCCTTTCCTTTCCGGGGCGGCGGTGGCCGCCTCCTGGCGTTGTTTTCTACGGTTCCAAATGGTTTTCATCACCGCCCACCCCAAGGGGAGGACGATGGCCAGCAGCTGGGCTACCGTCAGCGACAGGGCCGCCCGGAGGGTGAGCCGGGGCTTGTCCAGCTGATAGTTCAAATCCAGGGAGAGGTCCCTGTGTTTGACCAGAAAGTTGGCCTCCAGAAAGGCGGCGATGGCCTCCGCCGCCCCCCAGGCCTGGCCGTAATGGATGGCCGCGTCGGCGGGGTCAGGCTCCCCCCACTCCAGGTACAGGGTGAGGTCGTCGATGCGCAGCCTCCGGCGAAACCGGCCCGCCGCTTCCTTCACGTCAGGCAGCAGGTCCAAGGCCAAGTCCAAGGCGCCCCCCAGGGTGGGTTTGTCCGGTTCCTCCTGGGTAGGTTTCTGGGCTTTCTTCTCCGCCTTGCGGGCCTTTTTCTCCTGGCGCTTGGCCGCCTTGTGGGGATCTATGGGATAGAGGGTCACCCATTTGGGGCCCAGATGGACCTTGACCCATCCCCCCCGTTCATCGTAGCCCGCTGCCACCCCCAGACGGACCAGGCACACCAGCAGCACCAGGACGGCCAGGACCAACAGCACGATCCACCCGGTCATGGCGTCCCCTCCTCTCCGTCTTGGGCCTGCTCCTCCGGCAGCGGGGGCAAGTCCTCCAGGTCCGTCAGCCCAAACACCCGGAGGAAGGCCGGGGTGGTCTTATAGAGCAACGGGTGCCCCGGGGCGTCCAGGTGGCCACAGGGGGCCACCAGCTCCCGGTCCAGCAGCAGGGCCAGGGAGTGGGAACAGTCCACCCCCCGGGCCTGGTCCAGGTAGGCCCGGGTCACCGGCTGGAAGTAGGCCACCAGGGCCAGGGTCTCCAGGGCCGCCGGGGAGAGCTTGTCCGGCTTTTTCCGGGCCAGGAGGGTCTGGATCCTCTCCCCGTACTGGGGGGCGGAGACCATCTGCCACCGGTGCTCCATCCGCAGCAGCCGCAGGCCGGCGTCGGTCTGCACATACCGCTGGGCCAGGGCCTGGCAGGCCTCCGCCGCCTCTTGGGGCGTACAGGCCAAGGCCTGGGCCAGGCGTTCCTCCTCCACCGGCTCTCCCAGGGCGAAGAGGATGGCCTCCAGGGCGCTCTCCCGATTGGTTTGCTCCATTGCACTCCCCCCTTCCGTGGGTGTGGGTTATGTGGGGTTTGGGCCCTCTGACGGGGTGATCCAGGGGTTGTCCATCCCCCCGTCCAGGTGAATGTTTCCCCGGCGGCAAAGTTCCAGCAGGGCCAGGAAGGCCGCCGTAACCTCTGATTTGCTCTCGCTGGTGCGGACGATGTCCTCCCAGCGGAGGGTTCCCTCCCGGTGAAGGCGGGCCAGGAGTTCCTCCGTCTTGCGCTCCACCCGGTAGGGCTCTGGCCGGACCACCCCCTGGAATGCCTCCAACGGCGGCGGCAGGGCCTTGCGCTGCTTGGCCTGCCAGGCCCCCAGCGCCCGGAGCAGCTCCTCCGGCCGGTGTTGATAGCGGTAGACCCGCTGGGTGAACTTGGCCTCCGGCCCCTTGGACCAGAAGGCGTTCCCCCGCTGCCAGGCCCCTTCCATCCAAGGCAGGACCGCCTGGACCCGGCGGAAACTGGCCTGCCGCTGCCGGGCCTCCAGGGAGGCGATGAGTTCCTCCATCTCCTCCTGGGCCTGGCGGTCCTCCTCGGAGAGGACCATCCGGGTTTTCAGCAGCATCAGGTGGGAGGCCATGGCGATGAACTCCCCCGCCACCTCCAGGTCCAGGGCCCGGCGGGCGGACATCCAGGTGACAAACTGGTCCAGGATCCCCGCCAGGGGAATGTCCCGGATGGCGATCTGGTTCTTCTTCAGCAGGTGGAGGATGAGGTCCAGGGGGCCCACAAAGTCCTCTGTGGCCGCTGCCCCTTTCCGGACCACCCCTTTGAGATGATAGACGGGACGCTCCATACTCATACCAGCAGGGAGAGGACCGCCTGGAACATCCCATTGGCCCCCTGGAGCATCCAGTCGACCAGCACACGCCGGGCGGTGCCCAGGAAGCCGTCAAACACCCCGAACCACAGGGCGACCATCAGGATAAACATGCCGTACCGCTCCAGCTGCATCCACCGGTAGTACCACCGGTCGGGGAGGAACATGGCCACCACCTTGGACCCGTCCAGCGGCGGGAAGGGGATGAGGTTGAAGATGCCCAGGCCGATGTTCAGGCTCACCATCAGGGCAAAAAAGTCCAGCCAGAGGGTGAGGCCCGCCGTCTCCCCCCGCACGGCCGCCACGGCGGACAAAGCCCCCAGGGCCAGGGCGGAGAGGTAGGCCATAAGCAGGTTGGACAGGGGGCCGGCCAGGGCGGTGATGGCCATCCCGCCCTTGGGGTTCTTAAAATACCGGGGGTCCACCGGCACGGGCTTGGCCCAACCGAAGCCCACCACCACCATCATCAAAAGGCCGAAGGGGTCCAGGTGGCGGAGAGGGTTCAGGGAGAGGCGGTGGTTGAGTTTGGCGGTGGGGTCCCCCAACCAATAGGCTGCCAGGCCGTGGCACACCTCGTGGACCACCAGGCACAGCAGGACCACCACGACCCGCAGGGCCATGGCGCCCAGGCTGGACCAGTCCACCCCCTGGGCCAATTGTGAAAACATGCCCATATTCGGTCTCCTTCTGTCAGTATGCCAAAAACGGCGGGGTTCACCCGCCGGGGCAGGGGCTTTCTTGTTGATAGGGAATTATACCAAAAAAACGCCCGTCTGGCAAGCCGCCGGCCAGCCGCCCGGCCTTCTTTAGAGCCTTTCCCTTGTGACAAAACCGCCCTTGTGTTACAATATTCTCCCCATCATCCCCAGAGAAGCATTGGAGGCGCGTATGATTTTCCTGATCACAGGAGCTTCCCACACGGGAAAAACTTGGCTGGCCCAGCGGCTTTTGGAGGGGTACCACATCCCTTACCTCTCCGTCGACCTGCTGAAAATGGGGCTCATCCGCAGCGGGCAGACCGCCCTCTCCCCGGAAGAGGACACTGCACTGGAGGCCTACCTCTGGCCCATCCTGCGGGAGATCCTTCACACAGCCCTGGAGAACCGGCAGCACCTCATCGTCGAAGGGGGATACCTCCCCTTTCGTTGCCGGGAGGATTTCACCCCCCAAGACCTGGCGCACATCCGCTTCTGCTGCCTGGTGATGAGCCCGAACTACCTCAAAACCCACTTTTCCCACGTCAAAGCCTACGCCAACGTCATCGAGCAGCGCAAGGACGACACCTGGTTCACCTTGGAAACCGCTTTGGCCGAGAACCAGCAGTACCTGGACGGGTGCCGGAAGTACGGCCTGCCCTACCTTTGGATTGACACCCACTATCCCGCCGACCTGGATCTGGCCCATCTGTTCGGCCTGGAGGACGGGCCGCTGCCCAAAACAGGACCCCAATGATGGGACCAGCCCATCGCCCACCAGAAAGGAGATGCTTTCCCATGGCAAACTATAAACGGCACGCCGCCGCCCTCCTGCTGGCCCTGGCAGTGGCCGGTGGAGCCGCAGGCTGTGGGGCCCCTTCTGCTTCCACAGAAGCCCCCACCCAGGACGCGCCGGTGTCTGAAACGACCCAACCCCCAGCATGGACCGCCTGGGACCCGGTCGCCGTCACCACCAATGCCGCAGGGGAGCGGTGTTTCGCCCTCTCCGCCCAGACCTTTCTCCAGCGGTACAACACCCTCTGGGCCGCAGACTGGGGGGAGGACCTTTTGCCCGCCCTGGACCAGTGGACGGACTACGGCGTGGGCACCCTCTCCCGCAACGGCGGGCTGGAGGGGAGGCAGTACCAAACCCGCCAGGACCCCACCAACTTTGCCGAGCCCTTCCTCGCCCTCTGCCTGACCCAGACAGGGGACCAGGTGATGGAGGTGGTCGCCGGGTTGGACCAGAAGCATTATGTCCAGGGGCCAGAAACCCTGTTTCAGCGCAAGGCCCTGTACAGCCTCCGGGTGTTCTTCCCGGAGCTGACCGAGGCCGACTTCCAGACCCTCTACGCCCAACTCTCCCAGGACGCCCAGTATGCGGAAACCTGGGAGACCCCCCTGCCCGCCCGGGTGTTTTACCAAGACGGCGTAGCCTGCTACCTGCTCCTCCAAATCGGAGAGTATGACCAGCTCCACGTCCGGGCGGCGGACCAGGCCCTGCTGGACCAGTGGCAGGCCGCCGGGGTGGAAATCATCCAGGGCTTCCCCACCGCAGACGGCAGTGCCGCCGGAGAGAAAGGAGACCACACAACATGACCAACCCCCTTTCCGTATTCCAACACACCCCCACCGGGCATGTGCCCGCCTTTCTGTCCCTGGCGGCCACGGAAACCGCCTGGGCCTTTCACCACACTCTGCCGGACTATGCCCCCACCCCCCTGGTCCCCCTGCGGGGCTGGGCCCAGGCCATGGGGGTGAAGGCGGTGTTCGTCAAGGACGAGTCGCCCCGGTTTGGCCTGAACGCCTTCAAAGGGCTGGGGGGAATTTACGCCTTGGCCCGAGCAGCCGGCCAAGTGCTGGGCCTGCCCGAGGATCTCACCTGGGCGGCTCTGCAGACCGAGGCCGCCCGAGACGCCTTGGCCAAGGTGGAATTTGTCACCGCCACCGACGGCAACCACGGCCGCGGGGTGGCCTGGGCCGCCCGGCAGCTGGGCTGCCGGGCCCATGTGTACCTCCCCGCCGGCTCTGTCCCCGCCCGGGCCCAGGCCATTTTGGACGCCGGCGCTGCCCAGGCGGAGATCCTCCCCCTCTCCTACGACGAGACGGTCCAGTACGCCGCCCGCATGGCGGAGGCCCACGGCTGGCAGCTCATCCAAGACACCAGCTGGCCCGGGTACGAGGCGGTGCCCACCTGGATCATCCAAGGTTACACCACCATGGCCCGAGAGGCCGCAGACCAGCTGGCCCAGGCAGGCCACCCCCGCCCCACCCACATCTTTCTCCAAGCAGGGGTGGGGGCCATGGCCGGGGGCGTGCTGGGCTGCCTGGCCGCCCGGTATGGGGACCAAGCCCCGGTGTTCGTCTCGGTGGAGCCGGAGGACATCCCCTGCATCTACCGCTCGGCCCTGGCGGGAGACGGCCAGCCCCACACCGTGGCAGGCGAGGCCGGAACCATCATGGCAGGGCTCAACTGCGGCACCCCCTGCTCCCTCACCTGGCCGGTGCTCCGAGACGGAGTCACCTGGTACTTCGCCTGCCCGGATGCCGTGGCAGAGGCCGGCATGCGCCGGTTGGGCCGTCCCCTTCCCGGGGACCAGGCGGTGGTCTCCGGGGAGAGCGGCGCGGTGACGGCCGGGCTGCTGGATTGGCTCACCACCCGCCCAGATCTGGCAGACCTCCGGCAGCGGATGGGGCTGGACGGGGAGAGCGTGATCCTCCTCTTCAGCACCGAGGGGGACACCGACCCCGACCACTACCGCCAGGTCCTCTGCGATTGACAAATGGAAAAAACGTGGTATGGTATAGAAAGAACCATTCCCTACCCAGTTGACAGGAGGAAACACCATGGCAAAGAAACGGAAATGGGGCCCTGTGCTGGCCTTTGGCGCTGTCACCGCCATCCTGGGTGGCCTCGCGGCCTATAAGCACCGGAAGGAGATCGAGCGGACCCTCCAGGAGATCGCCGACCAGATGGACGCCTGGGACGGGAGCGAGGAATTCTTCCACGACGAAGACACCATCGTCCACTCGGTAAACGACACCCCGGTGGAGCAACCCGACGCCCCCCAGGACGAGGCCGAGGAAACCGCTGCCGACGAGAGCGACTTTGTGGACAGCGATGATGCCCCCCAGCCCGACCCGGAGGCAGCTCCGGAAGCCTGAGCGCCTATGCCGCCCTCTGCCCCCACCGGGCAGAGGGCCGCTGCATCTTTTTCCTTGGGTGAGGAGGGAAACACCACCGTGGACATTGTCATTCAGCCGGCCTACCAGCAGCTGGAGGCCGTAAAAGCCTTACTGCTAGAGTACACCAGCATGCTGTTGGAGCAGAACCCCGCCGCCGCAGGCAGCTGCTTGCAGCGGCAGAATTTCGAAGGGGAGCTGGCCAACCTGGCAGAGAAGTACGGCGCCCCCCAGGGCCGCCTCTACCTGATCCGGGTGGACGGCGCACCGGCCGGGTGCGCGGCCATGAAACGGCTGGACCGGTGCCGGTGCGAGCTCAAGCGCCTGTACATCCGCCCCCCGTTCCGGGGCCAGGGCCTGGCCCGGCGGCTGGTGGAACAGCTCCTGACCGACGCCCGGGAGGAGGGGTACGAGGCCATGCTGCTGGACACCTTCCCCTTCCTCTCCCAGGCCATCCGGCTGTACCGCGCCCTGGGCTTCTACGAGATTCCCCGATACAACAGCTTCGGGAGGAGCCTTATCTACATGCAAAAAGATCTGAAACCGGCATAACGGCAGAGCCTAGCGGCTCTGCCGTTTTTTCTCCCAGGGGGCTGGCTCCGGCGGCCTCTTCCGCCGGGCCAGGGCCTGCAGCCCCTTTCCGCCGTAGTGGGCCAGCCAGACGAACAGCCCCAGGATAGCCAGATAGTCCAGGAAGAACCCCACCGCCGGCTGGGCCGCGTCGAAAAAGACAAAGTGGGCCTGGGCGGACAGGTACAGAGGAAGCTGGTGGTACCAAAACGCATACCCCCCATACCCCGCCACCGCCAGGCCAAGCAAACGCCAGACCCACCGGGCAACGGGGCGCGCCGGCAGAGCGGTCTGCCGCCGAATCTGGCCCAGGATGGCCCCCCAATGGAGTCCCAGATGGAGGGCCATCAAAACCAGCCCCCAAAACGAGGCGGAAGGGGGGCTGGGGCCCCCGGAGGGCCTCCAGCACCAGCCGGGCCCCCTGGTCCGGGTCCCCTGGCTGGGTGCCGTGGCTGTGGTCATGCTCGATCCGGCGGCGCCCGGCGGTCTCGGCGTAATCCGCGATGGCCTTCTCCGCCTGCCGGAGGGAACGGCCGGAGAAATCCGTGCGGAAGGCCCCTGGTTCCACCACCATCACCTGGATGCCCAGGGGGGCCACCTCCTTCTCCAACGCGCTGGACAGGCCCTCTAAGGCGCATTTGGAGGCCCCATAGTACCCGGAACCGGGGAAGGTGTTCACCGCCGCAATGGAGGAGATGTTGACAATGGCCCCCGCCCGCTGCCGGCGCATGTGGGGGAGTACCGCCTGGATGAGGGCCACGGGGCCAAAGAAGTTGGTCTGGAAGAGACGGTCCACCTCCTCCGGGGTCCCCTCCTCCACGGCGGCCCGGTAGCCATAACCGGCGTTGTTGATGAGGCCGTCAATGCGGCCCAAGGTGCCGATGACGTGGTCCACCACCTGCTGGATCTGGTCCCGGCGCGTCACGTCCAGGGCCAGGGGCATCACCTGCCCGGGGTGCTGGGCCTGGAGTAGGCGCAGCGTCTCCGGGTCCCGGGCGGTGGCCACGGCGATGTCCCCCCGGGCCACAATGGCACGGACAAAACTCCGGCCCAGACCGGAAGAGCATCCGGTCACCAGCCAGACCTTCTGGCTGGCATTGCCTCCCATAGTCATACGCGCCCTCCTTCCGTCTCCGCGGGCCCGGCACAGCCGGGCTGCTGGTTGGCCTGGATGAGTTCCCGCAAGGTGACATGGGGGTTGCGGTACCGGGCGCTGGGGTTCTTCTCCGGCACAGTCAGCTGGACCGCTTTGCGGGGGCAGACGTGGGCGCAGGCCAGGCAGGTCTGACAGCGGCCGGGAACATGCTCTGCCCGGCCCTCCACCAGCCGGATGGAGGCGGAGGGGCAGACCCGCTGGCAGATGCCGCAGCCGATGCAGTCCTGGCTCACCCGCAGGAGATGCTGCCAGGCATCCGGCGGGGCCAGGCGCATTCCGGCCAGAAACGCCTGGTGGGCTGCCCGGTCTGCCTCGGTAACCGGGGCAATCCACGCCACCTTTTGAGCCACGTCGGTTTGGATGGCGGCCAGCTGTTCCTCCACATGCTTGTCCTTGCGCTGCTCCTCCTCCATGTCAAAGACGGGCAGCCAATTGTCCACCATGTGGACGAGGTTGATGTAGCGGACGGGAATGCCGCAGCGGGCACACAGTTCCTGGGCCAGCTCCGCCGCGCCCCCGTGGCGGTTGCCATAGGTGAGGATCATGTAGAAATACGGCGTCTGGAAGGTGGCCTTCTCCAGAAATTCCTGCACCATGGCCGGGACCTCATGGCCGTAAATGGGGGCCACGATGCCAATCCGGTCGTCGGAAAAGATCAGATCCTCCCGGTGCATCACCTGGGGGATGCTGATGGGTTGGCGCTCCAACCCCTTGGCCACGTACAGGCTGTTGCCGGTACCGGTAAAATAGAATAGCATACCATTCCTCCTTTGGATCTGTGGTTGCATTGGACTGGTTGGTTTGTTATAATCCGGTGGGAACAACCGGTTTTCGCAACCGATTATAATATCCGGTAGTAACCACCGGTCAAGCCTTTTTGCGCAAAAAAATGCAGCCTGGCGGAAAATTTTTCGCCCAGAAGGAGGGATGCTGTGTGTATACCATGATGCAGGTCTGCCGGGAGACCAACATGACCTACGAAACGCTGAAGTATTACTGCAACGAGGGCCTGGTCCCCAACGTCAAGCGGGACGGCAACAACCGGCGGGTCTTTGACCAACGGGATGTGAAGTGGATCCAGGACCTGGTCTGCCTGAAAAAATGCGGGATGAGCATCCAGGAGATGAAGGACTACCTGGCCCTCTGCCTCCAAGGGGAGGGGACCATCCCCCAGCGGAAGGAGATGCTGGCCCAAAAGCAGGCCGCCCTACTGGCCTCCATCCAAGAACTGGAGGACAGCGTGGCCTATATCCACTGGAAGCAGTCGTTCTACGACGAAGTGCTCTCCGGCCAACGCCCCTATGTGAGCAACCTGATCGCCCCCAAAGAGTAACGCGACGACAGAAAAAGGCACGGCAGACCGCCGTGCCTTTTGCATGGAATGTATTGCGATGCTTGGTGCGTGAAATAGAAAAAGAGCACGATCGGCGTCGTGCCCCCACGTTCATCGTTCTTTTGTCTCCCCCGCCAAATACCCCCACCCCCGGCCCACAGGGCCGGCGGCGTCGGGGACGCCGTCCCGAGCGGTTTGGGCAGCGCCCAAACCCTCGGCGCAAGGCGAATTCATTTCGCCCGAGCAGGTCCAATCCTCCGGCCAAAGGGAAAAGTTCAGGAATATCAATGGTTTGTAGGCCGTCGGCATGAGGTTTTATCTATTTCAATTTAATCTGTCTTTGTAGCATGAGAGTTGCTTTTTTCACATACTCGTTTATATTCTAATTCAATGGCTTCTTTTATTCTATCAACCGGATGAACAATGGTCAGTCCGCTATTTTCTTCACGAACCATAATAGGTTGATGAGTTTGTTGACTGGCAAGTGTATCTCTGTATGGTATATATGCGCTAAGAATTCCTATAAGATTTGCTTTTTCATTATGAGTTGTTCCTTGTATCGAAATAAATTCTGGTCGACTAATAATCGGGCCACCAGAGTTTCCAGGAAATGTTTGTGCATCGACTAAAAATGTCTCTGCTGTTTTGGGGGAAACAAAAGCATCTGCAACACGAGAAATACAGCCAAGCCTACATATAGGAGCTTTAACAGTGTCATTTACTAAATTCATCGGAAACCCGATAGCATAAACTAAACTACCTTCATCAACCCCAGTTTCCTTCATTTGCTGTAATGTGATGGCATGATCATCTATATCCATAAAACTTAAACGAAGCTTATTATCGACAATAACATGGGGAAGTATTTGTACAGCAACTATATCAGTATTTTTTAAGGGGTGAGCGGTATAAAGTAGTTCGTCATTTACCTTCAAAGACATAGGTAAGTCTCTCACGCCAACAGATTCACTATTGTTAAATCTAACATAAAGCAAATTTTGGTCTTTAACTACATGTTTATTTGTAATGATATAGACAGTCGATTTGTCTGGATGCTCTTTCTCTTTTCTCCCGACTAAAAAGCCAGTTCCGACCCAATGTTTCTTCCCGCCGGATATTGGAATCCCGAGTGCAACAACTGCATCCATGAAAAAATCAGGAATAATAGCCATTTTATTAACTCCTTCATATGAATCATTGATTTCTTAATTATACCATGTATCGAACAATAAATCGACAAAAATCGAATTAAAAGTCGCCCAAGTCGGAAAACACGGAGCCCGCAAACGTCAAGTAGGATTTAGACAAAAGAAAAATCGACAAGTTTATGCGAAACTTGTCGATTTTGGTCGGAGTGTGGGGATTCGAACCCCAGGCCTCTTGGACCCGAACCAAGCGCGATACCAAACTTCGCCACACCCCGGTAAAGCTTTACCATTATACTCGAGCCCCCAAGGAATGTCAAGCACCGGCGCAGGGAAAATTCCAAGGCATATTTCCCCCAGCGGCCCCATAGAGATGGGACAGAACGACACAGAAAGGGGGCATCCCCATGGCTGCCAACGGGACAAGGAAGCACCCCCGGAAAGGCACCCCTCTGACCCCAGGGGAGAAACGGCGTCTGCGGCAACTGGTGGTCTGCCTGGTTCTCTTCGGCGTGGTGTTTCTGGGCCGGGGAACCGACTTTGGTCCCCTGGCCCAGCTCTCCTCCACTGTAGGGGAACTGGTGCGGGCGGACACAGACTTTCAGGCGGTGTTCGCCCAGATGGGCGAGTCTTTCTCCAAGGGAGAGCCGGCGGTGGAGACCTTCCGCTCCCTCTGGGACGGGGTCTTCCCCACCGAAGAGACCGACGGGGCATCCGAGCAAGCAGAATCCCAGGACCCAGGGGCGGAAGCCGCCCCAACAGAGCCAACGGAAGGAGGGGAGGACCGCGGGGCGGAAGCTTCATAGCACAGGCGGATTCTGGCTGATTTTGGGGACGCTGCTGCTGGTGGCGTCCCTTCGCCTGCTGTTTTGGGCGGCGGTGGCTGCAGCCGTCCACGAGTTGGGCCACGTCGCGGCGGTGAAGGCCCTGGGTGGGCGGGTGGCCAGCCTCCGCCTCACCGGGGTGGGGGCCGTCATCCGCCCCCAGAGGCCCCGGCTCTTCTCCTACTGGGAGGAATGCCTGGTGGCCCTGGCAGGGCCGGCGGCCAGCTTCCTCCTGGCCCTGGGGGCAGCGGCCTGGGGCCGCCACTTTGGCGGCGGGGATGCCTACCTGCTGGCGGGGGTGAGCCTGGCCTTCGGCGTGTTCAACCTCCTCCCCGTGGGCCCTTTGGATGGGGGGCGGATCCTGCGGGCCCTCACGAACCGCTGGGCCGGCCCCGATGCCGGGGAGAAGGTGTGCGGGGGGCTCACCAAAGTCCTGGCCCTCTCCCTGGCCGCCCTGGGGCTGTGGGTGCTGCGGCAGAGCGGAAACTTCACCCTGCTGCTGTGCGCGGCCTGGCTGCTGTGGCGGAGGGAGGGGAAGCCGTAACCCCCGGCGGGCCGATGGCAAACAATGTGCGCATACAAAAAAAGCAGTTGCCTGTGCAACTGCTTTTTTGTCGCCGTGGAGCTGGAAATCAGACTTGAACTGACGACCTGCTGATTACGAATCAGCTGCTCTACCGACTGAGCTATTCCAGCAATGCCAACCGGCGGGAATTGAGCCCACCGGGGCAAAGGCGTGTTAATTATTGTAGCATCAAAAGGGCACCCCGTCAAGGAGTTTTTTCTATACCTTTTGTATATCCGCAGGGGAACACTGTCCTGCAAGGATTTCTCTTTGATTCCATCCCTGGGAAACCCCGTATTCTACAAAAAGTTATGCACACTTTCCACCGGGTTTTCCACAAGCCGGTGGAACATGGGAAAACTCCTTTACACCCCTTCCCTCCCGTAGGGCAAAGAGATATCCCGGTTGGCGTAGCCGTTGAGGTCCTCCCCCCCTCGGGTGCCGGCCAGGTACTCGTAGTAGCCCTGGCTGCCAATCATGCTGCCATTGTCCCCGCAGAGCTTCAGGGGGGGCAGGTACAGGGTGCAGCCGGCCTGCTGGCAGGCGGCCTCCAGATCCCGGCGGATCCGGGAGTTGGCGGCCACGCCCCCCACCACCGCCACCTTGCGGTAGCCCGTCTGCCGGGCGGCGGCCATGGTCCGGGGGACCAGTTCCTCGCTGACGGCAGCGGAGAAGGAGGCCGCCAGATCCGCCACCGGCAAGTCCTCCCCTTTCTGCTGGGCCTTGTGGATGAGGTTCAGCATGGCGGTTTTCAGGCCGGAGAAGGACATGTCCAGGGGCGCGTCCTCGATGTGGACCCGGGGCAGGGAAAAGGCCCCGTCGTCCCCTCCCTGGGCGGCCCTGTCCAGGGGGCCGCCGCCGGGGTAGCCCAGGCCCATCACCCGGGCGATCTTGTCAAAGCACTCCCCTGCCGCGTCGTCCCGGGTGCCCCCCAGGATGGCCATGTCGGTGTACCCCTTGACATCTACAATCAGAGAAGTCCCCCCGGACACGCACAGGCAGACGAAGGGGGGCTCCAGGTCCGGGTGGGCGATGTAGTTGGCGGCGATGTGCCCCCGCACATGGTGGACGGGGATCAGCGGCACCCCCAGGGCATAGGCCACCGCCTTGGCAAAGCTCACCCCCACCAGCACCGCGCCGATGAGGCCGGGGGCATAGGTCACGGCCACGGCGTCGATGTCCCCCCGGGTCACCCCGGCCTGGGCCAGGGCCTGGTCGGCCAGCTGGGAGATCACCTCAATGTGCTTCCGGGAGGCGATCTCCGGCACCACGCCGCCGTAAAGCTTGTGCATCTCCACCGAGGAGGCGATGCAGTCGGCCAGCACGGTGCGGCCGTCCCGCACCAGGGCCACAGCGGTCTCGTCACAGGAGGATTCCACGGCTAAGATCAGCATACTCCATCATCCTTTCTCCCCTCCCCCAGCCCGGGGAGGTTGGTCTGGTCCGCCCAGGAGGCCGCCGGGGCGGCAGGGCGGGTGGGGTCCCGGGGGATCTCCACAAACTTCTCATAGGCCCACGGGGCCAGCTGGGACCGGTAGACCCCCCGGTGGGCCTCCATGGCCGCCGCCTCGGTCCCCTTCCCGTTGGGGGAGAGGAGGAAGGTCCGGTAATGCACCCCGAAGAGCAGGCAGTCATAGGACAGGGGACGGAAGCCGTTGCGCTGGTAAAACCCCAGCCGCCGGCGGCGCAGGGCGTCCTCTGGCCCCCCTTCCGGGGCCTCGGACTCCACCAGGATCCCCTCCCAAGCCCGGAACTTCTCCTGGAGCAGGCGGAGGATCTCGCCCCCCAGGCCGCCGTTGCGCCGGGCGGCGGTGACCCCCAGGTAGTCAATGAGCACATAGCCTGCTGCCGGGCTGGTCCACAGCAGGGCATACCCCACCAAGGTCTCCCCCTCCCAGGCGCCCACCGGGCGGTAGGCCCCCCGGCGGAAGAGCTGCTCCATGGCCGGGAAGGGCTTGAGTTCCTCCGCCGGAAAGGCCTCGTGCAGTTCGGTGGCGTGGAGCCAGCGCAGCTGATCCAGGGTCAGGTCACGCAGCTGCATCCTCAGCCCTCCCCCTGGGAAAAGGTGCGGGTGAGGAGAAGGGCGTCCTCTGTGGGGTCGGTGTAGTAGTCCTTCCGGCGGCCGGCCTCCTGGAAGCCGTGCTTTTCATACAAGGCCACCGCAGCGGCGTTGGAGGGCCGCACCTCCAAGGTGAGGAAGGCCAGGTGGGCCTGGCCAAAGCGGCAGAACACCTCCAGCAGCCGGTCCCCGATCCCCTGCCGACGGCACTCCGGGCGGACGGCGACGTTGTCGATGTACCCCTCGTCCAGCACCACGTGAAGGCCGGCGTAGCCCAGCACCTGGCCTGCCGGGCCCTCCGCCACGATAAAGGAGGCGGCGGGGTTATAGAGCTCCTCGGCCAGCATGGCCTCGGTCCAAGGGACGGCGAAGCACAGCTTTTCCAGGGCCGCCACCCCCGCCAGGTGGGAACGGTCCATGGGAACCAGTTTACAATCCATCGCGATTCTCTCCTTCCTGTCAGCCCTTGGCCTCGGCCCAACTGCGGCCGGCCCCGGCCTCCGCCACCAGGGGGACGGAGAAGTTCCCCGCCCCCTCCATCTCCTGGGTGAGCAGGGCCTTGACCTGGTCTGCCTCCTCCTGGGGGCACTCCACGATGAGTTCGTCGTGGACCTGGAGGATAAGCTGGGCCCGCAGGCCCTCTGCCTTCAGCCGGCGGGCCACCCGAATCATGGCCAGCTTCATTACATCGGCGGCGGTGCCCTGGATGGGCATGTTCAGGGCCACCCGCTCCCCGAAGGCCCGGAGGTTGTAGTTGGTGGACTTGAGCTCCGGCAGCCACCGGCGGCGGCCCATCAGGGTGGCCACGTACCCGTCCTCCTTGGCCTGGGTCTTGACGTGCTCCATGTACTCCCGCACCCCGGAGAAGGTGGCCAAGTACTTGTTCATATAGTCGGCGGCCTCCTGCCGGCTGACCCCGATGTCCTGGGCCAGGGAGAAGTCGGAGATGCCGTAGACGATGCCGAAGTTCACCGCCTTGGCCCGGCGGCGCAGCTCCCCGGTGACCTCCTCCGGGGGCAGGCCGAAGACCTGGCTGGCGGTCTGGGCGTGAATGTCCTGGCCGGACTGGAAGGCAGCGATCATCTTCTCGTCCCCTGCCATGTGGGCCAGCAGCCGCAGCTCGATTTGGGAGTAGTCCGCGTCCACCAGCACCCAGCCGGGCCGGGCGATGAACATGGTGCGGATCTGGGCCCCCAACTCGGTGCGTACGGGGATGTTCTGCAGGTTGGGCTCCGTGGAGGACAGCCGCCCCGTGGCGGTGACGGTGTTCTGAAAACTGGTGTGGATCCGCCCGTCGGGGGCGATGACCTTGGCCAGCCCCTCCACATAGGTGGAGTTGAGTTTGGTCAGCTGCCGGTACTCCAGGATCAAGTCGATGATGGGGTGCTGGGGGCGGAGCTTTTCCAGCACCTCGGCGCTGGTGGAGTACCCCGTCTTGGTCTTTTTCACCGGGGGCAGCCCCAGCCCCTCAAAGAGGACCCGCCCCAGCTGCTGGGTGGAATTGATGTTAAACTTCTCCCCCGCCTGGGCATAGATCTCCCCCTGGAGCACCTCGATGCCGGTCTGCAGGGTCTGGCCGAAGTGGGCCAGGGCCGCCTGGTCCACCAGCACCCCGGCCTGCTCCATCTCCGCCAGCACGGGGCAGAGGGGGCGCTCAATCTCCTCATACACCTGGGTCAGGCCGAACTCTGCCATCTCCTCGGGCAGGCGGCGGTACAGGGGGGGCAGCAGGCAGACGTGGTGGGCCAGGGCCTGCCCGGCCTTTTGGGCGCTCTCCTCACTCTTCCAGGCTTTGGCGCCCAGGTAGTCCTTGGCCGGGGGCAGGGCCACCCCAAAGTACTTGGCCCCCACCTTGTCCAGGTCATAGCTGCCGTCGGTGGGCGAGAGGAGGTAGGCGGCAATGGCCCCGTCAAAGACAAAGCCCTCCGCCGTGAGCCCCCGGTCCAGGGCCCGGCTCATCACGTCCTTGCTGTGGTACCCCAGCTTGGGGATGCCAGGGCCCAGCAGGCCCGCCAGGAAGGTCTGGTACCCCGGCAGGGCGGCCTCTTGGAAGAGGGCCACCTGGTCCCCCTTTTCCCCCCAGCACACTGCCAGGGCGGTGAGGTCGGGCAGGGCCAGCACCCCCACCGTCTGCCCCTGCCACTGGTCCAGCAGGGCCTGGGCCTGGGCGTCCTCTCTCACCCACACCACCTCTTGGGGGGTGGGGCAGGGGAGGTTGGACGGGCTGGCGCCCTGGGCCTCCAGCCCCATCTGGGCGATGAGTTTTTGGAAGTCCAGTTTCTGGAACAGCTCCAGCAGCAGGGCGGTGTTGGCCGGTTTCCGCAGCGTCTCCTCCGGGGTGAAGTCCAGGGGGGCATCCCGCCGGATGGTGCACAGGTCGTAGGAGAGGAAGGCGCTCTCCCGCCCTTCCGCCAGCCGCTTCTTCATCACCGGCCGGGTCTCCAGGGTCTCCTGGTCCAGGCGGGCGTAGACCTCCGCCAAGGTGCCGTTGTCCCGGAGGAGGGACAGGGCGGTCTTTTCCCCCACCCCGGGCACCCCGGGGACGTTGTCGGAGGCATCCCCCATGAGGGCCTTCAAGTCCACCATCTGGGCCGGGGCAAAGCCGTACTTCTCCCGGAAGGCAGCCGGGTCCATCTCCTGGGTGGTGGTCTGCCCCATCCGGGTGGTGACTAGCTCCACATAGGTCTGGTCGCTGACCAGCTGGAGGGCGTCCCGGTCCCCGGTGGCCACCCGGCAGTCCCAGCCGGCCTGCTCACACTGGCGGGTGATGGTGCCGATGAGGTCGTCGGCCTCCCACCCGGCCAGCTCATAGCGGGGGATGTTCAGGGCGTCCAGCACCTCTTTGAGCACCGGCATCTGCACCGCCAGGTCCTCGGGCATCCCCTTCCGCTGGGCCTTGTAGCCCTCGTAGGCCAGGTGGCGGAAGGTGGGCTCCCTCCGGTCGAAGGTGACGCAGATCCCGTCGGGCTCCAGCTCCCGCTCCATCCGCCGCAAAATATTCAAAAACCCAAAAATGGCATGGGTGGGGAAGCCCTCCTTGTTGTTCAGGGGGTGCATCCCGAAAAAGGCCCGGTTCACAATGGAGTTTCCGTCGATCACCAGCAGCTTCATTCCATCACATCCTTTGCCGCGGGGCCCTTGCCCCGCCCAGTCCGTATCGCGCAGCGCATACGAAGGTATTGTACCAACTTTTTCTCGGAAAAGCAACGAAAACCCACCCCTGGCAGGGCCCGCCCCCGGGATAAAACGGCAAGGGAGGCAGCCCCTGGCTGCCTCCCGAAAGTTTTCGCAAATACTTGCCATCCCCCAATTTTCTTGCTATAATACCCCTGGAAAACAAAAATGCGGCAGCCTGTGGGTGGTAGCGCACCCACAGGCCTGCGCAGGTGAACACCCACCTACACAACGGCCATTTGGCCGCACCGCATGGGGTATTATACGATATTTTTGCTTCCCCCGCAAGGGCGGGAGCAAGATTGTTGCTACATATTCTCTTGCGTTTGTGTGCAGAGAACTTTGCTTCTTGCGCTGTGTAGGGCTTCCCTGTACAGCGTTTTTTGTGTTTCCCTGCAGCGCCCATGGGGGGCCGGCCCTTCTGGCCCCCTTGGCGCGGCTGCGGCGAAAATCAAAAAACCGGTCAGCCCTCCCCGCTGACCGGGCAAGGAGCGTGAGGATCGATGACCACAGCGCAACTCAGCCAATACCTTGAGACCGCCGTCGACCTGGAGAAAGCGGTCTTTCTCCAGGCGCGGCGCCTCGCCCAGTACAAAGAGGAGATTCAGGCCCTGGACCGGGCAGCCCGCCGGCCAGCGCCGGCTCCCCCGGAGGCAGCCCCTGTGGCCCCGGTGCCCAAACCGCCCATGGAGCCTCTGCGGGAGATTTTGGGCAAGACCCTGCTGGGGTTCCTCCTTTCCCTCGCCGCCGTAACTGGAATCAGCGTCCTCACCCTTGGCCCTGCCAGGGGGTGGATGACTGGGGCAATCGGCGGCGTCCTTTTGGGCTGTATTCTTGCCATTGTCGCATATTTAAAAGCCGTCCGGGCCAGCTCCTTCCGGTGGCGCACCTACCACCTTTTGATGGAGAACTACCAGCTCATCCACGGCACCTACGGCCTGCGCCGGGAAAAGTCCCAGGCAGAGCTGGAGGCCCGGCAAAAGGCCTACCCCGACCTTCTGCGCAGGCACCAGGAGCGGGTCACCCAGGCCCTCCAGCGGAAGCAGGCCCTGGAGGACGCCCTCCCCCAGCTCACCCAGCAGCTGGCCGACAGCAAGGCCGCTCGGGCCGCCCACTATGCCCAAGACGTCCTGTTCCCCAAATACCGGACCTTTGTCCTGGTCTGTTCCCTGTGCGAGCTGGTGCAGTCCGGCCGCTGCGCCACCTTGGAAGGGCCCCAAGGTGCCTACCAGCAGCTGGAGGCCGAGCTCCAGGCGGGGTGGATCCTCACCGACTGGAACCAAATCCTCCGCCAGGGGGACCGTTTGCAGACCCGGCAGTTCCTCCTCTGCACTGCCCTGCAGGAGGCCCCCGCACCCTCCCTGTGAGGCCCTTCCCGGCCTCACAGGTGGGGGGATTTCTTTTTTCGAAATTGCCACTATATGGTGGCAATACACCAGCAGAAACCGACAAAATAGTAGCATTTCCTTGAGGTGTTGCAGTATGTACTTTCCTCGAATTGAAGACCTGCGCATTGACAGTGACAAAAAACAGTATGAGATCGCAGCCTACCTCCATTTGAACCGGGAAGTCTACCGCCGCTATGAGAAGGGGGAACGGGAAATCCCCGTTTGGGCCCTGATCCAGCTGGCACAGTTCTACGGCACCACCACGGATTACATCCTGGGGCTGTCGGACCAACGATGACCCTCCGGTGGGTGACCGCAGGGGTGGTGGGGGCCGCGCTGCTGGGGGTGTACCTGTCCTGGACGGCATGGGTCCTCCCGGTGGGGCTGGCAGCCCTCGCTGCAGGGGTGCTCCTGCGGGTCCTGAAAAAGTTTGCCCCGGCCCGGTGGGTCCTGTTGGGGGCGGGCATTGCCCTGCTCTGGCTCACGGTCTACGGGGCCATGGTCAGGGCCCCGGCCCAGGCCTTGGAGTCCCGCACCGTACCCATCCAGGGGGAGGTCCTCCAGTGGCCGGAGGAGACCCTCTACGGCGCCCGGCTCTACCTGAAAGCCGGAGAGCCCGGCGGGAAACCGGTCAAGGCCCTCTTTTATGGGGAGCGCGACCTCCTCTCCCTGCGTCCGGGGGACCGGATCGAAACCGTGGCCGAGTGCTCCCCCGCCAACCGCATCCAGGGGGAGGAGACCTTCTACTACGCCGGCCAGGGCTACTTCCTCCAGATGAAGCCCCGGGACGAGATTACCGTCCTGCCCCCGGAGGGGTTCTCCCTCCGCACCAGCCTCACCCTTCTGGCGGGCACCATTATGGATCAAATTGACCGTCTCTACCCCCAGCAGGAGGCGGGCTTTCTCCGCGCCCTGCTCATGGGGGACAAGTCTGGGCTGGAGGACATCGACCAAAACCACTTCAACCGGGTGGGCCTGGGCCACGTGGTGGTGATCTCCGGGTTCCACGTCAGCGTGCTCATGGGCTTTCTCGCCCTCTTCCTGAACCCCAAGAAGAAGCGGAATGTGGCCGTGATCCTGCTGCTCCTGGTGGCCTTCTGCTGCATGACCGGCAGCGACCCCGGCACGGTGCGGGCCACGGTCCTCTGCGCCCTGGCCATGCTGGCCCCTCTGGTGGGCCGGTCCTACGACTCCATCACCGGGCTGTGCGCCGCCCTGCTCCTGCTGCTGGCCTGGAACCCCTGGGCGGTGGCCAACGCGGGGCTGCAGTTCTCCTTCCTGTCCACCCTGGGCATCCTGGTCTTTGGCCTAAAGTGGTACGGGGCCTGGCGGGCCCGGGTGCCGGAACGGGGGCGGAAATGGGCCGCCCCCTGGTTGGCCTGCGCCGCGGTGAGCCTGTCGGCCATGGTATTCACCGTTCCCCTTTCGGGGCTGTACTTTGGGCAGTTTTCCCTGGTCTCCCCCCTGGCCAACCTCTGCACCGAATGGGCGGTGGTGCTGGCCTTCCTGGGCGGGGCGGTGTCCCTGGTGGCCGGGGCTCTCTTCCCGCCCCTGGGGCAGGCGCTGGCCGCGGTGGTGGCCCTGCCGGTGGACTACTTCTACTGGTTCTCCCGCACGGCCAGCGGCTGGAGCCTGGCGGCCCTGCGGCTGGACATCGGCCTCTATGCCGGGTGGGTGGTCTTTGTCTACGGGGTGCTGATCCTCTGCCTCTGGCGGATCAACCGGTACCCGGACCGGCACCTCCCCGTCGCCCTGCCGGTGGGGGCCTGCGCGGTGACACTGGCGGCGGCAGTCCTCTTCACCGTCTACCAGGCCCAGCGCCATGACCTGACCTTCCGTCTGCTGGATGTGGGCCAGGGGCAGTGCGTGGTGGTGACCTCCGGCTCCGCCCGGGCCATGATCGACTGCGGCGGCACCAAAGACCCGGGGGACACCGCAGCCACCTACGTCCAGTCCCTGGGCCGCAGCCGGCTGGACCTGCTGATCCTCACCCACTACCACAACGACCACGCCGGCGGGGTGCTGGAGCTGCTGGAGCGGGTGAAGGTGGGGGCCATCGTCGCCCCCGACGTGGACCCGGACAGCGACCTGCGGCAGGCCATTGCCGCCCGGGCCGCCCAGCTGGACATCCCCATGCACTATATCACAGAGAACACAGACCTGACCCTGGGGAAGGCGGAGATCACCCTCTACGCCCCGGTCACCGGCGGCGGGGACAGCAACGAGCAGTGCCTGTCCGTCCTCTGCCAGGCCAACGGCTGGGAGGCCCTCCTCACCGGGGACATGCCCCTGGAAACCGAGGAACTCCTGGTGGCCCGGGAGGACCTGCCCCAGGTGGACCTTTTGGTGGCCGGCCACCACGGGTCCAAATACGCCACCAGCGAAACCCTGCTGGCCGCCGTGGACCCAGACGCCGTGGCCATCTCCGTGGGGTACAACAACTACGGCCACCCCACCCCGGAGACCCTGGGCCGGATCCAGGCCCAGGGGGCGGCGGTCTACCGCACAGATTACGAGGGGCACATCATCTTCACAGCCCCAGAGGGGGAGGAATCATAAACCCTATGGCCAAACGCAACGACAAGGCCGCCGGACAGGCGGCATACCGAAAACTGAAACAGGATCTCCGCCAGGGAACGGTGGGGGCCCTCTACCTCTTCCACGGGGAGGAGGCCTACCTCCGGGACCACTATCTGGACCAGATGAAGGCCAAGCTCATCCCCCCGGGGATGGAGAGCTTCAACTACCACCGCCTGGCGGGGAAAACCCTCACCGCCCAGCGCCTGGCAGAGACGGTGGACGCCCTGCCCATGATGAGTCCCCGCACCCTCATCGTGGTCCAGGACTACGACCTCTTCAAGGCCCCGGAGGGGGAGCGGAAAGCCATCACCCAACTCTTGGAGGACCTGCCGGAATACTGCTGCCTGGTCTTTGTCTATGACACCCTGGCCTATAAGCGGGATGCCCGCATGAAGAAGCTGGCCGGGGTCCTCCAAGACAAAGGGCAGGAGGTCCCCTTCCTCCGCCAGGAGACGGGGGACCTGGTGGACTGGATCGGCCGCCGCTTCCGAGCCCTGGGGCACGACATTGACACGGCGGACGCCCAGTACCTCATCTTCCTCTGCGGGGACCTGATGCACGGCCTCATCGGGGAGATCGAGAAGATCGGCGCCTATGCCCAAGGCCGCCGGGTCACCCGGCAGGACATTGACGCCGTGGCCATCCCCGTCATCGACGCGGTGGTCTTTCAGATGACCGACGCCCTCTCCCGCCGGCAGACGGACAAGGCCTTTTCCGTCCTCACCGACCTGCTCCGCCTGCAGCAGGCCCCCATTATGATCCTGGCCGTGCTGGGAAAGCACTTCCGCCAGCTCTACACCGCCCGGGTGGCCCTGGAAAGCGGCAAGGGCAGCCGGTGGGTCATGGAGCTGTGGGGGATGCGCTCCCCCTACCCCGCCGACAAACTCCTGGAGGGGGCCCGCCACCACGACCTGGCCTGGTGCAAAACCGCCATGCGCCGGTGCGCAGAGACCGACCTGGCCATGAAGTCCGTGGCCGGCGCCGATGGGAAGGACCTTTTGGTCTCCCTGCTGCTGGAACTGTCCGCAGGAGGTGCCCCATGCTGAAGATTCGAGAGGCCATTGTGGTGGAGGGGCGGTACGACAAGAACACCCTCTCCCAGGTGGTGGACACGGTGATCCTGGAAACCGCCGGCTTTGGCATCTTTCGGGACGAGGAGACCTTGGCCCTCCTGCGCCGGATCGGGGCCAAGCGGGGGCTGATCCTCCTCACCGACAGCGACGGGGCGGGCTTTCTCATCCGCAACTATCTCAAGGGGGCCCTGCCCCAGGACCAGGTCAAGCACGCCTACATCCCCGACCGCTATGGCAAGGAGCGGCGCAAGCGCCGCCCCGGCAAGGAGGGGAAACTGGGGGTGGAGGGGATGCCCCCTGCCGTCCTGGAGGCCGCCCTCCGCCAGGCCGGCGCCACCGTCCTGGGGGAGGACAGTGCACCCCCCCAAGCGCCCCCCCTCACCAAGGCCGACCTCTACGCCTGCGGCCTGTCCGGCGGAGAGGGCAGCCGGGAAAAGCGGCAGAAGCTGCTGCGGAAACTGGACCTGCCATCCCACCTCTCCCCCAACGCCATGCTCCCCATTCTCTCCGCCCTGTACGACCGGAATGCCCTGCTGGAGGAGATGCGGAACCTGTGATTCCGGCACTGTGATACAGGTCACCAGGAATGCCAAAAAAACCACAAAATATATGGGGGAATGGGGTTTACAAGGCCCTAGATGGGGTGTAGAATAAGGGCATCTGAGGGACAGGCTCCCTCATCCCCATGTTTTCTATCACGCTCCCTTCCAGGAGTCAATCAATCAGGAGGTAGTTTCGATATGAGCAAGTATGTTTGCAGCGTTTGCGGTTATGTCCATGAAGGCGACCAGCCCCCGAAGGAATGTCCCCAGTGCAAGGCCCCCGGCAGCAAGTTCGTGGAGCAGGGCCCCGAGATGAGCTGGGCCGCTGAGCACGTGGTGGGCGTGGCCCAGGGTGCTCCCGAGGACATCATGGAGGATCTGCGCGCCAACTTCAACGGCGAGTGCACCGAGGTTGGCATGTACCTGGCCATGGCCCGTGTGGCCCACCGGGAGGGCTATCCCGAGATCGGCCTGTACTGGGAAAAGGCCGCCTATGAAGAGGCGGAGCACGCTGCCAAGTTCGCCGAGCTTCTGGGTGAGGTCGTCACCGACTCCACCGAGAAGAACCTGCAGATGCGGGTCGAGGCCGAGAACGGCGCCACCGCCGGCAAGACCGACCTGGCCAAGCGCGCCAAGGCACTCAACCTGGACGCCATCCACGACACCGTCCACGAGATGGCCCGCGACGAAGCCCGCCACGGCAAAGCCTTCGCTGGTCTGCTGAAGCGTTACTTCGGTAAGTAATCCTATACGAAAAAAACGCCCCCGGCCAACTTGGCCGGGGGCACGTTTGTCTGCCGTGGCGGGCTTCGTCACGAGGGGTTGGCAGCGCCAACCCCTCGGCTTTGGGCGGATTGATTCCGCCCAAAGCAAGTCAAATCCAGCAGGGGGTTCCCCCACGGATCGGATCCGTGGGGGCCAGCCCGCCACGGCAAGGCCTTCGCTGGTCTGCTGAAGCGTTACTTCGGTAAGTAATCCTATACGAAAAAAACGCCCCCGGCCAACTTGGCCGGGGGCACGTTTGTCTGCCGTGGCGGGCTTCGTCACGAGGGGTTGGCAGCGCCAACCCCTCGGCTTTGGGCGGATTGATTCCGCCCAAAGCAAGTCAAATCCAGCAGGGGGTTCCCCCACGGATCGGATCCGTGGGGGCCAGCCCGCCGCGGCAAGGCCTTTGCTGGTCTGCTGAAGCGTTACTTCGGTAAGTAATCCTATTAAACCAAACGGTAGCACCCCCACGGCTTGCAGGCCGTGGGGGTGCTTTTGTTGCTTCGCAGAAGGATCCCTCCGGGGGCATCCCCATTACCCCTCCCGCTGGTCAAAGACGGAGAGGAGATCCAGGTCGATGCTCCCATCCTCCTCCCACTGATAGGGAATCTCCACCACCCGGCCGGAGCTGTGGACCTGGCAGGCGATGTATCCCTGCTCCACCACATACGTCCCGGTGACGGTTTCCGCCTGGTCGGTGAGGGTAAAGTCGCTGGGTTGGGAAAAGGCAATCTGATAGGAGATCCCGTCAATGTAACAGTTCCAAGCGCGGCCATTGACCGCTTGGCGGACCTGCTGGGCGGTTTCCGGATCGGCCTCGGCGCGCAGAGCCTGGATCCGGTCATACCCGGTGGGGTCCGCCGCCTGGGCCACTTCCTCCACCCCCTGGCAGAGGACCAGGTCTTCGGTGGAGAGGATCAGCTGGTCCATCTCCGGGATTTGTGCGTTGGTCAAGGTGATGGCTTGCCCGCTGGTGAGCACCTCCGCGGGGATGCGGAAGGTCTCCACCACCGCCAAGGGGGTGCCTACAGACACGTCTTGGAGGTAGCTGCTGTAGTAATAACTGGGCATCAGACGGCACTGGCCGGTGTAGTGCTCTGCGGAGTAGGTCTCCCCCTCCCCCACCGTCAGTTGGGTGGCATCGCTGCGCACAGAAAGGGGCTGGTCCGGCGTATAAACGGTGTAGAAGAGGTAGAGCATGTGCCGGTCTTGGCCCTCCGGGTCCTGGTAATCGGTGTCCACGTACAGGCCGTCAATGTGGGTGTAGGCCGTCTCCGTGTGCAGGTCAAAGGTCGGAGCGCTGCCGCCACCGCAGGCACAGAGGGCCAGAAGGAACCAGGCAGAGAGAGGCAGGGACAGCATTCGTTTCTTCATCGTGGCACCTCCTGTCGCTTTTTGGGGGTTCTTCTATTTAGAGTATAACACAACCGGTGTTTCAGGTCACGGATTTCGGCAAATTTTTCCTTCTTTTTCAGGAAAATGGGGGCATCCCGGGGAAGCCCCGGAAAGCCGTTGACAAACGGCGGCAAATTCGATATGCTGGCCTTGATCCCCCGGAAAACCGGGCGCATCCCAACTGTTTTGGAGAAAAGGAGAGACCATCCATGCAAACAAACGCACCTGGCAGAGGAAAACTCAAAGTGACCGGCATCCTCTACATCATCTTTGGTGCCCTGGGGCTGTTGCTGTCCCTGGCTCTGCTGGCTGGGGGCGGCCTGCTGCTGGCCGCCGGCGCCGGCACCGTGGGCATCGCACTGGGGGCGGTGGCAGGCATCCTAGGGGCTATCACCGTGCTCACCGCCGTGTTCTATTTGATCCTGGGCATCCTCGGCGTCCGCAACTGTGACAAGCCGGAAAAATGCGGGGTCAACTTTGTCCTGGGTATCATCGTGCTGGTTCTGGTGGTCATCGGCCTGGTGGTCAACGTGGCCACCACCGGCCCCAGCGGCGCCCTGTCCAGCGTAGTGGGCTTGGTGCTGTCCATCCTCTACGTCATGGGCGCCAAGGAGAACAAAGACGCCCACACCATGGCCGGGAAGGTGTAACCTGCCCCTCAAACCAAAACACCGTGTGCCTAAGGGCACACGGTGTTTTTCTGTGGAAGCGTCCGGGGAGGGGTTGCCCCAGGGGCCCGGTCCTTCTGCTCAGGGTGGGCCCGCGCCAAGGCAGCCCACCCCGGGGCATGGTTGGGGCACAGCTGCACGCAGGCTCCGCAGCCGGCACACCAGGTTGGCTCCACGGCACAATACCCTTCCCGAAGGCGGATGGCCTGCATGGGGCAGGCAGCAGCACAGGCCCCGCACCCTTGGCAGAGCCGGGGATCAATGACCGCTACCGCGGGGGGCTGGGGATGCAGTAAGTCCATGGGTTTTTCCCTCCTTGAAACCTAGAATGGGCCCATTGAGCCCAAGCCACTTTCTTGCCAAACGGTTGGTTCCTCTGTCCCTGCGCCAAGGGGTTTGCCTCCGGCAACCCCCTTGTGCGGCGCTGCTGCGCCGCCCCATGTGGGGGCATGGGGCGGCAGCGAGCTGGCCCAATTAGCCGGGAGGCCAGGTCATATCCCGCCCTGCCAGCACGTGGAAGTGCAGGTGGAACACGCTCTGCCCGGCGGAGGCGCCGCAGTTGGACACCACCCGGAACTCCTTGATGCCCAGGTCACGGGTGACCTTGCTGATGACCTCGAAGCAGTGGGCCACCACGGCGGAGTTCTCCGGGGTGATCTCCCCGCAGGAGGCGATGTGGGCCTTGGGGATCACCAGGAAGTGGGTGGGCGCCTGGGGGTCAATGTCATAGAAGGCATAGACCTGGTCATCCTCGTAGACCTTGGTGGAGGGGATTTCTCCCCCAGCGATCTTGCAGAACAAACAATCGCTCATGTCGTTGACACTCCTTTCTGTCTGAACTGGTTAAGGTTCCTCAGGGACCACCGCGAAAAACTCCAGCGGAAGCGGTCCCGTATTCTGAAGGCTGTGGGCATGGCCTTTGGGGCAGTAGTGGCAGGCCCCGGGGCCCAGGGGTTCATAGACCCCATCGCAGAGCACCTGGCCGGTGCCGGAGAGGATATAGATCACCTCACTGTTGGTCTCGTGGGGATGCAGGCCGATGGTGGCCCCGGGGGGCAGCACCCCCCGCATCACCTTCACCGGGCCCTGGGTGGTCTTCTGGAGGAGGACGGTGCCTTCCCCGCCCCGCATGTTGGCCACCGGCTCCACAGGGATCTGAGAGAAATCAAGCAGCATGGTTCCTTCCCCCTTACAGACCCAGCTTCACGGCCACAAAGTCGTCCACCGAGGCCAGGGCATCGTCCAGTTTCAGCATGTCCTTGCCGCCGCCCATGGCAGAGTCGGGCTTACCGCCGCCTTTGCCGCCGCAGATGGCGCAGACGCTCTTGACCAGGTCCCCGGCCTTCACGCCTTGGGCCACGGCCTCCTTGCCACAGACGGCCAGGAAGGTGATCTTGTCCTCGTTGGTGGAGGCCAGCACCGCCACCACCTTGGGCTCCTTGTCCCGGAGGAAGTCCCCCATCTGCCGCAGGGCGTTCCCATCCAGGCCGGGACGCTGGGCAGTGAGCACCCGCAGGCCGCCCACCTCTTTGGCGGCGGTGAGGAACTGCTGGGCCTGGCCCAGGGAGGCCTCCGCCTCAAACTTCTCAATGGTCTGGTGGAGGCGCTTGATCTCCGCCATAGCGGCGGCGGCCTTCTCCCGGAGCTCGCCGGGTTTGGCCTTCATCGCCTCAGCGGCCTGGAAGAGAAGCTCCTGGTTCCGGTTCATCACCTCCAGGGAGAGTTTGCCGGTGGTGGCCTCAATCCGGCGCACCCCGGAGGCCACGGAGAACTCGCTGCCGATGTGGAACAGCCCCACCTTGGCCGTGTTGGACAGGTGGGTGCCGCCGCAGAACTCCACGGAATAGCCCTCGCCCATGTCCACCACCCGGACCACGTCGCCGTACTTCTCGCCAAAGAGGGCAATGGCCCCCTTTTTCTTGGCCTGCTCAATGGGCAGCTCCTCGGTGACCACATCATAGCCCTCCAGAACGGCCTCATTGACCATGGCGCTGACCTGGGCCAGCTCCTCCGCCGTCAGGGCGGAGAAGTGGGTGAAGTCAAAACGCAGCCGGTCGGGCTCCACCAGGGAGCCGGCCTGGTGGACATGGTCCCCCAGCACGGTGCGCAGGGCCTTGTCCAGCAGGTGGGTGGCGGTGTGGGCCCGCATGATGGCCGCCCGGCGCACCGGGTCCACTGCGGTGGTGACCACGTCGCCCACCTTCAGGCTCCCCTCGGTGAGCTTGCCGTAGTGCATGTATTTTCCGCCCTTGTTCTTCTGCACGTCGGTCACCTGGAACAGGGCGCCTTCGGGGCCGCTCTTGGCCAGGGTGCCGTGGTCGGCCACCTGGCCGCCCATCTCGGCGTAGAAGGTGGTGCGGTCCAGCACCACGATGGCCTCCACCCCGGGGATGATCTCATCCACCAGTTCCTCCCCAGCCACGATGGCCAGGACTTTGGCCCCGGTGAGGGTGGTCTGGGCATAGCCGTCAAAGGCGGTGGCGGGGATCTCCTTGCCGAAGTCCACCCCGGACCAGCCCAGGTCGCCCAGGGCCTCCCGGGCCTTCCGGGCCCGGACCCGCTGCTCCTCCATGGCCTGGTCGAAGCCTGCCCGGTCCAGGGTCATGCCTTCGTCCTGTACCATCTCCTCGGTGAGGTCCACCGGGAAGCCGTAGGTGTCGTAGAGCTTGAAGGCATCCTCCCCGGCAAACTGGGTCTCTCCCTTGGCCTTGTGCTGGGCCAGCAGCTCGGAGAAGATCTTCAGGCCGCTGTCGATGGTCTTGGCGAAGTTCTCCTCCTCGGTGCGGATGACCTTGGTGATGTAGCCCTGCTTCTCCCGCAGGTCCTTGTACTCCCCTTCGTTCTCGTGGATGACGGTGTCGATGATCTGGTACAGGAAGGGCTCATTGACCCCCAGGAGCTTCCCGTGGCGGGCCGCCCGGCGGAGCAGGCGGCGCAGCACATAGCCCCGCCCCTCGTTGGAGGGGAGCACGCCATCGCAGATCATGAAGGTGGCGGAACGGATGTGGTCGGTGATGATCCGCAGGGACACGTCGCTGGCCTGGCTGTCCCCGTAGTGGGCGCCGGTGATGTCAGAGACCTTATTGGTGATGTTCATCACCGTGTCCACGTCGAAGAGGGAGGGCACATTCTGGCACACCACGGCCAGGCGCTCCAGACCCATGCCGGTGTCGATGTTTTTCTGCTTGAGTTCCGTGTAGTGCCCCTCCCCGTCGTTGTCGAACTGGGAGAAGACGATGTTCCACACCTCGATGTACCGGTCACAGTCGCAGCCCACGGTGCAGGTGGGCTTGCCGCAGCCCCATTCAGGGCCCCGGTCGTAGTAGATCTCGGAGCAGGGGCCGCAGGGGCCGGAGCCGTGCTCCCAGAAGTTGTCCTCCTTGCCGAACTTGTAGATGCGGTCGGCGGGGATGCCGATCTCCTCGTTCCAGATGCGGAAGGCCTCGTCGTCGGCGGGGGTGGTCTCGTTGCCTTCAAACACGGAGGGGTAGAGGCGGTCGGCCTCCAGCCCCACCCATTCGGGGGAGGTGAGGAACTCCCAGGACCAGGCGATGGCCTCCTTCTTGAAGTAGTCCCCGAAGGAGAAGTTGCCCAGCATCTCAAAATACGTGCCGTGGCGGGCGGTGTGGCCGATGTTTTCAATGTCCCCGGTGCGGATGCACTTCTGGCAGGTGCACACCCGGCGGCGAGGGGGCTCCTCCTCCCCCTTGAACCAGGGCTTCATGGGGGACATGCCGGCGTTGATCAGCAGCAGGGAGGGGTCGTTCTCCGGCACCAGGGGGAAGCTGGGCAGGCGGAGATGGCCCTTGGATTCGAAGAAGGAGAGAAACATCTCCCGCAGTTCATTGAGACCGTAATATTTGTGCATATACATACCTCCGATACAACACACTCTCTCCCCAGCAGGCGATGAAAAAACGCCGCCCCTGAACGGTTTCAGGGGCGGCGTGGACTTCTTCACGGCGCGGTACCACCCTGATTACAGCGGGCACAGCCACGCTGCATCTCAGATCATTCTGTAACGGGAATGGCCCGGCCCGGTTCTCCCGGGCGGCTCGGAAGTGGCGCTGGGACGGGCACTGCCGAGGGGCTTTCACCATTCCCCCTCTCGCTTGGGCGGCCGCGGCCCATGGGTTTCCTCATTGCCTGCTGCGGAATTGATTTTGCGTTTCTATTCTATCATGGATTCTGCCCCTGTCAAGGGAAAGTTGCAGGGGCGGGGCGTCCCATCGGCCTTACCGTTCCGTTCCCCAGAAAATGAGGGCCAGCATCCCCGGGCCGGTGTGGGAGCCAATGATGGGCCCGATGGGGGCGATGTAAATCTCCGTGTCGGGATACAAGGTTTTCACCTGCTCGGCCAGCTCCTGGGCCCGGTCGATGCAGTCCCCGTGGCCCACCACGATGAGCTTTCCCTCCTCGGGGGTCCAGCCTTTCTTCATCCGGGCCAGCTGGGCGGCCAGGGCCCGCTTGGCGCCCCGGGGCTTTTCCGCCACGTCCAGCTTGCCCTCCATGGAGACGTGGAGCATGGGCTTGATCTGCAGGAGGGTGCCCATCATCGCCGCAGCGCCGGACACTCTTCCCCCGTGCTTGAGGTGCTCAAAGGTGTCCACGGTGAACCAGTGGCAGACCTTTTGCCGGTGGTCGTTCACCCACTGGACCAGTTCGTCCAGCGTCAGGCCCTCTTTCTGCTTCCGGGCGGCTTCCCGGACCAGGAAGCCCTCCCCCACCGAGGCGCAGAGGCTGTCGATGCAGATCACCTTGCCTTCGGGGTACTTTTCCTGGAGTTCCGCTGCACAGAGCGAGGCTGTCTGGAAGGTCCCCGAAACGCCGGAGGTGAGGCAGAGGTAGAGTACATCCTCCCCCTTCTGCAGGCACGCCTCAAAGTGTTCCAGATAAACGGTCGGATTGATCTGCGAAGTGGTGGCAAACTTGCCGTCCCGCTGCGCTGCGTAAAATTCCTCTACGGTAATATCTCCCCCAGGGCCATAGGTATAGGCCTTCTCCCCCAGAGTAACGCCCATCGGAATCACCTGCACCTCGGGCAGGCCAACAAGCATCTCTGGAACCATGTCGGCGGTTGCGTCAGTAATAATCTGATAGGTTCTATGCATGGGGTGTGCCTCCTCTTTTCGATTCTCTCCCCTGATTGGGAATGGGTTGGCATAATTAAGTTGAGTATAGCAAATTCGAGATCATTTGACAAGCCCTTCCAGGGCGTTCCTCTCCTCCCGCACCCCCACTTGCACCTCTGTGAGGAACTCCTCTGGGCGCACGGTGTCCCGGTTGTCGATCTCGTAGAGCTCAAAGGGCCGCCCGGTCAGCGTCAGGCCCGCCTCCCGGGCATAGGCCAGCAGTTGCTGGACCACGGCCCGGTTCTGCTCATAGGGGCCCTGGTAAAAGAGGGAGAGGTAGTCCCCGCCGGGGAGGGTAAAGTCACAGGCATCGGCCTCCTCCACCACAGAAAACACCCCGTCATACACGTTGGGGGTACCTGCCATCAGCTCCTCCATGGCCAGAAAGGCCCCGAAAACCTGGTTGCCGAAGTCCCGAATCTTGTCCTCGTGCTGGCGATGGAGCTTTTTCATGACGAAGTCCATCTCCTCGTCCCGGGTGATGTGCTCGGTGAAGAGCACGCAGGGCCGGGGCGGAAGGGTTTTCCGGGCGACCACCCCGGGGACCACCCGCCGGGCCGCCTCCAACGTGGCCACCCGCTTTTCCAGCAGCACCGCCTTGGCCTGGAGTTCCCGGAGCTGCTCCTGGACCAGGTCGGCCTCCTGCCGGAGGAGGTGGAGGGTGTTGTCCACCGTCTGGCCCTCCAGATAGGCCTTGATCTGCTCCATGGAGAAGTTCAGCCGCCGGAGATCCCGGATCATGTTCAGCTTGTACATCTCCTTCAGGGAGTAGAGGCGGTAGCCGTTGGTATCCCGCCGGGGCTTTAGGATCCCCAGGCGCTCATAGTACCGCAGGGAGTCCACCCCAATGCCGTAGAGTTTGGCGATCTCGTTGATTTTGTAGTAATCTTTCACAAAAACACTCCGTTCTCTTTGTGGAGTTTTTCAGGGTATCTCCCCTTGACCTTGGTATTATACCAGAGTTTATCCTAGGAACCAAGGGAAACCTTCCCAAGAAATTCCATGATTCCATGATGAACATAGAAAGCGAGGCATTTTTTATGGCAACCAACCAGCAAGTGATCCAGGACATCAAACGGGTGATCGGCCTGATCCGCACCGACATTCACGACCTCTCCCAGGAGGAGAAGAATCAGATGGTCCAGGACACCATTGAGCACTTCAACCACTACGTCAGCCCCGGCTGGCTGAAATATCGGAAGTCCGTCTCCTCCGACTCCGACAGCGGCGCGGTGCTGGAGTGGCAGGACGAAGGGGCCTACTGCTACGGCCTGAACGGGGAGAAGTTCATCGACTGCCTGGGCGGCTTCGGCATCTACACCTGCGGCCACCGCAACCCGGAGATTCTGGACGTGGTCAAGGCCCAGCTGGACCACCAGGCCCTCCACTCCCAGGAGCTGCTGGACCCCCTCCGGGGCTACCTGGCCAAGGCCATGGCGGACATCACCCCCGGGGACCTGCAGTACTGCTTCTTCACCAACGGCGGCGCTGAGGCCGTGGAAATGGCCCTGAAGCTGGCCCGGATCGCCACCGGCGGCCGGTGGGTGATCTCCACCGTGGGCGCCTTCCACGGCAAGACCATGGGTGCCGTGTCCATGGGCGGCAAGGGCACCTACCGCACCCCCTACCTGCCCATGATCCAGCAGGTGCAGCACGTGGAGTACGGCGTGGCCGAGGACGTGGAAAAGGCCATCCGCAACCTCCAGGCCGTAGGGGAGAAGGTGGCCGCCGTCATCCTGGAGCCCATCCAGGGGGAGGCCGGCATCATCGTGCCCCCCAAGGGCTACCTCCAGCGGGTGCGGGAGATCTGCGACGAGACCGGCGTGGCCCTGATCTTTGACGAGATCCAGACCGGCATGGGCCGTACCGGCACCATGTGGCGGTGCCAGGCCGAGGGGGTCACCCCGGACATTATGACTTACGGCAAGGCCTTCGGCGGGGGCATCCTCCCCATCACCGGCATCATCTGCAAGCCCAAGATGTGGGTCCAGGAGCTCATTGACAACCCCTGGCTGCTGGGCTCCCCCACCTTCGGCGGCAACCCCGTGTGCTGCTCGGCCGCCCTGGCCACCATCCAGTATATGCTGGAGCACGACGTCCCCGGCCAGTGCCGGGACAAGGGCGCCATCCTCAAGGCCGGGCTGGAGCAGCTGGCGGCCAAGTACCCCAACATCATCCAGGCCGTCCGGGGTGTGGGGCTGATGCTGGCGGTGGAGTTCCACACCAGCGACCTGGGCTATGCCTGCGCCCGGGGCCTCTTTGCCCGGAAGGTCCTCACTGCCGGCACCCTGGTCAACGCCAAGACCATCCGCTTCGAGCCGGCGGCGGTGATTTCGGAGCAGGACATCCAGGACGTCCTGTCCCGGATGGATGAGGCCCTGGCGGAGATCCAGGCCTAACCTTCCATTTCCACCGCAAATTCCTCCTGTAAGATCGTCTAACCGTTCCGGCCCCAAGGCAGGTTTGCCTTGGGGCCGGAACGGCGTTTCCCTGCAAACCAACAGGAGCCCCGCCGGGGCAGCCTCTGGCTGCTCCACGGCGTGGGCTCCTATTTTACAACGGTTACGAATTCTCCCGGCAGGCCCGCAGGAAGGACAGCGGCGGGGCATAGCAGGGCAGTTGAATCTGAAAGGTCATCTGAGGGTGCCGGGGTTCCGGCAGCGCCTCCCCCTCGGCATCGGCCATGAGAGGGGCCTGGAAGGCCACAGGACGCAGGCCAGGGCCCACCAGCTCAATGGGGTCCCCCTGGGCAAACTTGTTGCGCAGAGAGGCGGTAGCCAGCCCCTGTGGGGTGCAGGATTGGACCACCGCCAGCACCTGCCAGTCCCGGATGTACCGGGCGTCCTGGGTAAACTGCCCCGGCTGGCCATAGAAGAATCCGGTGGAGTAGTGCCGGTGGCTCACCTTTTCCACCTCGTCCCGCCACACAGGGTCTAAGGGGACCCCGGCCAGGGCAGCGTCGATGCCGTGGCGGTAAGCGCCGGTGACGATGGCGGCGTAGTAGGCCGACTTGGCCCGGCCCTCGATCTTCAGGGAGTCCACCCCGGCGGCCAGCAGGTCGGGGATGTGGTCGATCATACACATGTCCCGGGAGTTGAGGATATAGGTTCCCTTTTCGTCCTCGTAGACGGGAAAATACTCCCCCGGGCGCTTCTCCTCCATGAGGGCGTACTGGTACCGGCAGGGCTGGGCGCAGGCCCCCCGGTTGGCGTCTCGCCCGGTCATGTAGTTGGACAGCAGGCACCGGCCGGAGTAGGACACGCACATGGCCCCGTGGGCGAAGGCCTCCAGCTCCAAGTCCCTGGGGGTTTTGGCCCGGATCTCGGCGATCTCCGAAAGGCTCAGCTCCCGGGCCAGGATCACCCGGTCCGCCCCCAGATCGTGCCAGGCCCGGGCGGCCTGGTAGTTGGACACGCTGGCCTGGGTGCTCACGTGGATCTTCACGGAGGGGGCATAGCGCTTGGCCAGGGCCAGCACCCCCACATCCGCCAGGATCACCGCGGTGACCCCGCTCTCCTCCAGCAGTTCCAGCCAGGCGGGGAGGGCGGCCACCTCCTGGTTGCGGGGCATGGTGTTGCAGGTGACGTGGAGATCCGCCCCCTTCTCCCGGCACAGGGCGGCGGCCCGGGGCAGGTCCTCCTGGGAGAAGTTCCCCGCGAAGGCCCGCATCCCGAAGGTGTCCCCTGCCAGGTACACCGCATCCGCCCCGTAGGCCAGGGCCATTTCCAGCCGCTCCCAGTCCCCCGCCGGGGACAGCAGTTCCAATCGCTTCTCCATGGCCATCAGCTGTTCAGGAAGGCCTGGAAGGCGCTGTTGGTGCTGAAGAAGTGGTGGACCCCATCGTCCCCCAGGGCATAGTAGTAGTAATTGGTGCTGTTGGGGTTCAGGGCAGCCATGATGGACTCCATACCGGGGTTGGCGATGGGTCCGGGGGGCAGGCCCTTGTTCTCATAGGTGTTGTAGGGGCTCTGGACAGTGTGGTAATCCTCCTCACTGACGATCTCCCCCTCCGGCAGGACGTACTGGATGGTGGCGTCGATATTCAGGTACCCCGCTGTGCCGCCGCCGGGGTTGTTCAGGCGGTTGTAGATTACCGAGGCGATGTTGGCCCGGTCGGTGCCATCGGTCTCCTTCTCGATCATGGAGGCGATGGTGAGGATCTCCCGGATGGAGTAGCCGGTCTCCTCGATCTGGGCGCGGATGTCGTCGTTGACACGGCTGTCGAAGTTGACCAGCATCTTGTTGATCACGTAGCGGGCATCCTCCCCCATGTAGAAGTCATAGGTGTCCGGGAAGAGGTAACCCTCCAGCCGGTTGGGATCGCCCAAGGGGATATCCTGCAGGAAGGAGAAGGCGTAGTCGTGGTTGGCCGCCATGTCGTTGAGCTTGTCCACGGTGGAAACCCCTTCCTCCTCCAGAAGCTGGAAGATCTGCTGGACGGTCATGCCCTCCGTGATGGTCACCTCCACCTCCTTCCGGTTGGAGGAGCTGGAGCTCAGGCTGTTGAGCAGGGCCCGGTAATCCATGTCCGAGTCCACCACATAGGTGCCCTGGGCAATCTCATCGTCCCCGCCGGTCACGGCGGCAAAGAGCCGGAACAGGACGGTATGCTCAATGATGTTGTTGGTCTTCAGTTGATCCACCACGCTGCCGAAGTCATTCTCATCCTCCACCGTGATGGTGGCAGAGGTGGAGGTTTTGTTCAGAGCCAGCATATCGTTGGCCATGGACCATCCCACCGCCGCCAGCACCATGGAGATGGCCACTACCACCACAAGATAGACAATGGAGTTGGTCAGCGGAGAGCGCTTGGCCTTGGTACGGCGCTGGGGCGTGGCGCGGCGCTCCGGCTCTTCCGGGCGCCGCCGTCTGGTGTCTCGCTGCATAGCTTACCTCCTCAAAGCGGAGCCGGCAGAGGGCTCCGCGGGTTCGGTTGGTTTAATCGATAGGTTGGGTCATGGGCCACACCTGGCCCTCCTCGGTGAGGACGAACCGCACCCAGGCATCCAGAGGCTCCCGGGGCAGGTTGACCTGGAAGAAATCCTCCCGGCACAGGCCGATGGTGACTCCCTCATAGTCCTCCAGGTAGCGGTCGTAGTACCCGCCGCCCTGGCCCAGGCGGCTGCCCCGGCTGTCAAAGCACAGGCCAGGGACCAGGATGAGGTCCAACTCCTCCCGGGCCACCACGGGACATCCGTCCTTGGGGGCAGGAATGTCGTACTGGTCCGGGACCAGGTCCTCCAGGGCGGTGATGGCCCGGGCCTCCATCTGGTACTCCGGCAGGCACTTGGGCAGGCACACGGTCTTGCCCTGGTCCAGCAGGGTCTGGATGAGGCCGGCGGTGGCCACTTCCTGCCCCACGCCGTAGTAGAGGAGCACCGTATGGGCCTCTGCCAGCTTGGGGTGCTCCAGGAAGCGCTGGATCAGCTCCCCGTCAGACCAGGCCCGTTCCTGGTCGGTGAGCTCCGCCATGGCCTCCCGGATCTGCTGGCGGAGGATCTTTTTTACCTTTGCCACTTCTTGTCCCATGTTATCGTTCCTTTCCGTAGAGCAGGGGGGCTGCCGCCTGCCAGATGTCCCCGTGAATCTCGTCAATGGACCGCAGGTTCCCCGCCGGGTCCAGGCAGGGGATGGTTTTCCAGCCGTAGAGGGCCGCTGCCTCCAGCGCTGCTTGGCGGCAGGCGGCCAGGTAGGCGCTGTCGGTCTCATGGATGTCCCCGTGGGTGTGGGTGGCCGCTTCCCGCTGGCGGAGCATGGCCACCGCCCGGTCCGTGGGCATGTCCAGGTAGAGCACCAGGTCGGGCTCCGGCAGCCCCAGGCGGTGGTACTCAAAGTCAAAGAGCCACTGGAAAAAGGCCGGCCGCTCCCCTTCCGGGACCTTGCTGGACTGGTGCACCGCGTTGGAGGTGGTGTACCGGTCGGCCAGCATCAGGCCGCCGGCCAGATAGTCCTGCTGCCAGACCTTTTTCCAGGAGGCGTACCGGTCCACCGCGTAGAAGCTGGAGGCGGCGTAGGCGTTCACATCCTCCGGCCGCTTCCCGAACTCCCCGCGGAGGTACATCCGCAGCAGGGCGGAGGATTCCTCCTGGTATTGGGGGAACACCAGCCGCCGGAAGGCGATCCCCTCCGCCTGGACCCGCTGGCACAGTTTGGCAAACTGGGTGGACTTGCCGGACCCGTCGGTCCCCTCCAGGACGATGAGCCGGCCTTTCTGGGGGGCGCTCATGGCTTCCCCCGCTTTCGCTTCTCCCCGGCGGCCGCCACCAGGAAGCCGGGGAGCTTGGCCATCCGGCCGATGCGGCTGGGCTGGTGGAGCAGGCGGTAGCACCACTCCAGCCCCAGCTTCTGCCAGGCAGCCGGGGCCCGCTTCACATGGCCGGCGTACACATCCAGCACGCCCCCCAGGCCCACCATCAGGTGGGCCCCGGTGGCCGGGCCGTGCTGGGCCATCCACACCTCCTGCTTGGGGGCCCCCAGGCAGACAAAGACCACGTCGGCCTGGGACTGGCGGATGGCCTCCACCACCGGCCCGTCCTCCTGGAAGTAGCCGTGGTGGGTGCCGCACACCGTCAGGCCGGGGTAGGTCTTGCGCAGGTTGTCCGCCGCCTGGTCCGCCACCCCGGGCTTGGCCCCCAGGAGGAAGAGCCTCCCCCCCGTCTGGGCCAGCCGGGTCAGCAGGCCGGAGGCAAAGTCAATCCCCGGCACCCGCTCCTGCAGGGGGGTACCCAGGATCTTGGCGGCGTGGATCACCCCGATGCCGTCGGGGAGGACCAGCCCGGCGCCGTTGAGGACCTGGCGGTAGTCCTCCCGCTGCCGGGCCAGGTTGACGATCTCCGGGTTGGGGGTCACCACATAGGCAAAGCCGGGGCCGGCCGCCAGGCGCTCTCCGGCGTCCACGGCTTCGGCCAAGGTCAGGTTGTCAAACAGGACACCCATGATGTCGTTTCGCACAGCGTTCCATCTCCCTGGTTCCCCTGTTCCAGGGGCAGAAATTGGATATAATCTAAAGGATTGTACCACTTTTTTCCCGGTTTGTCCACCGTCAGAACCCACAGGCCCCGTCTCTCAATGCCCGGCAGAGCCAAAGAGGTTCACCACAAGGACCCCTGCCACAATCAGGGCCATGCCTACCATCCCCGCCGTGGTGAGCTTCTGCCCAAAGGCCAGGGCTGCGATCACCGAGGTGGCCACAATGCCCACCGCGCTCCAGGTGGCGTAGGCGATGCCCAGGTCCAGGCGGTTCAACGCCTTGGAGAAGAGGAAAAAGCAGACGCCGTACCCCAGCAAGCTCAACACGGAGGGGCCCAGCTTGGTGAACCCCTCGGAGAGCTTCAGCTGGGTGGTGGCGAAGATTTCCAGGGCGATGGCGCCGCCCAACAAAAGATAGTGCATGACAAAGCTCCCTTTCTCTCTCATTTTTTGCCGCCTCAGTGTATCATATTCTCCCCCTTTCGGCAAGCCGGCGGCCAACGCCGTTGCCAAGGGGCGGGAAGGATGGTACAATGGGACCAACATCCCATGAGAAAGAGAGGACGTTCCATGTTCCGCAATGCTACCATGGCAGACCTGGACCAGGTCGCCGCCATCTATGACCGCATCCACACCGAGGAGGAGGCCGGCCGGTCCACTGTGGGGTGGATTCGGGGCGTCTACCCCACCCGCCAAACCGCCTTGGCGTCCATCCAGGCAGGGGATCTGTTCGTGGCCGAGGAGGACGGGCAGATTGTGGCCACCGCCAAGATCAACCAGGAGCAGGTCCCCGTCTATGCCAGCGCCGCCTGGAGCCGGGAGGCCAAGCCCCAGGAAGTCATGGTCCTCCACACCCTGGTGGTGGACCCTCAGGTGAAGGGCAAGGGCTGGGGCAGCCGGTTTGTGGCCTTCTATGAGGACTACGCCAGGGACCACGGCTGCCGGGACCTGCGGATGGACACCAACGAGCGCAACGCCGCCGCCCGCCGGCTGTACCACAACCTGGGATACCAAGAGGTGTCCATCCTCCCCTGTGAGTTCAACGGGATCCCTGGTGTGAACCTGGTGTGCCTGGAAAAACTGCTCTAACCCAACCGGCCCCAAAGGGCCTTTGCATGACGCGAGCCCAAATCCTGTTCGGATTTGGGCGCGCGTTTTCTTCTCTCCGCAGCCTTACCCCATCGGGCCCAGCAAGAGGTCGCGGGCCACGGGGGTCTCAAACAGTTCCGCCACCTTTTCCTGGTCCCGGGTCTGGGCCAGGGCCCACATGAGTTTGGCATAGGCCGCCTCTAAGGTCATGTCGTAGGCCTCCAGCACCCCGGGCTGGGCCTTGAGGCCGTGGCCCACCTGGTAAACCCCCAGGTCACTGCCCTCATTCTGCACCTGGGTGGTAAAGACCATCGTCTTTCCCTGGGCAGCTGCTTTTTGAATCAGGGGGTAAAAGCCCCCCGCCTGACCGGCGGGGAGCCCGCCGGAGCCGAAGCTCTCCACCACCACCCCGTGGCTGGCCTCCAGGGCAAAGGCCAGGAAGTCCGGGGACTGCCCCGGCACCAGCTTGACCAGGGAGACCTTCTGGTCCAGAGCGTGGTAGAAGGTGGGCCGGGCCTGGGCCTGGGGGCAGAGGTAAGGGGTCACCTTCCCCTCCCGCACCACCCCCAGGATGGGGTGGTTGATGCTGGAGAAGGCCCCATAGCTCTTGGAATAGGTTTTCCGGGCCCGGGTTCCCAGGAGGATTCGCCCGCCAAAGACCACCGTCACCCCCGGCAGGCGGCCGTCGCAGGCCACGGCAAAACTGTCCCAGAGGTTGGTCTTGGAGTCGGTGATGTCCATGTGGATGGGCTTCTGGCTGCCGGTGAGGACGATGGGCTTGGGGCTGCCCTGGATGAGGTAGCTGAGGGCCGCCGCCGTGTAGGCCAGGGTGTCCGTCCCGTGGCAGAGGACGAAGCCATCGTAGTGGTCATACCCTGCCTCCACCGCCCGGGCAATGTCCAGCCAGCGGTCTGGGGTCATGTCGGTGGAGTCGATGTTGCACACCTGAAGGGGGTCCACCTGACAGAGCTTCTCCACCGCCGGGACGTACCGTAGGAAATCCGCCCCTTCCATCCCCGGGGCCAGCCCGGCCTCTGTCATCTCCGAGGCGATGGTCCCCCCGGTTCCAATCATCAAAATCTTTTTCACGCGTTTCCTCCCCTTCTCTCGAAAAAAGGGCCGTCCGCCAAGGCGGACGGCCCTTCCACTCGGTTTCTTTTCCAAACGTTGGCAAAGCAGGTTCCAAAGGGATCAACCCACGCTGTTCCACTTCTCGATGACCGCCCGCAGCTGGTTGGTCATCTTCTTGAGGTCCTTGTTGGGGCTGCCCTTGCTGGCATGGATGATGGCCACCAGATCCATGGCCGCCCGCTCCAACTCGTGGTAGGCGTTGGAGGGCCGGCTGCCATCGGAGGTAAAGCTGCCCTTCTTGGGGGCCAGCTCCACCCCGGCGGCCAGCATCTTGTTGGCGGCCAGGTCAAAGACCTCCTCGTACAGGGGGGCATGGGCAGGCAGGCCCATCTCCCGCAGGGTGTTGGCAAAGATCTCCGTCACAGGCGCGTCCCCGTGAACCACAAAGACCTGCTGAGGGGCGGGGTCCTTCACCGCCTGGATCCACTGAAGCAGGTGGGCCCGATCCGCGTGGGAGGACAGGCCCTGGAAGTTGTAGATGGAGGCGTTCACCGCGATCTCCTCCCCGAACAGGCGGACCTGTTTGGCCCCGTCCAGGAGGTGGCGGCCCAGGGTCCCTTCCCCCTGGTAGCCTACGAAGACAATGGCGCACTCCTCCCGCCAGAGGTTGTGCTTCAGGTGGTGGCGGATCCGCCCGGCATCGCACATGCCCGAGGCGGAGATGATCACCTTGGAGGACTTGTCCAGGTTCAGCTGCTTGGACTCCTCGCTGCTCTCGGTCATCATCAGGCCGGGGAAGGTGAAGAGCTTGTCCCCCTCCTTCACCACCTCCAGGGCCTCCTCGTCCAGGTAGCCGTGGAGGTCACCGGAGAAAATCTTCGTGGCCTCGTTGGCCAGGGGGGAGTCCACGCAGACGGTGAAGTCGGGGTTGCTCTTCACCATCCCCTCCTTCTTCATCTCCCGCATGAAGTAGAGCAGCTCCTGGGTGCGGCCCACCGCAAAGGAGGGGATGATCACGTTGCCCCCCTTGGAGAAGGTGTCGTCAATGATCTTGGCCAGTTCGGCGGTGTAGGAGGTGACGGGGTTGTGGTTCCGGTCCCCGTAGGTGCTCTCCATGACCACATAGTCCGCCCCCTGGAGGGGGACCGGGTCCCGAATGATGGGCTGGTTGATGTTGCCAATGTCCCCGGAGAAGACGATCTTTTTCTCCACCCCGTTCTCCTCCAGCCACAGTTCCACGCTGGCCGAACCCAGCAGGTGGCCGGCGTCCACGAACCGCAGCTTCACCCCGGGGCACAGGTCCACGATTTGGCCATACTCCGCCGTGGTGATGTGGGCGGCCACCTGGGCCGCGTCCTCCACTGTGTACAGGGGCTCCACCGGCGGCCGGCCGGCCCGCTTGCCCTTTTGGTTCTTCCACTGGGCGTCCATCTCCTGGATGTGGGCCGAGTCCTGGAGCATCACCGACATCAGCTGGGCGGTGAGGCGGGTGGTAACAATCTGCCCCTGGAACCCCTCCTTGATCAGCAGGGGGATGCGGCCGGAGTGGTCAATGTGGGCGTGGGTGACGATCACATAGTCAATATAGTTGGGGGCAAAATCCAGCACGGAATTGTCCCGCTCGTCCTTGCCCTGCTGCAGGCCGCAGTCAATGAGGATCTTCCGGCCCTGCACCTCCAGGCAGTGGCAGCTGCCGGTGACGGCCTTGGCCGCCCCGAAAAAGGTGAGTTTCATGGGGTATCCCTCCCTGTTCGCGCTCTCCCGGCTGGGGCCGGGGCTCGGGTTTCGCAATTATATTTATCATACCCTATTTTCCCCCGTTTGCATAGGGGGTTTTCCCCATTTCTTCCAAACCTGCCGCCGTTGCCTCCCGGGCGGCCCTGTGCTACAATGCTGGTAGAAACCCCATAAGGAGGAAACTTCCATGACCACCATGAGCCATGTCTGCATTCGGGTCCTGGACCTGGACCGCAGCCTTACCTTTTACCGCGATGCCCTGGGCCTGGTTCCCCAGCGGGAGATGACCATGGAAGACCGGGGCTGGCACCTGGTCTTTCTGGGGGACAACGAAACCCCCTTCCAGCTGGAACTGTGCAAGGAGATCGCCCGCACCCAACCCTACCGCCTGGGGGACGACACCCCCCACGTGGCCGTCACCGCCAAGGAATTTGAGGCCCTGAAAGCCCGTCACCGGGCAGAGGGCCGTATCGTCGATGAACTGGCGGGGGGCATCTACTTCATCCAGGACCCCGACGGGCACCTCCTAGAGATTCTGCCCCCGAAGTAAGGTCCGCTCCCCCCACAGAACCGCCCGGCCGCCTCGGCCAGGCATAGGGAAAGCCCCTCTCCCCGGTGGTACAACCACCAGGGAGGGGGGCTTTGGGTTCCGTGGGCCTCCCCTTCTGCAGAACCGCGAGGCGGTTTTCAGAAGGTTTGGTTAGCCGTAGCAGAAGTAACTGGTGCTGGCATACCAGCCGCTGTTAAAGTACACGGACTGCCACACGCCCTTGCCCTGGGCGAAGTTGGCCTGGTAGAGCACGTTGCTGGGCATATCCACCTGGCCCATCATGGCCTTCTTCACCGCTGCCTCGCACATGGCGTAGTAGTAGGTGCCATTCTGGCTGTCGGCGGACTTGATGGAATCGGTGGCTGCCTGGGTAGCATACTTGGTGGCATACTGGCCGGGCTGGGTGATGACCCCCTTCACCGTATCCGGGAAGCGGCTGTCCGCCACCCGGTTGAGCACCACCTGCGCCACGTACTCCCGCAGCTGCTCCGTGGTGTGGCCGGCCTCATAGAACACCGCCGTGGTGAGGATCCGGATGTCCTCGTCGGTGTACTTGGACAGCTTCTGGTAGGCCACGATCTCGTCCTGGGCCGCCCACCAGGTAGACTGGGCAGCCTGGATGTAGGCGCTGCTGTCATCGTACCCCTTTTGGCGCAGCGATTCCGCCGTCTGATGGGCCTGGTCCTGGATCACCTTCTGCTCCTGGATGGCTGCCATGCACGTGGTATAGTTGCTGTCGGCGGTGTCGGCTGCAAAGGCCGCCGGCACCATGGTCACCGTCAGGGCCATGCAGAGCAAGGTCGCAGTCAAAAACTTTCTCATGAATCAAACTCCTGTCGTCGCGGAGTTCCCTCCGCCGCCCCGCCTCAAGCGCCCGTCCGGGGCAGCATCTCAGAGGGGCCTCCTGGTGGTTCCTCTGGCCGGGTCCGTCTCTCTCTCGGGCCCGGCGGCGCTTGACGGGAGGCATTATACACAAAACCCCTCCCCTTGGCAAATCCCCGTTTTGGGGAAAAATTCAGGGAAAGCTGCGATGGCTTTGGCAGGATTGTCCAAGATTTTGTTTTTGATTGTTACTCTTTTTATCGGCTTTGTCATTTCTTTGGCCCTATTTGTAACGATTTTGTTACCTTTTTGGCGCAATTTTGTTACCGTTCACAAAATTTAGCCCCATTTTCTAGGCCATTGCTGAGAAAAAAACGGGGAACCCCTTGCGGCACAAGGGGTTCCCTATTGTGCACTTTGTCAGGTCCCGGGTTAAAAGTCCTGAAATTCCGGGGGGCGCCGGGCCAAAAATGCCTCCATCCCCTCCTGTTTGTCGTGGGTGGCAAAGGCCAGGCCCATCAGATCCATCTCCCGCTGGGCGCCGTTCTTCAGGTCGATCTCCTGGCTGGAATTGATGGCCGTTTTGGCCAGATAGACCGCATAGCTGGCCCGGGAGGCGATCTTCTTGCCCAGGGTCCGGCAGGTCTCCAGCAGGTCCTCCTTGGGCACCACGTGGTTGACCAGGCCGATCCGCCAGGCCTCCTGGGCATCGATCTGGTCCCCGGTGAAGATCATCTCCTTGGCCCGGCCGGCCCCGATGAGGCGGGCCAGCCGCTGGGTCCCTCCCCCGCCGGGGATGATGCCCAAGGTGACCTCCGGCAGCGCAAACCGGGCCTGCTCCGCGGCGATGCGGATGTCACAGGCCAAGGTGAGCTCACATCCGCCCCCCAGGGCGTAGCCGTTAACGGCGGCAATGGTCACCTGGCGCATGTTTTCCAGCAGCCCCGCCGCCTCGTGACACAGCCCGGACAGGCGTCTGGCGGCCATGGAATCCTCGTGCACCATCTGGGCAATGTCCGCCCCGGCGGCGAAAGCTTTGTCCCCCGCCCCGGTGAGGATGACCGCCTTGATATCATCCATCCCCTCTACCCGGCGAAGGATGGCAATGAGTTGGCGGTAGACCTCGCTGTTCAGGGCGTTAAGGCTCTTGGGCCGGTTCAGGGTGACCAGGGCCAGTGGGGCCTCCAGCTGCAATGTGACAACTTCTTCCATGGGATTTCCTCCTATCTCCTCCCCCATTGGGGGTGTTATCCACGATAGGCCGCATAGACCTGGCGGCGGGTATAGTCCTTGGCTGGGCCGAAGAACTCGCTGGGCAGGCTGCTCACCGTGCCGTCGGGGTCCATGGCGTACTTTAAAATGCCCTGCTCGGCGCACCAGTCCATGGCGCCCCAGTTGGCGTGCTGGGGGGTGCCGGTCTCCCGAATCTTGGCCACCCGGCGGCCGATGGCCTCTGCCCGGGGGGCCAGGAGCATGGCCAGCTCTCCCCAGGTCATGGGATCGTCCAGCCGCAGGCGGTTGTCCGAGAAGACGATGCCCCGGGTCTTTTGGAGGGCGACCAGTTTCTCAAAGCCAGGCTCCTCCCGGCCTACATCTGCAAAGGGGCTGTAGTCGGCCATAAGCTGTTCCACCGTAACCACCCGGTAGCCGTAGGACTGGAGGAGCTCCAGCTGCTGCTTTAGGCCGAAGGCCACCGGGGTGCGGCGGCTCATGTTGTACCCGTCCTTCTGGAAGATGATCTGCCCGGCCAAGGCATCGGGGTCAGCCTCCAGGGCCCGCTTCATGGGCTCCACCATGGCTGCAATCTCCGCCTGGAGGGACTCCTGGACGGTGTTGTGATGGATGGGCAGCCACCCGGCTCCGTCAAAGGCAGCCGCTAAATAGAGGTAGCCCATCTGGTCGTAGGCGTCGTAGCTGGTAAAGCCCCCCTCAATCTTGTCCACATAGTGGGGCGGGCGGCCCATGGTCATGGTATAGCCATAGGTCTCCTGGAGAAGGGTGTGCAGCCGGGTGAGGTCAGCCACCACGGGGTCCAGCCCGTGGAAATGGTCCCGCTTGCCGTAGACAAAGGGCTTTTTCCCAAAGAGGACATGGCGGTACCCGTGGTTGGTGATCTGGTGCCCCTCGTGCAAAATCCGGCGGACCAGCCGGTCGTTGTGGACCACCCCTCCCCGGCCGTCCTGGTTGATGTCGGGGTAATGGTCATAACGCACCCCGCCCCAGTCGGCCTGGCCCGATTTGCCGGCCAGGTCGGGGTAGTTTTCGCTGGTGTCCCCCACCACGTCGAAGGTACCCAGGGCGTGGTACTCCTGCAGCGTGTCCAGCAGCAAGTCGGTCAGCGCTCGGCCGCCAAACTTATCGGGGCTGGAGGGCAGGTCCATGGGGCCGTCGTCAAAGGTCATGGCCACCACCCGCTCCTTGGTGTGCACCCGCTCAATGCGGCGGGTGTAGCTCACATGGTGCTTTTCCTCGGGCAAGAATTTTTTCAGGACGCGCTTGCCCATTTTGCCCGCTTTTACGATCAGGGACATGGTTCCCTTCTCCTTTCTATTCGGTTCGACGTCTCCCGTCCTCCCAGGCACACCGGGCTGCAAACGCGGCCCATTTCAAATACCGAGGGAGGGAGGCATGCGTTTTTTTTAGTTTCGTGTACTGGCTCCGCGCCACGCACAGCGAGGGGCCCTCCCGCCCATCCGGGGTCCCTTGGCCGGCCAAGATCGCACTGCGAATGGCCGCCAAAGAGCGGGCGTCTGTCTCCAAGGTCAGGGTACCGCCCCCCACTTCCTGGGGAAGGTGGGCATCGCTGCCGGCGGTGGGAACCAGGCCGGTCTGGCAGGCAAACGCCGCTGCCTGGGCGTTGGCCTGGGGATTCTTTCGGTTGGCCCGGCTGTTCCACACCTCCACCCCATCCAAATGGGGGACCAGCGGCAAGAGGGCCGACGCTGGCCGGCTCTTTTGAAAGGGATGCGCCAGAACCGTCACCCCGCCCTGGGCGTGGACTGCCTCTGTGGTCTCCTCCCAGGTGGTATAGGATATCTCCCGGGAGAGGAAGAGGGCCAGCAGGTGGCCGTACTCCGTGGAGAACTCCACCCCGGGGAGGATCAGCACCCCATCCACCTCCGTAGGGCCGGTGTAGACCACATCGTGGTCACAGATGGCCACCCCATCCAGCCCCCGTGCCTTGGCCAGGGCTGCGATCTCCTCGATCCCCATCCGGCCATCGAAAGAGGCCTTGGAGTGAAGGTGGAGGTCCAGAATCAGTTTCATCCTAACCTTCCTTTCAGGCTGTTCCGGAGGTATCTGCGATAGGCTTTCTGATCCCCCTTGCGCTTGAGTGCCTCGGGGACGGTGAAAAAGTCCACCACGCCCCCCCAAGCCCGGCGGAGATCCCCCTGCCGAAGGTAGCCCAGGGTGGCCGCCCCATCGTGGAAGAGGTAGCGCATTTTCACCCCTTCCCGGAAGTTCCGGGGGGTGTACTCCAAAACCTCCCCCTGGGCCGCCCTGGCATAGTTGGCAACAAAGGGGGCCCCACAGCAGGCCGTCATGGGAAAACTGCCCCACACCCGGGGGTTGACCTCCAGGATCTTTCCCCCTTTAAACTCCACCATGGCCATCCCTACAAAGCCGAAGGAGGCCAGCAGGCGGTAGGCCTGGTCAATCATCTTCTCGTCATAAAAGCTCACGCAACAGGTGGAAGGTCCCCCTGTCACAGGGTATTCCCGCAGCCGTCGGTGGCAGAAGGCACACACCAGACGGCTGTTTTGATCCAAAAGAAGGTTGACTCCCTCACCGGGGCCGGACACCTTTTCCTGCACAATGGGCGCCCCACCGTACTGGGACATGGTCTCATAGGCCCGCTGATAGGCCGCCTGCCCTTCTGCGATGGTATACCGCTCCCACGATTTCAGGCCGAACTGCTCCCCACACCGGGGTTTCACCACCACGGGGTAACGGTCTGGCGGGCCGTCGTACTCCTGGGGCACAGGCAGGCCCAACGCCAAGCACCGTTGGTGCACCGTCTCTTTGTCGTTGAGATCCGCCAACGCCTGGGGGGATGCCACCAAGAAATCAGCCGTCCCGGCCAATTCCTCCCGGTGGGCACTGATCCAGCGGAGGGTATCCGCTCCGGTGGGGAACAGGACGGGGCGGTCGTAGGCCTGCAGCAGCGCGGTCAGTCTCTCCCCATAGTCTGCATCCCGGCAGGATCCCTCCATCCACCGTCCCTCTTTGGTAAACTTGGAAACAAAGGAGGCCGGCGTGTGGACGGCCTCCTGTCTGGTCTGGGTTACCACCACGGAGAAGCCCGCCTCTCCCAGTGCCCTTACGGCAGCCAGAGAGGCCCGGTATTTTCCGTCAGTGACCACTGCGGTTTTCACAGCATGTTCTCCTTCCTGGCCTTGCCCTCAGCCAAAGCCCCGGTCGTATTGGTCAAAGGTCTCCTTCAGCAGGTAACTGTACCCGCTGACCATGGTCTCCGCCCGGGGGCGGTACACGGGAAGGGAGGCCTCCCGCACATAGCGGGAGAGAAGGAGGTCAAACAGCTCCTCCAAAAAATCCCCCTGGCACAGGTGGGCCACCCCCACCGACACATTCTCCAGCCAAAACAGCCCCGTCACGTCCAGGCCCGTGGGGTCCTCGAACCGGGACAGGAGGTAAACCCCTCGCTGCAGTTCCCGGTTCAAAGGGCGGCGGAGGACGGTGTAGTACACCTCCCCTTGCCAGCGGTAGAACACATCCCACACCTGCCGGGGGGCGCAGCGGCCATACAGTTCCCGTAGCAGGCGCCGGCCGCCGGAAAGGCCCAGCCGCAGCCAGCGCAGCTCCCCCGTCTCCGTCATGTCCATGAGAAGCCGGCCGGAGGTCCGGCCCAGATAGGGGGCACGGTTGGGCTCGTCAAAGAACCCGTCGGCCAACTCCTGAAACAGGGTCCCCAATTCCGGCAGCCGGGCTTCCTCCACCCCCACGGACAGGGGGGTGAGCAGGTCCAGCAGATCGCTGGTGTGCATGGGGCGGCGGCCCTCGGCGGCCCTGCCATCGCTGTCCACCAAACCATACAGGATTTCCCGGATGGCTTGCACGCTGCGGAAATAGGCGGAAATGGTGGTACACAGCAGGGACTTCTCCCCATCGCTGCGGCGGCCGAAGTGCCAGTCGAAGCACTCCAGTTCCCGCCCAGGGTTGGCATCCAACAGTTGAAGGATCCGCCCCACGGGGTTGGAGTCAAACTTGGTCTCTCCGAAAAAGTAGCTGGCGTTCTGGCTGACCCGGCTGGGAAAGCTCTCACACCATGCCCGGTCCCGGAGGTCCAATTTATTCTGAAAATCCCGGTTGAGGAAACGCACCCGCACCTCCCCCTCCGGCCCCTCCTCCCGTTGGAGGAAGTAGAGGTCGCTGCGTTGGGGGGGATCGAAGAAATCCTCATACCATTTAAACAAGAGATAAAAGCTGTCCTCCTGGTGGCCGGCGGCCACCCAGGCCATGGTTGTCCATGCTTCGCGAATGGGTGTCCCTTTTCCGGCATATTTGTCGAACATCCAGGCGATGCGGGGATGGGACAGTATGTCGTGGTACATCCAACAGATCCTATGCTGATCGGTATCGACCATGAGGTCCTCAAAGGAGCTCCGGTCCAGATAGATCGGATCGTCAAAGTACATGGTGCAGACCTCAGTTCCCTCAAAGTGGCAGGCAGGCGTACAGCTTATCATTTGTATTATACCAGCTGGAGCAGGTTTTTCAAGGGGGTCTGCACGGCCTTTCCCCTCTGGCAACAAGCCCCCGCAAGGTTCTCTCCCCCACAAAGAAAAGCGGAGAGCCCTGAGGGCTCTCCGCTGGGTCATTCTTCGTACTGTTGGGGGATGGGGTCGAAGGAGAGGATCTCCTCCTCCACGGGAGGGTTGTCCTGGGCGAGGGGTTCCCCGCTCTGCATCTGGACCCACTGCTCCTTGGTGATCAGGATCTGCCGGGGCTTGGCCCCCTCCGAGGGGCCGACGATGCCCTTCTCCTCCATCTGGTCCATGAGGCGGGCCGCCCGGGCATAGCCCAGCTTCAGCCGCCGCTGGAGGAGGGAGACCGAAGCCTGCCCCAGCTCCAGGATCACATCCACCCCGGCGGGGAAGAGTTCGTCCTGGTCCTCCTCCCCCTCTCCGGCGGGGAAGGCGCCGCCGGCGGCCCCGCCGCTGTGCTTGCCCTTCTTCTCGGTCTCGGCGGCGTGCTGCTCGATCTGGGCCATGACCTCGTCGTCGTACTCGGGGGTGGCGTTTTCCTTGACGCTGCCCACCACGGCGGCCACCTCCTCGTCGGAGATGAAGCACCCCTGCACCCGCAGAGGCTTGCCGGAACCCAGGGGGAACCAGAGCATGTCCCCCTTGCCTACCAGCTTCTCTGCCCCGGTGTTGTCCAGGATGATCCGGGATTCCAGGGAGGAGGCCACGGCAAAGGCGATCCGAGAGGGGATGTTGGCCTTCATCAGGCCGGTGATCACGTCCGCCGAGGGCCGCTGGGTGGCGATCACCAGGTGCATCCCGGCGGCGCGGCCCATCTGGGCCACCCGGCAGATGGACTCCTCCACCTCCTTGGCGGCCACCAGCATCAGGTCGGCCAGCTCATCGATGACGATGACCACCTTAGGCAGAGGGTCCACCCCCTCCTGCCCCTCGGCCCAGTGGTTGTAGGAGGACAGTTCCCGCACCCCCGCCTCGGCGAAGAGGCGGTAGCGCTTCATCATCTCCGTCACCGCCCACTGGAGGGCCCCGGCCGCCTTCTTGGGGTCGGTGACCACGGGGATCAGCAGGTGGGGGATGCCGTTGTAAATCCCCAACTCCACCATCTTGGGGTCCACCATGATCAGGCGAAGCTCCTCCGGGGTGGACTTATAGAGCATACTGATGAGCAAAGAGTTGATGCACACCGACTTACCCGAACCGGTGGTGCCGGCGATGAGCATGTGGGGGAGTTTGGAGCAGTCCCCCACAATGTAGTTGCCCCCGATGTCCTTGCCCACGGAGAAGGCCACCGAGGACTTGTGCCGCCGGAAGGCGGGGGACTCCAGCACCTCCCGAATGGGCACGGGGATCACCACTTGGTTGGGCACTTCGATACCCACCACGGAGATCTTCCCCGGCACCGGGGCAATGCGCACGCTGGTGACCCCCAGGGCCAGGGCCACGTCGTCGGAGAGGTTGGTGAGCTTGTTTAGCCGCACCCCCTGCTCCAGGGCCACCTCGTACCGGGTCACGGCGGGGCCCTGCACGGCCCCGGTGACGTGGCCGTCGATGCCAAAGGAGGTGAGCACCCCGGACAGGCGCTCCATGGTCCCCGTCAGCTCCTGGCGGGCGGCCTTGGCCTTTTCCCCGCTGGGCGGGGTGAGCAGGTCCAGGGAGGGGAAGACATAGTCCTTCCCCTGGCTCTCCTCCAGGGTTTTCTCGATGGTTTGGGTGACGGCGTGAGCCTCCTGCTGAATCTCCGCTTGCCGCTGGGCTTTGGTGGGTTTTGCCTCCCCCACCGGCTGCCAGAGGGGACCCTCCTCAGTGGGGGGGGCTGCCTCCTCGCGCAGATCCTCCAAAACCTGGTCCGGCCGGCGGACATGGCTGGTGTGGTCAAAGAAGGGGGCCTTCTCCCCCGTCTGCAAGGTCTCTGCGGCCTGTTGGGCCTGGGAGGGGGGCGCGGCCGTTTTGGTTTTGTCCTTGGCGCTCTTCCGGGCGGTTTCTGCCGCCGGGGCGGGGTCCGCCGCCTCGTCTAAGGGGAGGTCCGGCGCCTTTTTCCGGCGGGACCAGAAGGGCGTCACCTGGGGGGTAACCGGGGGAACCGGCACATCCTCCACCGGATCCAAGCGCGCGTCCTCCTCATCCCGGAAAACCTCGTCCTCGTAATCCAGGTCCTCCTGGGCCTGCCGGTCTTGGCGGGCCTGCTGCCAGCGGGCCGCCGCAGCTTGGATGGCGGACGGGGTCACATGGGCTGCCCCGGCAAACAGGGCCAGGAAGGCCAGCAGGAAAATGGCCCCTGCCCCGATGGCACTGAACCCGGCGGTGAACAGCACCCCCAGGCTGCCGCTGATCACGCCGCCGCCCACGCCTTGGAGTCCTTCCCTCCACAGTTGGGACACCACCAGGGTGGTATGGGTGGGGCCCAGCACCACATGGAGGAAAGCGCCGCCCACCACCGGCAGCAGCCCCAGACACCACAGCCGGCCGGTGGGCCGCTTCTCCCGGCAGAATACCAGCACCCATGACGCCCACAGCAGGGCCGGTGCGGCGAACCAGAACCCATGGCCGATAAGGCCTCGGATCCCCCCGCACAGCCCGTCCAGGACCACCCCGTGGACCTGGAACATCCCCAGGATCACCAGCAGGGCCAGAAAGGCGCACACCGCTGCGGCAATCCCCCGGGCCAGGACGTTGGGCATATATGCCCGGGGTTTGCGCCGGGAGGCCGTCGATGCGGCCTTCCCCTTCCCCTGGGAGGGGCGTTTGGTCTGGGACTTGGCGCCGCCGGATTTTTTCCCGGCGGCGGTCTGTTTGGTTTTCTCCGGTTTCTTCTGTGTGGAAGCCATACTTCCCTCCTTGCAATATGGAATCTGCCGATCAGCGGAAGATCAGGCTGGCCACCACCGCCGCGGCACCGATGCCCCAGCAGTAGTAGGCGAAGTTCCCGAACTTACCCTTGTCGGCCAGCAGGTTCACCAGGCGAATGGCAAAGTAGCCCGACACCGCCGCCACGATGGTGCCCACGATGTAGGCCGGCAGCATCGAGGTGTCAATCCCCTGCTGGGCGGCATCCCCGATGGTGAGGATGTTGGCCCCCAGCACCGCGGGGATGGACAGCAGGAAGGAGAACCGCACGGCAAACTTCCGGCGGAACCCCCGCATCATGCCGGCGGAGATGGTGGTCCCCGACCGGGACAGGCCCGGCACCACTGCCACTGCCTGGCCCACCCCTACCAACAGGGCGTCCAACAGCGTGGCGGACTTGGCCCCCTTCTTCCCCCGGGCCATGCGGTCGGAGAAGAACAGGAGCAGGCCGGTGACCAGCAGGGCGCAGCCCACGAAGATGGTGTTGCTGTACAGACTCTCCACCTGGTCCTTGATGGGCAGGATGACAAAAAGGGGCAGGGTAGCCACGATAATCATCACCACCATCCGCTCACTGGGCGTCAAGCGCTGGCCAGGCTGCCGCTTCTCCTTCGAAACCAGGCGCTGGACCAGATGCACCAGCGCTTTGAGGAGCTTCACAATGTCCTTCCAGTAGTACACGAAAATGGCAATGAGGGTGCCCAGGTGGAGCAGCACGTCAAAGAACAGGCTGCCGTCTGTGGTGGCCAGGCCAAAGAAGTGCTGAAACAGGGACAGGTGGCCCGAGCTGGAGATGGGGAGAAACTCCGACACCCCCTGGACCAGTCCCAGGAAAATGGAGGATAAGATGCTCAAACAATCGACCTCTTTCTATCTCTTTTCATCACAAGGGGCGCGCAGGGCACCTAGATGGGGCCCAATCTGCCGCCGGCAGGTGGGCCAGGCTTGGACTGCCGCAGGTTAGAACCTGCGACGTGGGTTCCCGCCCGGTCCCGGGCGGGGGATCCAGGCTTTCTCTAGAGAAAGCCCGGACGCAAAGAGTCGCGGGGGAGGACCCCCGCCCCCCCTGGGTTAGGGGCCGCTCGCTCTCGCTCGCTCGTTTTGGCGGTTGTGCCGCCTTGTTTCAGTCGATGGGCTATTACGGTGCCCATGTACGTACCCTGATTTGGAGACTTTCTTTTGTAAAATTCTTTTTCAGCATATTTTTCTGGAAAATGCGTCCCAAATCGGTCTTAGCATACCGGAGGAAAGAGTCCTTCAAACGTATCAGAGAAAACTGCCGCAAAAACTAGCGAGTGGCAACGAGCGGCCATCAAAAAGCCGGGGTCCAGGGGGCTTGCCCCCGGCCCTCTTTCTCCCCATTTCTCGGGAGAAATGGGGACCCCGCCGGGCAGGCGGGCCCCCGGGGCGCTGCGCCCCGAGGCCTCGAAACAGCCTGGGCCACCCGAAGGGCACGCAGGACCGATGGCCAGGCCCCCGGCCCCGCCGAAGGACATCGGAGCGACGGTCCAAACCAGGACCACCTGCCGATGCAATGGCCTCAGGCAAGGTAGAGCGCCTTCATCCCCTTATAGGCCATGTAGCAGTCCAGCTTGGCGGTGGTCTCAAAGGGCGCGTGCATGGACAGCACCGGCACCCCAGCGTCGATGGTGTCTATGTTCCGGTTGGCCATGTAGCAGGCCACGGTGCCGCCGCCGCCCTGGTCGGTTTTGCCCAGTTCGGCCAGCTGCCAGATCACCCCGTTGTCGGCAAAGACCCGGCGGACATAGCCCACCACCTCGGCAGAGGCATCGGAGGCCCCGGACTTGCCCCGGGCGCCGGTGTACTTGCTGATGGACACGCCATAGTTGAAAAACGCGCTGTTGCGCACCTCATAGACCTCCGCAAAGTTGGGGTCATAGGCGGCGGTGACGTCGGCAGAGAGGCAGAAGGAGGACTCATAGCAAGCCTTCAGGGGGACCCCCTGGGCCTGGCAGAGGTCGCTCATAAAGATGTCAAAGGCGGCCGACTGCATCCCGGTGACCCCCAGGGAGCCGATCTCCTCCTTGTCCGCCAGCACGCACACGGCGGTGCGGCGGGGGGCCTCGGTCAGTTCCAGGATGGCCTGCAGGCAGGCGTAGGCGCATACCCGGTCATCCTGGCCGTAGGCGCCGATCACCGACCGGTCCAGCCCAATGTCCACCGCCTTGGCCGCGGGGACCGCCATCAGTTCGGCGGAGAGGAAGTCCTCCTCCACCATGCCGTACTTCTCCTGGAGCAGGGCCAGGATGCCCAGCTTCACCCGGTCACTGCCTGCCTCCTGGTCAAAGGGGCGGCTGCCCATAAAGAGGTTGAGCTGCTCGGCGGAGACAATGGACCCCATGGTCTTCTTGGCCTGGTCCCCTGCCAGGTGGGGCAGCAGATCCCCCACGGTGAACTGGGGATCGCCAGGGTCCTCCCCGATGCGCACGGAGACAGCCGTGCCGTCCCGGCGCACCACCACCCCGTGGAGGGCCAGGGGGATGGTGGTCCACTGGTACTTTTTGATGCCCCCGTAGTAGTGGGTCTTGCAGTAGGCCAGCTCCTTGTCCTCATAGAGGGGGTTCTGTTTCAGGTCCAGCCGGGGGGAGTCGATGTGGGCCGCACCGATGACGGCCCCCTGGTCCAGCCCCTCCTGGCCAATCACCGCCAGGAGCAGGGACTTGCCCCGGTTGTTCCGGTATACCTTATCCCCGGGCTGCAGCTTCTCGCCCCGGACCAGGGGGCGGAAGCCGGCGGCTTGGGCCTTGACGATGGCGTAGTCCACGCACTCCCGCTCGGTCTTGCCGGCGTCCAGGAAGGTTTTGTAGCCCTCGCAGTAGGTCTGTATCTTCTCCCCTTCGCCAGCCGCCAGACGGTCATACCCGTTTTTGGGGGCGAAAAAGAGTTCCTCCCGCAGCTTCTGGGCGGGGGTCTGTTCCTTTTTTTCCTCCATGGAAATCATCCCTCCTGTAAGATATTCGTAAAGAGCGCCCGGGCCCGTTGGGCGAAGGTCTCCACCGTGTCGGCCTCGGTGCTCTCCAAGGTGTCATCGCAGCGTTCCTGGAACCAGGCGCTGGGCTTCTGGGCCGCCACCCGCAGGCGGGCATACTCCTCTGAGATCCCCTCCCGGGCCATGATCCGCTTCACCCGCAGTTCTTCCGGAGCGGTGACGGCCACGGTGCGGTGGCAGTGGTTCACCAGGGAGCTCTCTAAGAGGCCGATGGCGTCAATCCCCACCACGGGCACCCCGTCTGCCTCGGCCTCTGCCACCTGCTGGGCCACGGCCTGGCCCACGTACCGGTGGGTAATGGCGTTGAGGTCCGCCAGGGCCTGGGGGTCCTGAAAGACCACCGCCCCTAACTTTTTCCGGTCCAGCTCCCCCTGGGGGGTGTAGACCGGGCCGAAACGGGCCTCCAGCTCCTGCCGCATGGGCTGGCTGGTGCGGGTGAGGGTGTGGTAGACCGCGTCCGCGTCGATGATCCGCCCGCCCAGAGACACCAAGGCATTGAGGGCCGTGGTTTTCCCCGCCCCGGTGGGGCCGGTGATGCCGATGACCTTCATCCCCTCACCCCTCGCGCAGAACGGCCAGGATCTCCTGGGCGGGGATGGCCCCCTCCCGGAGGATCACCGGTTCCTCCCCGGTAAGGTCCACAATGGTGGACTCCACCCCCAGGGCACAGGGGCCGCCGTCGATGATCCCCTCCATGTGGCCGTCAAAGTAGTCCAGCACCTCCTGGGCGGTCTTGGGGCTGGGCTGGCCGGCGGGGTTGGCCGAGGGAGCAGCCAGGGCAACCCCCGCCTTCTCGATGACCGCTAAGGTCACCGGGTGGTTGGGGCAACGGACCCCCAAGGTGTCCCCCTCCCCGGTGGTGGCGGGGGAGACCACCCCTTTGTCCTCCAGGATCATGGTCAGCGGGCCGGGCCAGTACTTCTCCGCCAGGCGGTAAGCCCCCTGGGGGATGTTCTGGCAGTACTTCTCCACCATCTCCATGCCGGTGACCAGGACGGCAGAGGCCTTGTCAGGGTCCCGTTTCTTGACCTCGTAGAGCATCAGCAGGGCCGGGCCGTCCTCGGCGGAGGCGGCCAACCCGTACACCGTCTCGGTGGGCAGGGCCACCAGCCCCCCCTTCAGGAGCATGGCGGCGGCCTTGTCGGTGTCCTCTAAGGAAAAACGGATGGTTTCCGGTCGATAGTGCATCATGGTTCTTCGCTCCTTTGCTTCTGTGTCTCGTCGGCCAGGATCAGGCCGTCGATGAGTTCGTCCAAGTCCCCGTCCAGGACCGCCCCCAGCTTGTAGAGGGTGAGCCCGATCCGGTGGTCGGTGACCCTGCCCTGGGGAAAGTTGTAGGTGCGGATGCGCTCGTTGCGCATGCCGGAGCCCACCTGGCTGCGGCGCTGGCCGGCGATGGCCTCCTCCCGCTCCCGGACGGCGTTCTCGTAGAGCCGGGCTCTCAGGATAGCCAGGGCCCGGTCCTTGTTTTTGTACTGGCTCCGCTGGTCCTGGCACTCCACCACGGTGCCCGTGGGCAGGTGGGTGACCCGGATGGCGGACTCGGTTTTGTTCACGTGCTGGCCCCCCGCCCCAGAGGCGCGGAAGGTGTCGATGCGCAAGTCGGCAGGGTCCAGGTGGAACTCCGCCTCCTCCACCTGGGGCAGCACCGCCACGGTACAGGTGGAGGTGTGGATGCGGCCGCCGGACTCGGTCTCCGGCACCCGCTGCACCCGGTGGACCCCGCTCTCATGCTTCAGGCGGGTGTAGGCCGTCTCCCCCTGGATCAGGCAGGAGAGTTCCTTGAACCCTCCCAGCTCGGTCTGGTTGGTGGAGACCACCTCCCACTTCCATCCCTGCTTCTCCCCGTACATGGCGTACATCCGGTAGAGGTCGGCGGCGAAGAGGGCGGCCTCCTCCCCCCCTACCCCGGCGCGGATCTCCAGAAACACGTTCTTCCCTTCCATAGGGTCTTTGGGGCGGAGGAGGGTGCGGAGGGTGGCCTCCAGCCGGGCCAGCTCCTGCTGGGCCTGGGCCTGCTCGGCCTGGGCCAGGGGCCGGTACTCCGGATCCTCCAAGAGTTCTTCCAGCCCTGCCAGGTCCTGCTGGACCTTTTCATACTGCTGCCAGGCCTCCACCAGGGGAGCCAAATCCTTCTGCTCCCGGTTGAGTTTGGCCACCAGGTCAGGGTCGGCGTAGGTCTCCGGCTGGGCCAGCTGGGTCTCCACCTCCTCGAAGCGGAGGGCTGCCTTACGCAGCTGCGGTGCCAGGGACGCCATCAGGCCTGTCCGTCCCCTTCCTGGGCCTTGGCCTTTTCCGCCTGCTCCTCCGCTTCCCGGCGCTGGTAGTCGGCCAGGAGGGCCTCGTACTGCTGCATCATGATGCTGTACTCAAAGGCAGCGGCCTCCGACTCTGACAGGGGGGAGGTGTCCACCTCCCCAGGGGCAGGGGCGGGCATCTCGTCGGTTTCGTTGAGTTCACCCTTGGCGGCCTTTTCGTCCATCAGGTCGAAGAGTTCCTGCATCTTCTCCTCGGTGGAGGAGGGTTTCTTGTTCTGCTTCTGTTGCTCAGCCATGGTCATGGTCTCCTTTTACTCAAAGATATCGTTCACAATTTGTGGGGTGGATGGGGCAAACAATCCGTTGCCGGTGGTAAGTACCCTTTGGGTGGGTGGCTCGGAAGCCGCCCTTGGGGCGCAGCGCCCCGTTGCCCCGCCTGCCCGGCGGGGGTCCCCATTTCTCCCGAGAAATGGGGAAAAAGAGGGCCGGGGCTACGCCCCTGGACCCCGGGTTTTATGGCCGCTCGTTCCCACTCGCTGGGTTTGGGGATTGTTGGCTTTGGTACGGTCGTAAGGCTATTACTACCGATATGCTGAAACCGATTTGGGACGCATTTTCGAGTAAAATATGCTAAAAAGCATTTTTATGAAAGAAAGTCTCCAAATCAGGGCACGTAGATGGGTGTCGAACTAGCCCAACAATCGTTCTGCTGCGCTTCCAACGCCAAAACGAGCGAGTGCCAACGAGCGGGCCATAAAAATGGGGGGGCGGGGGGCCACCCCCGCGACTCTTTGCGTCCGGGCTTTCTCTAGAGAAAGCCTGGATCCCCGCCCGGGACCGGGCGGGAAACCACCCCGCAGGTTCCAACCTGCGGCGGTCCCAGCCTGGACCACCTGCCGACGGCAGAGGCCCCCGGCCCCACCTGGGGCCCTCACCCCTCCTCGGCGGCGATGGCCTCGGAAAGGGCCTCCCAGCTCTCCATCAGCTGATCGTACTCGGCGGTGTACTCCGCCTCCTCCTCCAAAAGCGTCTGGAGTTTCTGGTAATCGGAGGCGGCTTCCTCCTTCTGGGCGGCCAGGTCGGCCAGAAGCTGGTCCAGCTTCTCCATCCGCTTTTCGGCGGCGGCCAGGTCCTTCTTCAGCTGCTTGGTGCCCCCGGGACGCTTGGGCTTTTCCTTCTTGACCTTCTCCACCTTGGGGGGCGGGGGGGCCAGGGTTTTCTGCCGCTCCCGCCAGGCCTGGTAGGCTTCATAGTCCCCGCGGAAGTCAGAGATGGCCCCGTTTTCCAGGGTCCAGATCCGGGTGGCAAAGCGCTGGATAAAGTATCGGTCATGGGAGACGAAGAGGAGAGTACCGGCAAAGTCCTCCACCGCCTCCTCGATCCACTCCCTGGAGTCCAGGTCCAGGTGGTTGGTGGGCTCGTCCAGGATCAGGAAGTTCACCTTCTCGTCCATGAGCATGCACAGCCGCAGGCGGCTCTGCTCCCCTCCGGAGAGGACGGAGACGGGTTTGAACACGTCCTCCCCCTGGAAGAGGAACTTCCCCAGCCGGTCCCGGGCCTGCTGGGCGGAACAATTGGCCTCGTAGAGCATGGTGTCGTACAAAGACCGCTCCGGGTGGGCAAAGCGGATCTGTTGGGGGAGGTACCCGGTTTTCAGGGTGATGCCCTGCTTTACAGCGCCGCTGTCGGCCGCCTCCTCCCCCAAAAGGATTTTCAGCAGGGTGGACTTGCCGGTGCCGTTGTCCCCCAAAAGGGCGATCCGGTCCCCCGGCTCCACCCGGAGGGAGACGTGGTCGAAAAGGGTCCGTTCCCCGAAGGACTTCTTCAGCTCCCGAAGGGTGAGCAGGTCGTCGGCCAGAAACTCCGTCTGGCCGAACTTGGCCTTCATCTTCCGCTGCTGCTCCGGCCGGGCGGTGCGGTTCATCTTGGCAATGCGCTTTTCGATGGAGAAGGCCCGTTTGTTCAGGTGCTCCGTGTTGTGCTGGTGCATCATCCGGGCAGTCTCGGTGAGGCGCTGGATCTCCGCCTGCTCCTTTTTGTACTGGCGGAGCTGCTCTAAGTACCGCCGCTGCTTCTCCACGGCGTAAAAGGAGTAGTTGCCGGCGTAGAACTCCGCCTTGCCCTCCTTGATCTCAATGACCCGGGAGATGGTCTTGTCCAAAAAGTACCGGTCGTGGGAGATCACCAGGACGGTGCCCTTGTAGTGGCTGACGTAATCCTCCAGCCAGACGGTGGCGTTGAGGTCCAGGTGGTTGGTGGGCTCGTCCAAAAGGAGGATCTCGGTGTCCACCAGGATGAGGCGGGCCAGGTTGATCCGGGTCTTTTCCCCGCCGGAGAGGTCGGCGAACGCCTTGGACCGGAAGGCCTTGTCGATGCCCAGGCCGGTGCAGATCTTCTCCAGGCGGGTCTCTATCTCGTACCCGCCGCCGGCCTCGAAGGCGGCCTGGAGGCGGTCATACCGGGCCAGCAGGTCCGGGTCGCCGGTGGCCAGCTGGGCGGAGAGGGCCTGCATCTGCCCTTCCATCTCCTTCAGGTCGTCGAAGGCGGTGCGCAGCACGTCCTCCACAGTGTACCCAGCGGGGTAGACGGGGATCTGGGAGATGAGCCCCAGGCGCTTGCCCGGGGCCAGGGTAACGGTGCCGCCGTCGGCCTCCTCCTGGCCGGTGAGGATGCGGAAGAGGGTGGTCTTCCCCGCCCCGTTCTTCCCCAGGATGCCCACCCGCTCCCCGGTGTCCACCTGGAAGGTGAGGCCGGTGAGCACCGGCTGGCCCACTTGGTATTCTTTCTGTAAGTCGTTTACCGCAATGTCGATCATGGTTGTCCTCTGTGGCGGGGGGCTGCCCCGCAAAACTACAAGTTTTTCCTCCGGGGTGTGGCGCCAGGCCCCGAAGTGTGATATGATAACGCCAAACCCAACTTCCCTCCCCTGCCCCGCCGGCAGGGAGATCAGTAACAGGAGGCAGATTGATTATGGTTGCAATGCAGTGGCAGGGCGGGGTCCTGTCCCTTTTGGACCAGGGAGCCTATCCCCAGGAAGAGAAATGGCTCACCTGCAACACCTGGGAGGAGACGGCCCAGGCCCTGGCGACCCCCGCCGTCCAGGAGGAAAAGGTGGCGGCCATTGCCGCCGCCTACGGCTATGCCCAGGCGGCCATCGCCGCCCAGGACAAACTGGGGACCGACGCCTTCCAGGCCGCCCTGGACCAGGCCAAGGAGCAGCTTCTGGCCAGCCGCCCCGGGTCCCGGGACGTGGCCGCCGCCCTGGCCTTCGTGGAGACGCCCCCAGAGGCCTACACCAAAAACGCCGACAAACTCACCGCCATTCTGGCCACTGCGGTCACCTTTGACCGCCAGCAAGTGGTGGCCGACCGGAACCTCTGCCGCAACGGCACCGACCTGATGGGCGAGGGCACCCGCATCCTCATCCGGACCGACCGGGGCGGCTTCCACTCCGCCTCCCCCACCGGGGCCCTGGGCATCGCCCGCCGGGGCTGGAAGCGGGAACTGCTGGAGCAGATCACCCTCTGCGAAGGCCGCCCCTCCCTCACCGCCGGGACCCTGCTGGCCCACGAGCTGGCCCGGGAGGACATCCCCTGCACCGTGATTCCCGACCACGCCGCCGCCACCTTCCTGGCCCAGCAGGGGGCCCACATGGTGCTGGCCGACGGCATCCTGGCCGCCAAAAACGGGGATCTGAAGGCCCCTGTGGGGACCTATGAGCTGGCCATCGCCTGCTACTTCCACTCCATCCCCTTCTATGCAGTGCTCAACGCCGACGACATCGACCTGGAGGCCGCCGACGGCTCCGCCTTCGGCCAGGGTGAGGGGGACCCGGCAAAGGTCACCAACCTTCTCCCCGGCACCCAGGCCAAGGGGTGGACCCCCGCGTTCGACGTGGTGCCCGCCTTCCTCATCACCGGGATGATCACCGACCGGAACATCGCCTGCGCCCCCTACGAGGAGACCCTGGAGGAGCTGGTGAAGCACACCCCCCGGAAAACCATCATCCACTTCGACTAAGGACTGGGCGGCGGGCCGCTGGGTGGTCGGCACGCCCGGGCAAGAAAACAGATTGGCGTTCCTTTTCCGCCTGCAGGTGGAAAAGCGCCTCGTTTTGGGTTGTTCCATGGGAGCAACGTATCGGGGACCCTTCGGGGTCCCCGTTTCTCTTTGTCCCCGCAGCAGCCGGTGCTAAACGGCCCCCCTCAGTCCTTGGGCCCCAGCCGCTGGATCTCCCGGGTGATCTCCTCAAAGGCCATCCCCCGGGAGGCCTTTACCAGGATCACCCCGCCGGGACGGATGAAGTTGGGCAGCAGCGCCTTGGCTGTGGCCCGGTCCTTGGCATAGAACACCCCTTCCATCCCGTTTTCCCGGGCGGCGTCGTAGATGTTCCAGGCCAGGTCCCCCACGGCCAGCAGGCCGTCGATGTTTCCCAGGGAAGCGGCCCACTCCCCCATGCTCCGGTGGAGTTCCGGGCCCAATTCCCCCAGTTCGAACATGTCCCCCAGGACGGCGGCCCGGTAGGTTCCCTCGGTCTGGGAGAGGATCTCCAGGGCGGCCTTCATAGACTGGGGGTTGGCGTTATACCCGTCATCCAGGATGGTCAGATCCCCCTGGTGGAGGACATTCATCCGCATCTTGGTGGGCACAAAGGAGGCCACCCCCGCCTGCATTTGCTCCGGGGTCAGGCCGAACCGCTCCCCAATGGCGCAGGCCATGAGAACGGGGTAGATCATATGCTCCCCCGGTGCGGGTACAGTGACAGGGAAGGTCGCACGGGGGGTCTTCACCGTCAGCTGGAGGCCTTTGGCCCCCTGAGAGTGGATCTCCAGGGCCTCATAGGGGGGCTGATGGTCCGCCCCGCAGAGAACGGTCTGGGTGGGCAGCTCCCCTGCCAGAGGGCGGAGAAGGGGGTCGTCCCCGTTGAGAACGGCCAGACCTGTGGGGTCCATGGTCTCGAAAATCTCGCTTTTGGCCTTCAGGATGCCCTGGCGGCTGCCCAGGTTCTCAATGTGGGCATCGCCGATGTTGGTGATCACTGCCACGTCCGGCGGGGCCAGGTGCACCAGGTAGGAGATCTCTCCAAAGTGGTTCATCCCCATCTCCAGCACGCAGATCTCGTGCTGGCGGTTCAGGCGGAAGAGGGTGAGGGGAAGGCCCAACTCGTTGTTGAAGTTCCCCTCGGTTTTCAGCACCTGGTACTTCTGCCCCAGGACGGCGGCCACCATGTCCTTGGTGGTGGTCTTGCCCACGCTGCCGGTGATGCCGATCACCGGGATGGGGAACTTGGCCTTGTAGGCCTTGGCCGCCTGGCCGATGGCGGCCATGGTATCCTCCACCAGGAGGTAGCACTTGCCGGGGAGGGGCTTCTCCGGGGCTTGCTGGGTGAGGCAGGCCACAGCGCCTGCCTCCAAGGCCCCTGGGATGAAGTTATGCCCGTCGGTCTTTTCCCCCGGCAGGGCTACAAAGAGGTCCCCAGGGTGGACGGCCCGGCTGTCGGTCTCCACCCCAGTGACGGTCTGGTCCGGGGAGATCCCCTCTCCCAGGAGGGTGGCGCCGGTGGCGTCGGCCAGCTCCTGTATGGTCATTGGTTCCATGGAACCGTCTCTCCTTTCTCCTACCTGCCGCCCTGGCGGGCCTTCAGGGATTCGTCGATGATGGTTTGGCACAGGGTCTCATAGTCCATACCCACGGCAGCGGCCTCCTGGGGTACCAGGCTCGTGGGGGTCATGCCGGGGAGGGTGTTGATCTCCAGGAACCAGGGGGTGCCCCCCTGGTCCACAATGAAGTCCGCCCGGGCATACACCGCCAGGCCCAGGGCCTGGTAGACGGTAACCGCCGCTTGGCCCACCGCCTGCTCCCATGCCGGTGGGATGGGGGCAGGGCAGACCTCCCTGGCCGCCCCGGGCTGGTACTTGTTCTCGTAGTCATAAAACCCGTCGCTGGGGATGATCTCGATGGAGGGCAGGGCCTTGCCGGCCAGCACCGCCACCTGAATCTCCCGTCCGGCCACATACTGCTCCAGCACGCATTGCCCGCCATAGGCCAGGCCCTCTACCAGCGCCGCATGGAGCTCCTTCTTGGTGTGGGCGATGGACACGCCGATGGAGGACCCGCTGGCCACCGGCTTTACCACGCAGGGCACCGGGGTGGTGCTGGTGAGGCGGTCAATGTCCCTGTCCGTGTAGTCAGCCCGCTTCCACTGGGGGGTCTTCACCCCCAGGGGAGCCACCAGGCGCTTGGTAAGGTCCTTGTCCATGGCCAGGGCGGAGCCCACATACCCCGACCCGGTGTAGGGGATGCCCATGAGGTCAAAGGCAGCCTGCACCCGGCCATCCTCCCCGCAGGCCCCGTGGAGGGCCAGGAACACCAGGTCTGCCTGGCGGCAGAGTTCCAGCACGCCGGGGCCAAACTGGCTGGGGCTCTCCCCCGGCCGGGCGGCTTTCACCGCCTCCAGATCCGGGGCCTGGGGGTCCACCTGCTTCCACCGGTCCGGGACGGGCTGGTCAAAGCAGGCCTCCAGGGGGCCGGCTGGGTCCTCCAAGCCGAAGTAGAGGTCTACCAGGGCAGGCCGGTGGCCCAGCCGTTTCAAGGCGTGGGCGATCATGGTGCCCGAGGACAGGGACACGTTCCGCTCCGGGCTCAGGCCCCCGGCCAAGACTACAATTTTCATGGGCGTCTCCTTTCCCAGAAACCCGCCGAAAGCCTGCTCCGGCGGGGGTATCGCATCAATTTCAGGATATCTTGTAGATTATAGCACACCCACCAGGAAATCTCAACCAAAACCCCCCGTCAAAAACCACCCAAAAAAGCCTGTGGTTTGGGGGCCCGGCTGCCCTTTGAGGCCCCATTCGAGGGACAAAAAACGGACGCTTGGGGAGTTCCCCTGCGTCCGTTCTTTGTGATATTGGTGGTTCGGGTTGGGATTAGTCCTTGTAACCCAGAGCCTTGGGCTCGGTCTCGCAAGCGTCCTCGCAGCCGCCGCAGTCGATGCACTCAGAGGTCACAACGCACACGTCCTTGTCGCCAGCCTTGCCTTCGACAATGGCGCCGGTGGGACATTCTTCCACACACTTCTTGCAGAAGGTGCACAGATCGGGGTTGATAGCATACATAGTCAGGTACCTCCAATAATTTTTTCTTGGCGACCTACATTGTATCACATTTTCTCAAAAATGCAATTCTAAAATCATAGAAAAATTTCGGTTATTTTTCTCAATTTCGGGGATGATTTGGGTAGACTTTTTTCACGAAACGAAACTCGGAGGAAATTTCTACATGGAAAACACCCCAAAACCCTCTTGTTTGGGCTCCGCAACCCCCGCCTTGGAGGGGGCGCCGGTCTCTGCCAGCCACCCGGCGCGAAGCATTTCCGTCACGCCGCCCACACCCCCGTCCCCTACCAACGGGGCAAGAGAGGAGGGATCCCCATCCAAACCGTAACCTTTACCCCCTCCGCCCGCCGGGGGCTGGAAGCCGCCGGGGCCCTGGCCCAGCGCCTGGGCCACGATCCCGTGGGCAGCGAGCACCTGCTCCTGGGCCTGCTGCAAGACCGCCAAAGCGGCGCCGGGCGGCTGCTGGCCGCCCAAGGCCTGACCCGCCAAGGCCTGCTGGAGCAGCTCACAGAGGCCTGGGGGACCGGGGCCCCTCTGCCGGGGCGCCGCCCCCTCTCCCCCCAGCTGGAGCGGAGTGTGGAGGCCGCCGTAGGCCAGGCCCGCCGCCTGGGCCACCGCCAGGTGAACAGCCGCCACCTGCTCCTGGGCCTGCTGGGGCAAAAAGACGGGGGCGCCTGCCGCCTGCTGGCAGCGGCAGGGATCCAGCTGGACCACCTTTCCCGCCAGACCGCCCGGGCCCTGGGCAGCGGGAGCTACCCCGCCCGGGCCCGGGGGGAGGGCGACGGCGCTTCTGCCTCCGCCCCCACCCGGCTGCTGGACCAGCACGCCCTGGACATGGTCCAGCAGGCAGGCCGCGGGGGCTATGACCCCGTCACCGGCCGGGCGGAGGAGCTCCACCGGCTCATCCAAATCCTCCTGCGCCGGGGGAAGAACAACCCCGTCCTCCTGGGGGAACCCGGGGTGGGCAAGACCGCCGTGGTGGAGGCCCTGGCCCAGCGGATGGCCCAGGGACAGGTCCCCGATGCCTTGCGGCAGAAGCGCCTCCTGTCCCTGAGCCTCCCCTCGGTGATCGCCGGCACCAAGTACCGGGGGGAGTTTGAGGACCGGATGAAAAACATCCTGGCCGAGGTGGCCCGGGCGGGGAATGTAATCCTCTTCCTGGACGAGCTTCACACCCTCATCGGGGCGGGCAGTGCCGAGGGGGCCATCGACGCGGCCAACCTCCTCAAACCCGCCCTGGCCCGGGGTGGGCTCCAGCTCATCGGCGCCACCACCCAGGAGGAGTACCGTCGGATGATCGAGAAGGACGCCGCCCTGGAGCGGCGGTTCCAGCCCGTCCGGGTGGAGGAACCCACGCCGGAGACCACCCGCACCATCCTCCAGACCCTGGCCCCCCGGTATGGCCGTCACCACGGCCTCACCTTCCAGCCGGAGGCCTTGGACGCGGCGGTGACCCTGTCGGTGCGCTACCTGCCCGACCGGCGCCTGCCGGACAAGGCCATTGACCTTATGGACGAGGCGGCTGCCCAGGCCCGGCTCCAAGCTCTGGCCCTGCCCCCGGAGCTCCAGGCCCTGGCCGGGCGGGTCCAGGCCGCCGCCCTGGCCCGGGACGAGGCCATCGCCGCCCAGGACTACGAGGGGGCCGCCCGGTACCGGGACGCGGAGACCGACTTTCGCCGGGAGCTGGAGGGCGGCC
>OLFX01000093.1_pt1 | contig 149785 bp, 151 predicted proteins | sample 1605091 | NCBI WGS metagenome assembly OLFX01 (sample SAMEA3888906, study PRJEB22519) | human gut metagenome | biome: human gut; feature: human-associated habitat; material: faeces | place: Denmark | collected 2012
TTGGACAGCACCTCCGCCGTCTGGCTGTTGGGTGCGAAGCCGCCGAAGATGGTGTCCTGGCAGTTGTCCTGAATAATTTCGCTTCCTTCTCTTCCGTAGTTTTTTTCAAGCTGCGCTAAGGACTGAATGATCGGCACCAGCGTCAGGCGGCGGGAACGGCCTGCGGAGAACAGCGGAAGGACATCGAAGGGCGGCATGGTGCCGAACTCATCACAATACAGTACCGCACGGTTTTGCAGCTTCCCTCCGTTTTCATCCGCCACAGCAAACAGTTCACGGCTTAGATTTTGAATCATCAAGCCCGCCATGAAGTTTTTGGTGGTGTCCTCCTCCGGAAGAATGAGAAAGATGGCAGACTTTTCAGAAGCAAACTTCTCTGCATCGATGGCGCTGTCGAAGCAAAGCACCTGCTCCAGTTCCGAGTCCAGAAATGCATTGAGACGAGAAAGTACCGTGGACATGACAGAGGCCATGGCCTGTTCCGCACTGTTGAGTGCAGCACCTGCAAACCATCTGGCCTTGTGGTCAGTCGGTAGCTTACGCATCAGGAGCTGGAAGTGACTCTTGCCCTTTACCTTGCTGGGTTCCAGTAGATCCTGCACCAGCTTGAAGACAGAGACGATGTGCCGGCGCTCCTGCGGATGCTCCGTATCCGGCGGCAGAAACTCTGCCAGCAGCAGGATGACCGAAGTGAGCAAGCCCTCCGCCGCATCGTAGAAAAAGGCATTCTGTCCGCGATTGCTGTCATCGCCATCGGGGTTGACAATGGTTTTGGCGAGAATCTTAGCGTACTTCTCCGCCTTAACTCGAGCCGCCAAGTTTTTGGGATCTTTCCTTGCGATGTCCATGTAGCGGTTGACCAGTGTCAGCAGGTTGTTGCCATCTGAGCGAGTGGGATTTCGCAGGTCAATGACGGACACATTATAGCCGTAGCAGTTTTTCGCAATCGTGCCGTAATTGCGGGCCAGGTCACCCTTGCTGTCCAGCGCCAGCCAGCTCATACCGGAAGCGCAGGCATATTCCAGATTGGGGTACAAGAAGAATGCAGTCTTACCAATACCGCTGGCACCGATCATGAGGCAGTGAATGTCATCGCTGTCTACCAGTGCGGTGAGCTCCTGCGGTTTCCCCTTACAGCCGAGAATCAATCCCTGCTCCGAGGGGAGGTTCTGTCCGCTGCGCCACTCTCTGACTTTGAAGGGCACATGGGCATAGGTCTGCTTGATTTCCTTGTCGGTGGCCCATCGGGCTGTGCCGTGCTGCCCGTCGCCTACGGTGCGGGATTTGATATTGCCAAGGGTATAGTGATGAGACATCATGGACAGCCCACCGATGACAAGGAACATTGTTGCTCCCGCTGCGATCAGGATCCAGATACTTGCGTTCAACATTTCACCTCATTTCATTCATAGCAAAGCCCTGAGCGTTTTCGATGCTCAGGGTCAGATCGTCATTCCAGTCTTTGCTTTCCGGGATCAGGCGCTCCACGGAATAGCACATTTCCAACTGCTCCCGCATCCGGCGGCTGGCCTGATGGCCGGTTTCATCATTATCAAGACAGAGCAGAACGGTGTCGAGCTGCGGCGCTTGTTCCAACATCTGCAATACTGGCTGAATGGATGTGCCGCAGCAGGCCACATAGCTGTGCCGCTGCCAGTTCTCTGGGTAAAGGGTGATGTAGGACAGCATATCGATGGGCGCTTCAAACACATACAGACTTCTGTCTGTGCCGACATAATGGAAGCTGTATCGTGGATCACTGCCCTCCACATTCAAGCGAAAGGCTTTCCCGTAGCTGTTGGCGCTGCGCTTATGGGCGTGGTGGGGGACACCATCTGTATCCGTGCCAACAAACACGGCGTTGTGATACTCGGCATCTTCATACAGAAGTCCGGCCTTGGCAAAGTGCGCCACCACATCCCTTGCGATGCCGCGATGCTTGATGAGGTACAGCCATGTGATATGCTCTGTGTCCTCCGGTTCGGCTTTAGAGGTCACCGCAACGGTGATGACATTCGGCTTGTAGTAATAGCAGGGGAAGAACCGGCCATCGTAGATCTGCTCTAACTTCATGCCGTTGTCGTAGACCACGCCGTAGGGCGTGATCGTGCCGCCGCCATTTTCGATGAGCCGCCGCGCGGTTTCCTCGCCATCCAGCGCATTCAATTCCTCTGTCTTGGCACATCCTCCGTGCAGGTTCATGTAGTGGTTACGGCCAACAGCGGCGAGGTCGGAAAAGTCGGTAATGACCGTGGCCTGCTGGCAGCAGAAGGTCAGGTTGATGAGATCCTTTAACTCAAACAGATCCAGCTTGTGGGCCATCGCCTGAAACTGTGCGGCTTCGCCGGTATCAAAGCTATCCAGCCGCTTGGCGAGGTAGTTCAGCTCCTCCACATTGACCGTGAGCATTTCCACTCGCTTGAGAACGGTGTAGAAGCTGTCGATCTTCTCCACCTTGCAGTCCGCCTTGACTGCGTCACCGATTTCCAACGCCTCCAGCAGCTCCATGCAGTGTGCGTACTGGTCGCGGGGAATAGGAAACGGAATGGTCGCCACGCCGTATTCCGGGTGATGCGGATTGCCAAGCACCGCTTGTATCATCATGTTTCGTCAACTCCTTTTTCCAAATTCAAAACCGCATCTCCGTATTTGGCCATCAGTAGTGCGCCAGTGATCAGGTGGAACGCCTCATCTGTGACCAATTCCGGAGACGCAAGGTCTGCGAGAGTGATATTACAGCAGCCGACCGCAATGGCCTTCGCCGCCTGGTAGACGCTGTATAGCTCCGGCTCGATCCCTCCGAGCCGGACACTTTGGAAGTCAAAGCCGTCATTCCCGCATTTCCAGACCATCCTGCGCCAAAGGCTCTCGTATGCCGTGAGCAGGAAGAGGGCCGCTTTGTTCCGGTCGGACAAACGCCAGCAGCGCTCTCGCCAATGTGTCCATCTTCGCCGGTGGGCATCGGACAGGAAGAATTGGAAGAATTGAGGTTTCCTCTCTCTGAATTGCTGATGCATCCTTTTTCGAAACTGCGGCCCCATAGAGGGGGTGAAGCAGTCCCACATGAACGCATTCAGCTCCAGCACACCTGCCTCGATCCGCTCCTCCAGGCAGGTACATTCACATAGGCGGCACGGATGCTTGCGGACATAGTTCTGGCAGTATTCGCACGCCACATCTTCGGGCGTGTAACGAAATGGGCTGCGATATATTCCACCACCTCTGGGCTTTTGACCGGGCTGAGACATCATCAACTGCTCCAACGCCTGCAGCGGCGTGTCTCGCATGAAATAGTACGGCATAAGCGAACTCCTCTCTGAAATGAAAAAAGACCGGAATCTTATTGCTAAGACTCCGGCCCGTACCGTTTGATATTACATTGTCTGTTCCTGCGCGATTTGTTCCAAGGCGTCTTCCTGCTGCCGGATTCGCTCGTCCAGATCCGGCACACACTCCTCGATCTGCTGCTGAACACTGCGGATCATTTTTTCCTGCTCTCCCGTGAGTTCGAAGAAATCTCCGTCTACAGAGTCCGCACAGCAGCGATAAATCTCGGTCATCTGCTCTGGGGTGAAAAGCCGTTCCTTTTGAATCAGCCCGGAGCGGATAGCAAAGTCCTGTTTGGCTCCTGCATAGTTCTCCATGAAATAGTGCCCATGACATACTCCTGTGTGCCCATAGGCCCAATCCCATGTGACGAAGTGGACTCCGTGTTTGCTCTGAACTCCAGCCAGCACAGTGCCGTTGAAATCCGCCAGCACCTTGTAGCCGTCCTCCAGACCGTCGGCTTTCAAAAAGGGCGCTGTTTCCATCTGCCGCATATATTCCGCTGTGTTTCTGACGATCTCATACACCATGTCCTTGGCGGCGACCCGTTCCGGTTCATTAATGTCCTCATTTCGGTAGGTGATGCCGCCGTTCTCGGTCACCTCGCACAGCGGCGCACCGTCAAGCAGGACACGAAGCTTGCCGGTATCAGTTTTGCCCGTCTGAAATCCTTCTCGGGCAAGGACGATTGCCGTTTCTCTGAGGTAACGGTCCTTTTCTTCTGTGCTGATGCTCATGTAACTCCTCCCGTGCATAAAAAATAAGGCCGGAGCATGATTGCTCCGGCCTTCAAATACAGGCGCTGCGACCAGCGCCCTTTTTGAAATGAAAAAAGGCGCCGCTTTCTCAGTCCGTCAGGACCAACAAAACGACGCCCAAATCTTTGTGATTCTTTTTTGAGAAAAATGCAGCTGCCAGCCGGAAAAACGCCGTTCAAAAAGGGCACCGGCTGAACACATCTGCCCGAAAAGGGAAAACGCCCGGTTCGAATCGGGGCAGACGCTCTGAAACAGCGATTTGCATCTATGGTTTGAAAGAAAAAATCCGGGCCTGAAAAAGCCCGGAAACGGTTGATGCGCCTGACTTTTCGCCAGACGCATCTATACCGTTTCGTTAATATGTCATGCCATATCAGAATAGATTTCCCGCCTTCCGCAAGAAGAATCACTTGATTCTTCGTCGAATAACAATTGGAGCATGCGATGCTTCCTTTCCGGCGGGCAACTGCTTACAATAGTCTTATTGCTTAAAAGGAGATGAGACTATGCCAAAAGAATATCCCGCTGAATTCAAGACCAAGATTATCAAGCGATACCAAAAGGGAGAATCCATTCAATCGCTCAGTCAGGAATTGCATATCGCGCAAAGCACACTCTACGACTGGAGAAGAGAATACTGTTCCATCAAAACAGCAAATCGTACCTACACGCCAAAAGAGTTCGACACCCTTTCAAGGCGGCTGGAAAAGTTGGAGCATGAACTGGAGATCATTCGGCTCACTGGGTACATATCAAATGTGCCCTTGCAGAAAAAGCTGGTCTTCTTGGAAAGCCTCTACCAAAAGTCAGACAACCCGTATAGTGTCTACGAGCTCTGTGAAGCGTTGGATGTTGCCCGCGGAACCTTCTACAACCACATCTTCCGCCGAGCCGACCGCAGCAAGCGCGATCAAGAGCAGGCGCGGCTTATGCGGCTGGTACAGCAGGTTTTTGATGACAGTGCCCAGCGATTCGGCGCCGAAAAAATTCGCATCGCTCTGACCGAAAGCGGCATCCGGGTCAGCACCAAACGCATCGCGGCGATCATGCAAGAGCTTGATCTGCACAGCATCCGCCCAGACGCAAAAAAGCAATTCAAGAAGCGTCAGCAGTACAAAAAACAGAATCTACTGGAGCAGCAGTTCACCGCGGAGCGTCCCAACCAAATCTGGGTCAGCGATATTACATACTTCAAAATCAACGACTACTGGCTCTACTTTTGTATGATCCTCGACCTTTTCTCCCGCAGGGTCATCGGCTATCGGGTGTCCTGCAACGCAAGCACTCATCTGGTCACAAGCACCTTCCGGGACGCCTATCAAGCACGAGGCAATCCCATCGGGTTGACCTTTCACAGCGATCGCGGCGCACAGTATACCTCAGCCACGCTTACGGAACTGCTGCAAAAATGCGGTGCGAAACAGTCCTTTTCCGCTACAGCACGGCCCCATGACAACGCGGTCGCCGAAGCGTTTTTTGCTTCCTTCAAAAAAGAGGAGGCGTACCGCAGGGAGTACACCTCGGAGCAAAGCTACCGCAAAAGCGTGGCGCAATATGTCCAATTCTATAATGAGCTGCGTCCCCATCGGACCTTGAAATACAAGACCCCACAGGCATTTGAGGAGGCGTACTGGGCGAGTTTATCGTAAAACTGTGTTCAAATAACGACTTTGCGTAAAAATATTCGTTTCACATTTTGAGAGTTTTCACCTTCACTCATAAGAAGGGGATAAGAAAAAAGCCTTGACTTCTCAAGGCTTTGTTGGCATGAAGAAGCCCGCTTTTCGATAAAAATGTTCGAAAAGCGGGCTTCATTCATTTTGAGCCCCTTCAGATTTTTGTACTGCCGGGTGGACATCCCCGACCACGCACGGGAGATCTCATCGGTGAGGATGGCGTACTCCACGCCCTTCTGCACGCCGCGGGCGTCCCATTCATCTGTCAGTTCCTTGCGGACCTGAATGGCTTGCAGCCGCTGGTTGATCCACTCGCGGGTGTACCCCTTTTTGAGATAGGTTTCCAACGCCCGCTCGATGGTCAGCTCCGGGTCTATGGTTTCCTCAATGCGCTCCCGGCCAACCTGTGCTAACCAGGCTCGGAACGGTTCTGCTTTTGGCGAGGGAATGGATTGGATGATACGGAGGAGCTGCTCGGTGTCCGCTACATCGGTATTGTAGCGTTTTCCATCCTTGGGAGACTTCATTTTCAGTTGCTGACAATTTGTCAGCAACTGATCTGCGCCTTCTTCTTTCAAACGCTGCTTCAGTTTCGCCCAATAGTTACTTGCGCCGCGTTGGTCTGGCTGGTCGGTTAGAACAGCTACCACATCGACAATGGAGAAGTACCATTCTTCCTTTTCCTCGTCCCACGCCGTGCGGATGCGTTTGTCCTCAAATAGCTGGATCTTATCATTCTGTGCCATTCTGGTTACCTCGCTCCTGCAATAATTCTTTCAGCAACCCCTGACACCCCGCCAGCACATCCCGCCAAGTCGACTCGAAGTCCTCGGTGTACCACGGGTCGGCAACATCGCGGGGGTGGTCGGTGTAGTCCATCAGGAGGTGCAGCTTGCCGGCAAAGTCGCCGCCGCAGATGCGGTACATATTCCGCAGGTTCGCGCTGTCCATGCCGATCAGCAGGTCGTACTTGTCGTAGTCCTGGTTTGTGAGCTGGCGCGCCGCGTGGCCGTCGCAGGAGATCCCATGCTCCGCCAGCTTGCGCCGTGCCGGAGGATAGACCGGGTTGCCGATCTCCTCCCGGCTGGTAGCCGCCGACTCGATATGGAATTGCGACGCCAGCCCAGCCTTCTTCACCAAGTCCTTCATCACGAACTCGGCCATGGGGCTGCGGCAGATATTTCCATGGCAGATAAACAGGATATTCTTCATACCGATTCTTCTCCGAAAACTCATCTTTTTCTACAGTATAGCAGGTATCTTTGTTTTCGCCAAGAGCAATTTCCGAATGTTCGGCTCTCTCAATCATCCGCAGCAGCTCTGTTTTGGATAAACCGCTTTCGGTGGTCTTCCGAATGTACCAGCATCTCTCGTCCATGGTCAATTTAGCCTCCATGATGACCACATTCTGTGTCCAGTTCAGACGCATTGCCTCTGCCAGCAATTCCAGCGTGTCGCCGTACATCCGGTAGAAGTCCCGCATACGGCGCACATTGCGGGGAGAGAAGCCATCGGCTGCGGGATAGGCCGCTTGCAGGTATTCCGACGCCGCGACAGCCGCGCCTTTCTCCGCTCTGCTGCCGACCACCCGGCCAATCTCGCAGTACAGCTCCATCTGCGGGAGCTGCGCCGCAACAGCGGCGTCCAGCGCGGCAAACATGGCGGTGTAATCTGTGGGCTTGCGAATGTTCATTGGCTTTCTCCTTTCCGGCGCAATGCGCCTGATCAACGCTCAAAGCAGAGAAAAGCACGGCGGTGTCACCGTGTTTTTCTCTGCTTTGACCTGCTTCAGATGACCCGCACGATCTGCTCCCACAGCAGGATGTGCTTTTCATCAATGGCTTTGTTGTCATGATAGTGGCCGAACAGCCAGTAGTGGTATCTTGCTCTTTCCCGTACCTCCTGCAAGAAATCCGTGAGCCGATCCGCCTCGTTGTGGCGGCTTCCCATGAGGGCGATACTGGTGGGGGCGCAGTGGGTGATGATGTAGTCCACCTGCCGGCCGACCGCGTCGAGGGTTCGCCGTGCCTCGGCGTATTCCTCATCGGAGGGCAGCTCCTGCGCCCACCAAGAAATGTGGTTGATGCGGTATCTCGCTCTTGGTTTGCGCTGGAGCATCGTGAGCCTTCGCTCAAAATCCGGGGCATCCGGCTCCAGAATTCCATCCTCGATGTCATGACTTTTTGCGCCGCCCATCGTAAAGAAGCGGCTGCCCTCCAGCTCGAAGATCTGGCCGCGCGTCAGGTGCAGCACATGGGGGCGAACGCGATGCACCTTGCCGCCGTGCCACTCCGCCACGGGATATCGTTCCAGCGCGTCATAGTTTTCATGGTTGCCGCAGACGAAGGCTACTGTGAAGGGCAGGCGTTCCAGCCAGTCCAGCGTTTCATCGTCGCGGCTGTCGCCAAACCACACACCCCCGAAGTCTCCGGCGCAGATCATAATGTCCTGCTTTGTCATCCGCGCCTGTTCGGGAAAGTATTTTGGTTTGAATCGCTCAAAATTTCCGTGGAGGTCGCCGGTCACAAATACCATTTTCCCATCTCCTTTTTTAGTTTGATATGCTCTGGCGGATCTCAATGCCGCTCTTGAGCGTCACGCTGATCTCGTTCTTGGACAGCACCTTCACCTGCGCCACCAGCTGCCGGATGGCACTCTCGTCCCATTCCGCGATGTGGGGCACGGCGTTTTCCAGCATCCCCGCGGCATCCCTGATGCGCCGATCCGCTTCGGCGTGTTTCTTATTCTCGGCAAGGATGGTTGCCCGCAGCTCCTTTAGCGCGGTCTGCTCGTCCAATATCTCCTTGAACTGATCCCCATAGGCGATGGGATCATCCGCCGCCTTTTCCAGCAGCCTTTGGAACTGTGCCTCCAGCTCCGTCAGTCTGCGGTCGATGTCACCAAGGCTCATGCCGCTGCCAGGGAACGGGATGACCTCCGCCTCCAACGCCTCCGTGATTTGGCGGATGCGGCCATCCAAGTCCGGCAGGACGGTGTTGAGGGCGGCTATGATCGCCTGCTGGAGCGGCACCTCGTCCAGCGTGGGCGAGCTGTGGCAGTATTTCTTGCCACAGTCCAGACGGCTCACACAGCGCCACACGACGCGCTTTCCATCGGGGCGCGTCCATGTGCAGCGGCGGTACAGCGTTCCGCACTCGCCGCACACCAGACGATCTGAGAGTGCGTAGCGGCTGGTGTAGGCGGAAAGACCGGTGGAGGCTCTCTTAGAGGGGCTTTTTGCCGCCTTGCGCCGCGCCATCTCCGCCTGCACCGCGTTGTACTTCTCGCGGCTGACGATGCCCTCGTGGTGGTTCTCTATGAGGTACATGGGGAGCTGCCCCGTGTTTTTGATGACCCTGCGGTTGATGACATCCTGCTGAAAGGTTTTCTGCATCAGCACATCGCCGCAGTATTTCTCATTCCGCAGGATACTCTTGATATGAGGCAGCGTCCATTGCGGTGACTTTTCGGAATATATCACGCCCTGCTCATGCAGCTCGTCCCGCAGCATCCGTGTGCTGGCGCCGGCGAGGTATCGCTCGTAGATCCAGCGGACGACCTCCGCCTCCTCCGGGATGATCTCCGGTTTATCGTCCGCACCCCTGCGGTAGCCATAGAGGTATTTGTACTGGATGGTCGCCTTTCCGCTCTCCATAGCGCGGCGTTTCCCCCATGTGACATTGGCGGAGATGGATTCGCTCTCGGACTGCGCGAAGGCGCCGGAGAGTGTGATGCGCAGCTCGCTGTCCTCCTCCAGCGAATTGATGTTCTCCTTTTCAAAGATGACGGCGATGCCCAGCTCCTTGAGTGCCCGTGTGTAGTAGAGGCAGTCCACCGTGTTGCGGGCGAAGCGGGAGAACGATTTAGTGAGGACGACGTCTATCTTCCTCTGGCGGCAGTGGCGGATCATGCGCATGAAGTCCTCGCGTTTTTTCACCGAGGTGCCGGTGATGCCCTTGTCGGCGAAGACGCCCGCCATGGTCCACGCGGGGTTGGACATGATCTTGTCGGTGTAGTATTCCTTTTGCACCTCGTAGCTGTTTGCCTGATCCTCCTCCTTGGTGGAGACCCGGCAGTAGGCGGCGACCCGGAGCTGTCTTTTCAGCTCCGCCTGCCGGACCGACTCCGGCTTTGCGGGGATCTTAACAACTCTTGGGGCGGTTTCGTTCACAGCTGATCTCTCCTCTCTATGGTCTGCCCGTTCTTCAGCGTCACGGTCACGCATTTGTTCGTCACGCGCACCTTTGACACCGCGCTTTGCAGCAGCTCCGCATCCGGCTCTGTCATGGGCTTGCGGCCGGTGAGCAGCCGCCGCAGCCGCACGGTTTCGTATTCCGTGTTCCCAATGGCGTCGTATTGCTCTGCCGCCAGTTGAAGGAGCAACGCTCTGGCGTTGTCCTCGTCGATGGGCTGCCGCTCCAGTGCGGTGGTCAGATACTCCCGCGTTTTCCCGCAAGCAGCGCCGACCACTTGGGATACCGCTGGCTGGATACGGTCGGGGCAGCGTATGAGCTCGTTGAGCAGGTCGGTGACGAGCTTCTCCACCCGCTCGGAGGGCGGTGTGCCGCAGAGCCGCCGCAGAGCCTTCTGCGCGGGTGTTTTCTGCGGTGGGCAGGCTCTTGCCGTCCTCTTTTCCGCTGCCGTGCGGAGCTGCTCCGGCTCGATGAGTGCCGGATAGCCTTTCTCTCCGATATAGCGGCTGTCCTCTAAAATACGGGAGACCATGTTTTTGTTCCATGTCCGCCCCTCATAGTAGGGGATCTCCTGCCGGCAGAGTGCCTTGGTCAGCTCCCCCAGCGTAGCTCCCGTGCTGTAGCCTTGGAAGATAAACCGCACCAGCTCTGCCTCCTCCGGCTGGATCGTGATCTCGCCCAGCGTCATACGGTAGCCGAAGGGCTGCTTTCGGTTTCCCATTATCGCACCGTCCTCTCAATGGATTCCCGCAGCTCCAGCCCGTTATGCAGGCGGAAGCGGAGGGTGTCGTTGCTCTCCACGATGATTTCCGCAACGAGTGCGCCGCACAGCTCTGTGTCGGGGCGGTCGAGGAAGTCCGGCCCATCCTCCAGCAGGGCTATCAGCTCCCGCGTCCGCTGGGCGGTGGCATCCCCCTCGGCATCCATAAGCTTCTCTTTGTCCAGCTTGGCCTGCCGGAGCTGGCGGGTCAGCTCGTTGCTTTTGGCTATAAAAATGTCAGGATCAACGAGGCCGTTTTGCTTGAGAAAGGCCAGCGTTTGATTCTGACTGGAGAGTTCGGATATTTTTTTGTTGAGGGAAACGATGTCCTCGCTCCAGAGCAGTCTGCGATCACGGATCGTCCGGAGAGTCTCGATCATCTGCTCCAGAATGGGGAGGCTCTGATGCTTGAGCTTATAGTAGAGGCGACAGATGGCTTCATCCGTCTGCGCTTCCGGCACGGGCTTAATGGCGCAGTCGCCTTTTTCATCGTGTCGGCAGCAGCACCAATACCATCTGCCATTGACTTGCTTTGCCCGGATGCGGGAGCCGCAGGAGCAGCGCATCCGGGCGCAGAGCCGTTCATGAGTGACGGCCTGTCCGACGCTGCGCTTTTGCATCAGTGTCTGTACCTGGTCGAAAGTTTCCCGTGGAATAATGGGCGGATGTGTTCCTACTGCGTAATACTGTTCATGCTCACCGGTGTTTTTGTGGCGGGTCGCAGGAAGTGTATCGCTGGTGTAGGTTTTTTGCCACAGGGAATCTCCTGTGTATTTTTCGTTGGTGAGGATGTATCGGACAGAGGCACTGTGCCATTTTTTTCGCTGGCCGCTGGAAATGCCTTCCTCGTTCAACTTTTTTGCGATTGCAATTCTATTAACACCGTTGAGGTACCATTGAAAGATGCGGCAGACCACCAGTGCGGCGTCAGCATCGATTTCTATTTTCCTGCCAACAAGTTTGTAGCCGTAGGCCATGGACGAGGGAAGGAAAGTCCCTGCTTCCATCCTGCGCTGACAGCTCCAGCGCATATTGCCGGAGATGGATTCGCTCTCCTTTTGGGCGAAGGCGGCATAGATGGCGGTGATGAGCTCGCTGCTCACATTGGCGGTGTCGATGCCCTCGCGCTCAAAGCGGACATTGACGCCCAGCTCCTTCAGCTCCCGCACCGCCTCCAGACAGTCCTTTGTGTTCCGGGCGAAGCGGGAGATGGATTTGACGAGGATCTGGTCGATGAGCCCTCTGCGGCAGTCCGCCATCATTCGCTGGAAGTCCTCCCGCTTTGCGGCGGAGGTGCCGGTGATGCCCTCGTCGGCGTAGATATCCACCATGCGCCACTCAGCCTTGCCGGAGATCAGCTCGGCGTAGTAGCGGTTTTGCGCTGCGAAGGAGTTGAGCTGGTCATCGGAGTCCGAGCTGACGCGGGTATAGGCCGCTACCCGCAGATGTGCATTCCGCGGCTTCTCCGCTGCCTCGATCTTGATGACGCGGGGCTGCCCTGCCAGCGCCGTTGTGCCGTCTGTCAGATGCTTTTCCACCATGCCTGCTCACCTCCTGTTTTCGCAACACAAACACTACCACAACCTTGTTCAGAAAGCTACTGAAAGATGAAGGAAATCAGAGAGAAATCATAATGTCCGCGCCGCTGTCCGCGGCGATCCGTGCCGCCACACTCCGCAGCTCCTTTTCGCTGAAGCTGCCGCTTTCCCGAAGCTGGCGCAGCAGAAGGATGATGCCGTAATAATTGACATTCTGATCCATATCGGTACCTCTTTTCTGAATTTTGCCTTGCGGCACAAATATGAGGATCGTCCGGGGGATAAGGAGGAGGGGTGAATGCAGGCCGTTCAGAGGATTAAAAGAGAGAAGAGAATGGATGGCGGAAAAGAGAAAGAGGAGGTGGACGATCCCCATACTTCTGCCGCAAAGCAGAAGAGGCCGCTCCGTATCGGGGCGGAACTGCTCCTTGCGGAGCGGCCTTCTTGCTCTTGCGTAGCTGCCTGTATTCGACACTACTTCCCCAGGCAAGGGCGGCGGCTGGAACCGCGCTGGCGCGCGTCACGGGAGTTTCACCCCTCCGAGGTTCTCTCGAAGCTGCGTACAGGAGTATCATTGTAAACTGACGGGGTCATGGCGAAGCAGCCTGCCAAAGCTGCATTTGACCTGGATGGGTATCGCTCTGCACCTTCCTTTGGCCGTCCTAATATGCGGAGAATGCTCCGCACAGGTGGTCCTCGCGCACCCGGTCTGACGCTCGCGCCGTCAGCAAAGGTATTCCAGTCACCGGATATGACCGCCTGGGCGGTGTTTTTCAAGGTTCAGAGGGATCATGAAAAAGATCCCCTCATGTGGTAGGCAGCGAGAACGCGATTTTTAGAACCATTTTTCAAAATTTCTTGAAATATTTTTTGAGTTGTTGAAGTTGCTTACCGACAGCTCGCTGGGAGAGGCCCATTTCCGCTGCAATCTCCTGCTGGGTCTTGTCCTCAATGCAATACTTGGTCAAGAGCTCCTTCTCCGAAATCGAAAGCCTTTTCAGCACCCTCACCAACCGCTGGTCACCGATTCCCTCTATCCAGCCGTACCTTGACGCCGTCGTGTAATCGTCCCAGCGGCTGACCGATTCCAAAAACTTTTTCATCAATGCGGACTTGTCCTCCTGCTCGGCGGAAGGCTCGTCAAAGATACCGATGCCCAAGTCCTGCGTATGAAGGCGATAGATCCTCTCCTGTTTGAATACCTCCCAATCGAAGTCATGCATCTTCTGGATGGCGGCATCGGACATCCCGGCCGCCCTATATTCACGCCGGAGTCTTGCCCACAGCGTTTCAAACTTCTTCTTTTCTGCCGCGTAATTAAAGCCCATATATGGTTCCTCCGTATTCTGAAATTTGGTTGGCTGCAAATCTCAGAAACGGGTGGCGGGCCGCGGCAGCGGGGTCGCGCACAGGGCGCAAAAAGGCCCACAGCGACACCGCTGTGGGCATAAGGATATTCGAGGGTAACGATGGCGGACGGAGGCGGGGTATCCTCAAAAGGACGCAAAAAGTCAGGGCATCCGATGCCCGGCCATAGGTGAATGAAGGAAGGCTGCCATTCGGCAGCGACGACTGTACCGCGGATGTGAGGATACCCCATAAAAACCGCCTGTCCTGGCATTGAGCCAATGTTTTTTCATTGCCGTGCAAGTGAGGCGCCTGCGGATAAGCCGGGAGATCACGGCAGAAAAAAGGAGAGATTGCGATACAGCAATCTCTCCCGCTTTCGACATGATGGTTGTTCCGTTAGCTTGGACAGGGGGTGCGTCAGCCCTTATGACCGCTGCACCGCCTGCAGTCGAACGCCTGCCGGATCTTTTTCAGGGGGTATCGTATTCCGTTTTGGTCTATTTAAGGCATCTCCGGTTCTGGAGCAAGGCGCACGGTGAAGTCCTGCGCTATAGCACCCTCCGGCAGCAGCTTCGCCATGAGGACGAGCCGCTGGTTGCCGGTATTGTACTCATCGTACTTCCGGCAGCAGGTGGAAAGGGTCAGCACGGTGTCCTCCTTACCGAAGGTTACACCGTCAAATTCCAGACAGTTCTTCTTTGCCACCTGCTCAAAGAAGTTTGTCAGCTCCTCACCTGTGGGGTCGGGAGCGATGTAATCAAAGTCAATATCCGTGATGAAGCAGGCCGTGATCTGGAAGACCATGTCCTCGCCCTTCACCGAGAGGTAGATATACGGGTTCTCCTTCACATAGTCCGCATCCATATACCGATGGAGCTTCGTGAGCTTTGGTCCGTCCGGGTCACAGTTGCTGGCGGAGTGTCCGAAGATGACGGTATTCCTGTCCAGCTTGCTCCGGCTGCTCAAACGGTTGTCACAGTGGGCGTAGTAGCAGCCCCATTCGCTGTAGTTTCCGTTCTCGTCCTTTTGCAGGTAGTAAGCGTTGTCCTTTGCCTGCACCACGGGGTCGTCCACCTCGGCACCGGGCATATACAGCCACGCCACGGTATCGGAGTTATTCTTCTTGGCGGCCTTCAGCTCCTTTTGCCGGTCCACGGTGGGGATGATCTCGCCGGTGGGCTGTGGCTCGGTCACTTCGGGTACGCTGGGATATTCCTCTTTCTGATGGCAAGCGGTGGCACTGATCGCCGTCCCCATCAGCATAATGGCGACAAAGGTACAAAACAGAAATCGAGTGATCTTTTTCATAGTGTTTTCTCCTGCCGCGTGGGATGGCGGCATGGCTCATGGGTTGTGAATGGCGTACAGAGTTTCCTGTGGCGAAAAAGGAACAGCGCGGAGGCCGGTGTTGTTAACCGTCCGCCGCGCTGTCCTTTGCCTGTTGTGGAATTATGCCAGCGTATGGATGATCTGGCAGTTGCTCGTTGCGGATAAAGAGTTATCTGCTGCCAATAGAATCATTCGTGAGAGTACAGAAGGGAGAGAACGCTTTCTGCTTTCGAGCATGATTGAAAGCACAGCACCGCAGAACTTCTGTCATCTTCCCAAGCCGTGCGCAGCGCAAAGGGCTTCGTGATAAACTGAATGTCTGGCAGCATTAGAAAGGTTACGGGGCAAGTCACCGTTAGGTCTGCTGTCAATTGGATCGTTCTGATAAGCAGGACCCGATCTCCTTTCTTAGCCCTCTCTGAAGGTTTTCCATGAAATAGCTTATACAAATCCATCTCGCTTGCCGCGAGGTGATAGCATTTCAGCGGGTGCATACGTCATCCCTAATTACTTGCTGTGAGCACGGTACAGAAAAGTCACGATTTGTGCGCGGGTGCAACCCTCATCAGGGCTGAAGGTAGATAGCGTTGTCCCGACCGTGATCTTATGCTTGACCGCCCACAGCACAGCGTCGATATAGTAGGCGTCCGCGGCTACATCGGTAAAAGGATTGTCCGTTTTTACAGAGGGAGAATTGGCTGCTCTCCACAAGAAGGTCACAATATGTGCGCGGGAGCAGGTCAGCTCGGGGCTGAAGGTCGTTGCGCTCGTGCCAACGGTAATACCGTTCTCCACCGCCCACAGGACGGCCTCGTAATAGTAGCTGCCATCCAGCACATCCTCAAAGGGCATTGCTTCTGTTTTTGGTGTGGGGCTTCCGGCAACTCTCCACAGGAACGTCACAGCCTGCGCACGGGTACAAATGCCATCCGGCGTGAAGTAATTATTACCCGTGCCGGTGGTGATTCCATTTTTAACCGCCCAGTCGACCGCTTCCTCATAGTAGCTGCCCTCCGCTACATCGACGAATACTCCGGTCTGGGGGTTGCCGTTTGCCTTCATAAAGACTACCTCGATGGTGTGATCCTTCGTGACATTCTTGAAGGTGTAGGACTTCACAGAGCCCACGCTCTTACCATCCACCAGCACCTTGGCTACGGCGTAGCCCTTGTCCGGGGTGATGGTGAAGGTCTGATCCCATCCGTGACGGACGGAGGTCCAGCCGGAGGGAGAGATAGAGCCGTTCAAGCCGAAGATCGCCCTGATGGTGTGGTAGGTGTAGCCGCCACCGCCGCCACTGCTGCCACCGCCGCCGATGTAGGTCCAGTGGGCGTACACAGCGGTGTTTTCATAGAATACAGTAGCGGTCGTGATCTTTGTGCCGCCGCTTGCCGCGGTGTACCAGCCGTCAAAGCTGTATCTGCCGCTGCGGGTTGCGGTGGGCAGAGAGGTCAGCTTCTGATTGGTGGTTCTCATACTGCCGACATAGGGTGTGCCGCCGTTGCCGTTAAAGGTGATGGTGAACTCGGTGGGGACTGGTGTGTCGGTCTCATGCTTGTCGCACGTCACCCAAATGGCCATCTGATTGACTTCCTCTGCGGGCTTCCACATCTTTGTGGAGCTGTCGTACTTCACTACGAACTTCAGACCATCGGTGGTCTGCGCGGAGAGCACCTTGTGCATGATGCCCGTGTCGCCGCTGAACTGGTTGCAGTACACGGAGGGAATAAGGGTAATGGTGCTTTCGTACACCTTATCCGCATTGAGCGTGGGAGCTGTTGAGGTAAAGCCGCCGCCAATCAGGCCGTAATACTTGCCGGACCGCTGACCGGTCGGAACATTGTTGCAGAGCACCGCGACGATCTGATCACCCAGACCGCTGACATTCTCCTCCGTGGGATACGGCGGAGTCTGCGGATGCTGGCCGTCACATTTCACCAAAATGATAACATTCGGAAAAGTGCCATCCAGCTCCCACTTGTCGTTGACATACTTCAGGGTGAAGGTCGTTACGAGGTTTCCCCCCAAATCTGCAATTTCGTGCGTTTTTTTGGTGTCCGCATCGTACTTGGCCTTGTAAGCGGGCAAATTGAGCTGGACGATGGCCTTCCAAACACCATTTTCCATGTAGGGTTTCTTGCTCAGGTCGAAGCCACCGGGAATCCTCCCGTATTCCTTGCTGCTGTTGGTTGTAGTACACTTGACGGTGACAAGGGTGGGAATTTCGAGATCCTTAAGATCATCCTCCGTAATCTCTGTAATTTCATTGACGATGTTGAAGGACTTGGAGGCCATGCCCTTGTAGTTGCCCTTGCCGTTGATGGTCACCTTGCCGCCCTGCTCCGGCGAGGTGTTGGTATCGTAGCTGTAGGTGAAGTCCTTATCCTTCACCAAGGGCGTGTTGCCGTCCTTGATCACGGGCGTGGGATAGATGGGATGCCCTGTATAGTGCTGCGAAGGGATGTCGGCAATCATGCCGGCGGTCACGGGCTTGGGCGTGATCTCGGCAGTGTAGTAGTGGGTGATGTTCATCAAATAGTCCGGGTGGACAAACTTGACGCCTACCCTCAGAGTGCCCGCATCCTTGATCTCTGGTATGTTGTTGCTGAAGCTGTTTCCCTCATCTGTGGTGTAGCCCGCGATGCGCCAGCCCTTGGGCATCTCAGTGTCATCCACAATGACCGCCTCGTGCTCCTTGCCGTTATATTCCCCTTCGTAGGCACTTGCAACAGCGCGAAGCTTGTCCTTCAACTCATCCGAGATGGCAAGATGCATCGTGGTAACGGTAAGAGGTGCGCTGTTTGCGCTGGGCTTGTGGGTGGCAGTTTCCCTCACACGGGCGATGATGGTGTATTCCGTGCCAGGCTGCAGGTTGGTGAAATGGCAGCTGCCCTGCCAGGTCGCCCCATTGTCTATGGAATACTCCCAGGCATTGTTTTCTGTTACTTTAATGTCCGTACTCGTCCTGGTAACCACCTTGATGACAGGAATGTCCCCCTGATACACATGGCCGCCGCTGCAGGTGAAGTGAAGCGTTTTGTTTTGGGGCATCTCACCTTCAAGCACCCACTTGTTTTCTTCGTATTTCAGCTTGAACTGAATCGGGGTAGTGAAGTCATTAGAGTGATCCCCATCTGGGCTATGCGTGCTGCCTGTGTCCTTGTTGAACTGAGCCATATAGACATCTTGCTTGACAGAGATAAGAACAGTCCAGACGTTCCCTTCCTTCGCAACCTTAGTAGCGGAAAAACCGTTCGTCAGTTGCCCATACTGCTTGGTTTCGTTGGCCTTTGTGCAGACGCAGGTGACCAGATTGTTTGGAATTGTGATGTCTGCCAGATCCGTTGCCAGATCAAATGCTGGCGCGGCTTCCTCCGCCAGTGCCGTCGTTGGGAGCAGCGTCAGCACCATGCAGCAGAGCAGCAGGATGCTGAGAAGTCTTTTTCTCATGGTCTTGTTCCTCCGTTTTCTTTGTAATCGCTTAATATGGTCGCTGCAATTCTTCTGTTCCTTAACTCGTCTCCTACGCCCACCCCCTTTTTCCTGCGGTACACTTCCGCAGCAACAGAATGGCGATTCTGTTGCGGAATAGTTGTAGCAACCCCATATTACATCTGCATCATAACAGAGACCCAGTATCATTAGCAAGCTAAACTTGAAAAATCCAGCGGAAAAAGTCAAAAAAAGATAACGGCAACAAGGCCGGATGATGAAATATTCTCTCCCGGCCCGATTTTGTGCGCTATTTCTGCTCCCCGTTTCGCCGTTCAGGGTCTACGCTGCTGGCAGCGGCCACCGCGATGCAACAGAATCGCCATTATGTGAGCAGTGTTCGGCTGACGCGCTCCAGCAGCTTCATGTGCTGCCGTCCGGTTTCCATGGTGTAGATGCGCGTGGTGTTCACGCTGGCGTGGCCGAGGATGTCCGCAAGCCGCAGAAGGTCCTTTTCCACGCTGTAAAAGACACGGGCGAACAGATGCCGCAGAGAATGGGGAAAGACCTTGCGCGGGTCCACCCTCGCCCGCTCACACAGAGCTTTCATGCGCCGCCAGACCGTGCTGCGGTCCAGCGGCGTTTTGTTTTTCGAGAGGAACACGCTGCCGGTGGTGACGCCGGCCTTTTTCATATAGCCCAGCAGGAGCTTTCGCAGCGCGGCGGGAATGAGGATCACGCGGGTTTTCCCCTTGTTGCGGACGGCGGCGCGGCCCTCCCGCACTGCCTCGGCGGTGATGTGCCGCAGCTCAGAGACGCGGATGCCCGTGCCGCAGATGGTCTGCATGACAACGCCGATCTGCGCCCCGCCCGCGGCGCGGACAAGGCGGGCGTATTCCTCGCGGGAGAGCTCCCGATCCTCGCTCCCGAACAGCGTCCGCTGGACGCGCAGGGGCTTCACGCGGCAGCCGGCGCGGCCGGAAAAGGACAGGTAGCTGTTGATCCCCGCCAGCATGGAATTGACGCTGGCGGCCTCGTATCGCTCGGTCAGACCTTCCTTGTAGCAGACGGTCAGCTCCTTGGTGGGCTTGCGCCCGTCCAGCCAGCACAGGAAGGCGCGGGCGTCGCGCAGATATTTTTCTATCGTGGCGGGGCTTTTCTCGTTTTCGCGCAGGCGCTTTTCAAAGGCTTGCAGCTCGTTCATGAAATCATCCTCCGTATCGTTTTTTGTAGCTTGTCCATGAGGGTATTGTACGATACGGAGAGTGTGTCGCCTATAAAAGAGGCGCAGCTTCAGAATGAGCGGGTTTCGGCAAGTGGGGCGGGTGTATAGACCCTCGCATTTTTGCATCCACGGGGGCGGGCAAATTCAGCACCATAATTGATTGAAACAATCACCCATCGGTCGGCTACCGGGGGGTTCGTTGTATAACACAGGCTCTGTTGCACTATACACTTAAATGGAAGAAACCTGCAAGTCAAGAGTATTCCCTTCTTGTTCTTTCTCTGTCCTAATTCTCCGATAGAGTGGGCTGTTCTGGTGGGTTCATATTGAACCCCTCCTCGGTTCAGCAAACAGGTATAGTTGCCCCTTGGCGGAGCGATACAGTCTTTCCCTTTATTCGGGTAAAGTGGTTGGTATCACATTATGATACCAACCACTTTTGCTCTATTTGAGCGTATAGAGATTGGAGGTGTTGCTCCCATTGGGGCGATACCGGGGCAGCTTGGCAAGATAGCCGTGCTGCTCCAAATCCGCCAGTGCCCGCTTGACGGTGCTGCGGGAGAGATTCATATCTCTCGCAATCGTCTTGATCCCCGGCCAGCAGCTTCCCGCGCTGTTGGACCGATCCTTGAGGTACATATAGACGGATACAGCTCTGGGCGGCAGAAGCGTGTCAGCGTAAATGCTGTCAAAGTAGCTCACCGATCCACCTCCTGCCGGGGAAGATTGTAAGGGGTGCGCTTGTGCGGCATGCGGTCATAGTCGATGTCCTCTGCCACCACCATCTCCTGCGCGGGCGCGTCGCGGAGCTGCCCCTCGCCCTTAATGGAGCGGGTAGTCTTCTGCTCCGTCAGCTTGGGCGGATACTTCCGCACGATGGCACGGGTCAGCGCATTCTGGTCGGCATAATATACTTTTCGAGCCGCCTGTTCCTCCACACGGTATTCCTCCTCGAAGGTGATGCCCCATTCGAGGAACAGGCGCAGGCGGGTACGCATGGGGTGGCATCCGGTCTTCTGCACGATGAAGCTGCCCTTGGGGATGGACTTGAGCTCATCTGCCGTCAGCAGGGGGCGTTCCATCATCTGCAAGCTCTGGCTGGGATCGTTTTTCCCGCGGCTCACAGAGCCGGAGAGCACCGTGCGGCTGCCGAGGGCTTTGGAGAAGGTATCCGCTGCTTCGCTGTTGGGGGCAAAGCCGCCGCAGATCACATCCTGGCAGTTATCCATCAGGATGGATGCACCTTCTTTGCCATAATTCTTTTCCAACTGCGCCAGTGACTGGATGATTGGTACCAGCGTCAGGCGGCGAGAGCGTCCAGCACTGAAAAGCGGCAAAATATCAAAGGGCGGCATGGTACCCAGCTCATCACAAAAGAGAATAACGCGGTTTTTCAGTTTGCCGCCGTTCTCATCCGCTACCGCGAACAGCTCACGGGAGAGGTTCTGGATCATCAAGCCCGCCATAAAGTTCTTCGTCTGATCCTCCTCCGGCAGGATGAGGAAGATGGCGGATTTCTCCGCAGCGAACATTTCAGCGTCAATGGCACTGTCGAAGCACAGGATCTGCTCCAGCTCACTATCAAGGAACGAGTTGAGCCGGGACAGCACCGTGGACATGACTGATGCCATGGCCTGCTCGGAGCTGTTGAGTGCGGCGCCTGCCAGCCAGCGCGCTTTGTGCTCGGACGGCAGCTTATCCATGAGCAGCTGGAAACGGGAGCGTCCCCGAGCACCACGCGCCGGCTCCAGCAGATCCTGCACCAGCTTGAATACCGACACGATGTGCCGCCGCTCCTCCGGGTGCTCCTCATCCGGCGGCAGAAACTCCGCAAGCAGCAAGATCGTGGAAGACAGCAAGCCCTCCGCCGCATCGTAGAAGAAGGCATTCTGCCCGTGGTCGGAGTTTCCCTCCGGGCTGACGATGGACTTGGCGAGGATCTTGGCGTACTTTTCGGCTTTGGCGCGGGCGGCGAGGTTGTCCGGTTGTTTTCTGGCGATGTCCATATAGCGGTTGATGAGCGTCAGCAGATTGTTGCCGTCCGAGCGGGTGGGATTGCGCAGGTCTATAACGGAGATATGCTTATAGCCGTAATACTTTTTGGCAATAGAGCCGTAGTTGCGGGCGAGATCGCCCTTGGTATCCAACGCCAGAAAACTCATGCCGGACGCGCAGGCATATTCAAGGTTGGGATAGAGGAAGAATGCCGTCTTGCCCGCGCCGGAGGCGGCGATCATCAAGCAATGGATGTCGTCGCCGTCCACCAGCGCAGTCAGTTCACCTTTCTTGCCCTTGCAGCCCAGCACCAGCCCCTGTTCTGCGGGAAGGCTTACTCCCTTGCGCCAGTCTCTGACCTTGAACGGTACATGGGCATAGGTCTGGTGGATCTCCTTGTCGGTCGCCCAACGCGCCGTGCCGTGCTGCCCGTCACCCACGGTGCGGGACTTGATGCCGCTGAGTGTATAGTGGTAGGACAGCATAGAGAGTCCACCGATGATAGCGAACATCCCCAGCCCTGCCGCGACCAATATCCCGATGTTGGAGTTTTTGATCGTGTCCCACATTGTCAGCAGAAGGTTTGGCATAGCTCGCTCCTTTCCATGTTGTTTTCCTGTTCTGCCTTGAGATCGTCGTTCCAGTCCTTTTGCTGCGGTACGAGCCGCTCTGCGAAGATACCACGCTCCTCCAGCAGCTTCTCCATACGCTCACTGGCGGCATGACCGGCAGCGTCATTATCCAGACAGAGATACACCTGCTGGAGCTGCGGGAGCTGCCGCAGCATTTCCAGCATGGGGATGGAGGATGTCCCGCAGCAGGCCACATAGTTATGCTCCTGCCACCCATCCGGGAAAAGGGAGATGTAGGAGAGCAGGTCGATAGGGGCCTCGAAGACATAGAGCGTGTCATCACCGCCAAGATAGTGAAAGCTGTGCTTCGGGTCGCTGCCCTCAATGTTGCCGCGATAGCCTTGCCCCATGGTGTACAGCCCGCGCTTATGCCCGTGACGGGGAACGCCGTGTTCATCGAATCCGACGAACACGGCGTTGTGGTATTCCTTTGTCCCGTCCTTGGATTTTTCACAGCTCTCATAGATGAGCTTCTTGCGCACGAAGGCATTGAGTATCTCGCGGTCGATGCACCGCTTTTGCAGCAGGTAGGCATACACACGGCGCATGGACTCACTCTGCGGCGGCAGCACGAAGGGCTTTGCGGGCTCCGGCACCTTCTCCTTTGCCGCAGGGTAGCTTCCGCCGAGATCATCGCCGAGGAGCAGGGACATGGCGTCTGGGTAGCTGAGTCCATAGAACTGCTTGACGAAGCTGATGGCTCTGCCGCCCTGCTCGGTGGCGTGATCGAACCACTCGCAGCCGCGGATGGTGATGCTGTGGTCGCTGGCAAGGCGTTTGTCCCTGCCGGAGGTGATGAGCTTTTCCCCACGGCGGCGGAGGAACTCCTCCAAGTCCACCGAGGCGGCGCGTTCTTTCTGCTCGGTTGTAAACGGAATGTACTTTGACATAGTCCCTCCCTTATTGTGTCTGTTGCGTCAGTCCACGATCCTCATGGTCATCCGCCTTGTGTCCCATTGCCATGCGCTTCTCCTGCAATCTGCGGCGACGCTTCTTGTCGATCTGCATCTCTGCATAGATGGCAGGCTGGGCGGCGTTCTCACGGAAAATACGACTCATCTGATGGAGCATCCGAAGGATAGAGGTTCCCGCCGCTGCGCCGGAGAAGTCCTTCTGATGGTCAATGAAATACTGCGCGTAGGTGTTGCCTTGAGCCGCCGCCTGTACAAGATAGCGCAGAGCTTCCTCACGGTCTGCTTGCACCTCTTGCCCCAGCAAATAGAGCTTTCCCAGCGTGTATTGGGCAAACTGATTGCCCTGGGCAGCAGAGTCCTTCAGAAGTTTAATGGCGGCAACTGCATCCCTCGGCACCCCCTCCGCGCCGGTGAGCAGCAGCTTGCCGAGCCGGTATTGCGCGTATGGATCGTTCTGATCCGCTGCCTGCCGCAGCCAGTGAATGGCCTGCGGGATCTGCCCCTGCTCCAGCAGCAGTTTGCTCAGCGCATACGCAGAGCAAGTATTTCCGGCTTCTGCCGATTTTTGAAACCACTCTGCCGCTGCTTTTCGGTCAGTCGATATGCCAAGCCCGTCCCGGTACGCCTTTCCAAGATGGTGGGCGGCAATGGTATAGCCCTCCTCCCACAAACGGCGGAGAGTGACCAATGCCATTGACTTCTCACTGGGATCTGCGTCCACAGCATCTAACATGCTTTTTGCTCTGCGGTAAAACCGCGCCCGCTGATGGATCATCCGCTCTGCACTTGGATCTGGAGGCACAGGCGGTTCTTCCGGCGCCGGCGCATCCTGCATGGCATCATCCTCGAAGGTGAAGTGCATCTCCGAAAGCCGGAGCGTTTCCCGGATGACCATGTTGCGCACAGTCTTGAACTCCTTTTGCTGCGACAGCGGTACTCGCTGCGGTGGTGTCTGATTATAGTCAATGCAAAGCTGCTCTCGGAGCTCCTGCCATAGAGCATAGGCGGACGACACCCTCTCGTCCTTTGCCAGTTCGTCCACGATCTCATCCACGATGCGCTTGACACGGGGCGGCAGATAACCGTAGACCTTTTTGCCGCTGACCTCCCGAAGCCGCTGGGCGAGATCCGCCACCAAAAGCTCCAGCTTGTCACTTTGCAGAGTACCAGCAGCCATCTGCCCGATGAGCGTTGCCATCCGTGCTTCCGCCTCCTGCCGGAGCAGACCGCGCTGTTCATCCTTCTGCTCATAGATGTGCAGGCGGTCGTTCCGGTAGATCGTGCTGACCAGCGCGGACTTGATGCTGCGGATACCTTGCCGGGAGAGGTAGCCCTCCTTCGGATCGGTTGAGAAGAGTACCATGTGAACATGGATGTGCTTCTCCTTTTCGTGCATAGCTGCATACCAGCGAAGGCGGTCCGGGTGGATCTTATAGCCCTTGGCGATGTCGGTGATAGATGCGTTGATGAGCTCCTGCCAGTTTTTAAGGTCGGTATAGCCCAGCCGCTCCGCGTTCTCACGGGAGAGGGAGATGACCGGCGTCCACACATTTCCCGTGTGCCGCGCCACCTCTGCCACGGCATTCTCCAGCGACGGGACCTTGCCATGGGCATCCCACAGGCCGTGTTCGCCCAACGCTTTTACGCCGGGGCGGTTTGCAACATAGTCAAGATAGTTTTCCCGGCCATCCATGGGCTCAATAAAGTCCTCGTGGATCTGCGCGATGAGCGCAAAGGCAGTCTGCCGGTTGGGTGTGTTTGCATAGTCCTCATGCTCCGGCAGCTCCCTTGCCTCCGGGAAGCTGCGGAGCAGACGCTGGATGTACTGCTGCTGTTTCTTCGTGACAGGAAGATGGGCATTGTCATCCTTGAGGAGCTGCACGCCTTCGCGGGTGGCGAAGTAGCGGGTACGATGGGCCAGCCGAGCGGCATCTCTGCCGCCCTTCATGTATGGAGAGATAAATATCAACCTCGCCATGTGTCATCCGGCAGCTGCCGTTGGACATCCTGGGCATCCTCGAACCTGATCTGACCATTGGTGCGCTTTACCTCGTCCACCACATACCCGCGCAGGGCGCGGCGATCCTCCATCGTATCCCGGAAGTGGGCGGCGATGGTGTGCGCCATGATGCCCTGCTCCACCGCGCACTTGAAGAGAATGCCGTTGGTGCGGTTGGTGCTGTCCGCGATGATCCCGCGCAGCGTTGCCACCAGTGCGTCCGAGAGATACTCGGTAATATTCTCCGTGCCGAGATAGCCCATATAAAAGCGTAGAGCCTTTTCCACGAATTCGTTTCGGTTTTTGCTGTTGCTTTCTTCCAGCCAGCTATCCATTTGTCTGCGCGTTTCGGGATAAAGCCGGATAGTCATCTGTTCTTTTGACATAGTTGCCGTCCTTTCTGTTGATGTCGCTTGTTGTGGGTGCAACCCCCTGCGACGCGGTAGTTTTTCGGAAAATGCGCCTACAACTCATTTGAAATCCAGTGAAAACGCCTACAACTCCGAACGCTGAAAAGCCCCGCACTGCGGGGCTTTGTGGCCGGTCCGGGGCGGAAACGACACCGGGCCTTTATCTTGTTATATTTTCGAACGGGGATATCACCCCACAAAGCACCTTCAAAACCGGTATCAACGCTCTCAAGAGCGATGATATAATATCCTCATGCGGACAGAGAATTTCCTGCTTCTATCTTTGTAGCCAAGTCTACTGCGCACAGACTGGAACCTCTGCCCTGTGGGATGTCACTTATGAGCCGGATGTCGAAGCGATGGATCGCTTTCTTCTAATCTCGCAACAGGTTGTGACCTTCAGCAGCACGAGGAATGTCCGTAATTTGAACACGAGAGGAGCCTATACTATGTACATCGTTGGCATCGACATTGCCAAGAGGAAGCACGAGGCAGCGGTGATCGACGGCGAGGGCGCCGTCATCATCAAGCCGTTTTCCTTCACCAACAACTGCTCCGGGTACAATCGGCTGCTGGCCATGCTCACCAAGGCCAAACTGCCGCTTGACGAGGTTTCCTTTGCAATGGAGGCCACCGGACACTACTGGCTCGCTCTTTTTACCAGACTTCAGAAGGAGGGCTTCCGTGTTCAGGTCATCAACCCAGTGCAGACCAACTCCATCCGCAGCTTCTACATCCGTCAGGCCAAAACAGATCCGCGGGACGCCCTGCTGATCGCGGAGGTGATCCGTTTCGGACACTTCTCCGAGTCTACCCTGCATCCCGAAAACATTTATGAGCTGCGGGAGCTGTGCCATGGACGGCACGCCATCGTTTCCATGCAGGCGGACGTTAAGCGGAAGGTCATTGCCCTGCTGGATCAGGTCTTTCCTGAATACGAAACAGCTTTTACCAATATGTTTAGCGACACCTCCATGGCGATTTTGCAAAACTGTCCTACACCAAAGGAATTATCCGAGATGCCTCTTGAAGAACTCTGCCATCTCATCGAAGTCTCCAGCCGCAAGCGCTTCCGCATGGTGAAAGCGCAGGAGCTTCAGGAGCTTGCGCGCAATTCCTTTGGCTTCGCCATGGCCGGCGACGTTTTCAGCACAATGATCCGACTCTATGCAAAGCACCTCGTTTTCTTGAAACAGCAGGTTCAAGAAATGGACCGCAAAATCGCTGAGATCATGGATACCCTGGACACGCCGATCACTACCATCACCGGCATCGGTCCGACCCTTGGCGCGTACATCCTCAGCGAGATCGGAGACATCAGCCGTTTTTCCTCCGCGGCAAAGCTTGCCGCCTACGCGGGGATCGATCCAACCATGCGGCAGTCCGGTGAATACAACGGCGTCAGAAACCGTATGTCCAAACGAGGCTCGCCTTATTTGCGGCACGCCATTTGGCTGGCGGCTTCATCGGCGGTGCTTCACGATCCGGCGCTGAAGCTTTATTTTCAGAAAAAACGAGATGAAGGGAAGCCCTACATGGCGTCCGTGGGCCACGCCTGCAGGAAGATGGTCTCCATCATTTACGCCGTTATGAGAGACAACAAGGCCTACACGCCCTATATCCCAAATGAGATTTCAGCTTGACAAATTATAGCCGGTCTGTGCTTTTATCGAACAGGTGGGTTTCTGGCACAGCTCCCCATAGGAGGGGCGAAAGCGGGGGCAAACAGCGCCGATGCCTGTCCGGGGTGCAGGGATGCCACCCTCGTCCCCAAAGCCGCACACAGCGGCTCACAGGGGGCATAGCTGGCGAAACAGGGAGGAGCCGCCCTCTGGGGGGCGGCTCCTCCTGTGTGGTGTGGTCAGCTGACTTGTTCCATCCATGCCTGCTTTTCCGCTGGCGTCTTTTCGATCCAGTCCAGCAGGTTCTGAGACTCCTCCAGCCACTTTGCCATCTCGAACAGCCTCGTCCTGGCGTAGGGGCTGTCTACACGAAGTGACGTTTCAAACAGATCCCAGATGTTATCCAGCGTTTCAAGTGCGCTGGCATTCATGGGCAGTTCTCCCTCCGGCAGCACATGTGTCACCGTGCCATTTTTTTCTGCGGCGTGGATGGCATCCAGCTCGCGGTCCAGGAGTGAGATGACCTCCTGTGTGTCACCAACGGGGATGTCCCATGCCGTCCCAATGTGGGAGATGCACTCTCGGTGGAGCTGCACATCTGCGGTGGGGTGGAGCACCAGCAATGCCAGTCCCTCTTTTGCGATATTCATCTGCAGTTCCTTTGCGGTATCAATTGTCATGTTTGTTTCCTCCTGATTTTTGATTCGGGCAATGCCCGTGCAAACACAATGGCACGGCGCAGGGAGAAAAGCTATCCACGAAAAGCAACAAAAAATCCATGGCTGGTTTTGTGAAAAGCCAATGGAAACCGCAGTTATTACATGGTTTGCTCCTGCGCGGTGTTCCGCATCTTTTAGATAAGCCGCGGGTGCAAAAGGGAGAGCCACGCCAGTTGGCACGGCTCTCCGGGCAGCGTATTCGATTTCACATTCCCAGCACCGGTGAATCGCGCTGCTCCTGTTCCGATGTTAGGATAACCGGCCAAGAGAAACTCCGCTTTCTTTTCCTTTACGATCACAGCTGCAGCTCCGCAGTCTGTGCCTGCTCCTCGTGAAGCTGTTGGGCATACTCGCACAGGCTCATGCCGGTCTGCTGCTGACAGAATTCCTCCATCTTTCGCATCAGCACTTCCTGCTCGGCTGCGTTGAGCGGATAGCTCCAGCTCTCCTCGGAGCCGTCACCCTTGCAGAGCGTCAGCTCCAGCGTGTCGCAGGGTCTATCCTCCGCGATGTCGTAGTTGGCATAGATGTTGAGCCAGTCATCGTTTTTGTCCGTGAGGACGAAGGTTCCGAAGGCAGCGTCCACATCAAAATCTGCGTCCACATAGAAGTTGAGCTTACCGTCCTCATCCATCATGATCTCATCACTGAAGGAAAAATTCCGCGCGGAGAGATGTCCCGCCGAGGTGATTTCCATGCCATCCAGCAGCTCCAATAGTTTGGAGAGCTGTTCATCCGCCGAAGCAAAGCGCGACCTTGTGGCAAGGTAGACGGACGGGGAGACATCCCGCATCGCCCAGGTTCGCCAGCCGTCCATGATGTGTACAGCGGAGAACTCCCGCTTGTCGAAGTTCACATCGAACACGCCGCGCACCTTGCCGGTGTTCTCCATGCGTACAGCGGTCAGGGCGTCAAACTCTTTTGCTGTGATGGGTTGCCCGCCGAAAAACATTCCGATAAATTTGTCCGGCGCAGTGCCTTTCTCTGCGGCGACATAGCCGCGCAGCTTTTTGCAGGCGACCAACAGTTCCTCGCCGGGCGAGGTCTTGAAGTACCACTCCTGCCCGTGCTCCGTCACATGGTAGGCGGTGTAGGTGCGGGCGGCCTCCCTCGCTTCACGCTCCGCGGCATCCTCTGCGTAGATCTCGGCACTGATGCGTTTGTATTCCTGCTCTGGGAGCTGGTTGCACAGCTCGTCCAGCACATTCTCCAGATGCTCCTGCAAGGTTTCATCCCTGAGATGCTTTTCGATGGCATCCTTCCAACGGCGGTCGATCCACAGTGTGATGTCTACATGATCCGCCATCTCAGTTGCCCTCCTTCACAGCCGCAGGCTTCGGCTCACTGCTCTGCGGCTTGGGTGCGGCGGGCTTGACAGGACGCTTGGGTTTCACCGCCGCGGGCGCGGCCTTGCTGTCCAGATACTCCCGCAGCGGCTCCGGTACGGTTTTTTCATACAGAGCGTTCAGCGCATCCTCCAAGTGCTCCTGCACAGAGGAGTGTTCCTTGCGGAGCGAGAACTCCAGTGCGCCCAGCTTCTCATCGTCAAAGGCGATGGTGACGGTTGCTTTTTTCATGTGCGTGTCCTCCTTCTATATGCTGTTTTTGGCGTTTTTGTGTTATAGAGGGTATTACTACCCTCTGGCGGTCGTGCGCGGTTTCAATTATCCCCGCGCGGGGTTTTCTGACGGGCAGAAACGGCCTTTTCAATCGCCTTTCTGCTTGCCTCTTTTTGCGCTTCACTTGCGGTCCGAGGCGGTATGATCTTTATCCATGATTTTGGAATGGTGTAGTCAACTGCCCGTCCGCTGCGGGACACCTTCACGAGCCTGCAATCCTCCGGCCTGTCCCGCGCCAGTGCTGCCAGCTTCTGACGCAGTACCTTGTTGTGGGTGTAAATACCGGCGGTCTTTTCTTCCTCGTTGAAGTTGATAATGGTTTCCTGCTCATAACGAGCCATATTCATGCAATGCACCTCCGATCACAACATCTGCGGCTCCTGCGGAGCCTGCTCCATTTTCTGCTGTGGGTGGTCGGTCAGTGCATACCAGCAACCATGCTCGTCTCTTTTTAAGGACAGCACCTCCATCTCCAGAAGTTCCTGCGCCTCGACCGGCATCTGACATCCGCTGACTCCGGGATGTGCCATAGTCGCTTCGCCGTGTAAGAGCTTCTCCGTTTCGGAAGGAGTCAGATCCACAAAACCGCACGGCGTCATGAGCTGAAAGTAATCATCCGGATAGCTTGTCAGCAGTTCCTCAATAGTCTTCGGCTGTATTGCATAAACCATATCACGCACCTGCGTTTGCTGTGTCTCGTCATATAGACCTGTGAGCAGACTTTGGAAGGTCTCGCCCACATCCACAGTCTGATGCTCCATCCAAGCCTCACTCAGAAGTTCCAGTGGCTTCTCCTGCTGCAGCAGAAAAATCATCTTCTTGCGGGAAAGATTTTCTCCAAACGCCATCAGCTCGGAGTGGCAGGTCATCATGGCGGAGATCTCATCTGCAGCCTGAATCAATTCGTCACGAGAGAGCTGGTCGAGCCGGTTCATGTACCCTGCCATCTCGTTTTCTGTCTTTTGGAACAGAAGCTGCCAAAGCTCCCGTGCCGTCCGCTCTGTATGGGGCGCTGTATCTTGTCCACCGACGAAGAGAGCAGAGGTATTTCTGATATCGTCCATATTCCCCTCGTTTCTCACATTGTCATTTCCGGTTGCTGCGCTTGCCGGATGTCCTCGCAGAACCGTAGGATTGTGTGACTGAACTCCATGTCATAGTTTTCAGCCTGCTCTGCCTGCCACGCCTCTCTTACAGAGGTCAGCGGTTTGTCATTAGAGAGAAGCAGGATCAACTGCTCCCGTTCAAAAACTGCGGTGAGCAGGGCATTATAGCAAATCCGGGTTGCCTCGATCTCCCCGGCGTTGGCAATGAGCTGCCCCTGTGTCATGCGGTAGAGGGAATCGGTGTATTCCCGCTGTTCACGCTCGATGTGTTCAAATAGGAGCTCCTGCAGTTCCGATGTGGTCTGTACCGACTCGCCCTGCACGATCTCCTCCGTAAGAAATAGCGCCACATCGATGACCTCCGCGTTGCGGAAGGTGAGGTCGCCGCGGTAGCCGATCTTCAGCCCTGAAAATTCCTTCGCCGCCTGCACCAGCTCTTTCGGGCTGCCGGGAGGGATCTCCTGATTCCAGCGGTACCAATTATCTTCGTAGCCGCAGGGCGTGAGCTTGAGAAGAACATAGTCCTCCGGCACAAATTTAGGATAGCGGCAGAGTTGCCCGCCCACGGCATAGTAGGGCTTTCCCTCACACATTACGGTCTGTTCCATGTACGCTTTCATTTTGCCGAGGCTCTCACAGAACCAGCACTCGCTGTCCAGGAAACGGCTGATCTTGCTGTCGTCCAGAATGCTGTCGAGGTTTTCCATCCTCGTCAGATGATAGACCACGGACGGTGGGGTTACTTTCACATAGGCCATGTCTCATTCCTCCTACATCTTCAGCGTGGGCATTGGACCGCCTCCGAACAGACCGTCTGCCGCCATGTCGGAAATCTCCTGTACACTCGCACCCTGCTCTGCTGCCTCTGCTGCCGGTATGATCTCGTTACTCAGCAGGGTGTTGTCCGGTACATGGATGGTCTGATAGATCGTGTTCACCACTTTGGGATTGAATCGCTCGGAGATCTCTTGAAAGGCTGCGACCAGCGAGGCCACTTCTCGCTCAAAGCCGTTTTCCACACCGTCTGCCAACTCCTCAGCGAAGGCGATCCACGCTGCGGTGGTGTGCGCATCGTGCTGCGGAATCAGGTTGTCCAGCATATCTGCATACTTCCTCTGCGGTGTTCCCACTGCCCATTGGTATTGAAAATGCTTCTGCTGATCATCATGTCCGTGAACCGCTGATTCCGATGTGGCACTGTCTAATTCTTGATTGGCGTATTGCTGCATAAACAAATTGAACAATTCCAGCGTTCTCTGCTTTGCCTCCCGGACAGAATAGTACGGTCCGATGGTTTCGGCACATTCCATTTTGTCGTCACGCACATAACCATAATAGTGATTACAGAGGCTTCCGGGGTTGTGTGCATATCGGCACTCCCGCTCTGTATAGATAACGACCTGAAATCGTTCATAGGTCGTGGCGGGGTCGCGTCCCTCGAAGGTGTATCGCGGCGATCCGTCAGTAAAGTCTGCGCCTTTTGTCCAGACGATTTTGTTCTTTACTTCATCTTTTGGAAATTCCATTCGTTCCTCCTCAGTCATAATTGATATACGGCACCTTCAGCCAGTGCGTCCAGCCGCGGTCCGCCAGCTCCGTTTTAACAACACCGTACTTGGTTCCCATGGCCTCAACGACCTGACCGCCGCCGATGTAAACACCGATGTGTCCGTCATGCCAAACCGCAAGGCCGGGGATGTCCGGTATTGTGCTAATGGGTCCGGATTCTTTGGCGTTATAGTACATCTGGTTTGCACCGATGTCCGGCATGCCATGGGTGCCATACTGGATCTCCATCGTCTCAGCATTCAGCCAGCCATAACCCTTGATAAGTCCCACGCAGTCGGTGGTCCTGCCGCCCAGCCAATTGGCGCGGATGGTGTCCTCATGATTGCCAACACCGTCCGGGTATTGCGACACCTTGTAGGTGAGGAGTGACTCCGTCAACACATTGCCATAGGTGCCCCATACATAGCCCCAGCCGGACTCCCATGCATGGATGGCGTAGGTCACAAGGTCGGCTGCATTTTTATTGGCGGGATCAACAAAGGCGGAGATGTCCAAGTCGATACTGCTTCCATCCCCGCGAAGATACTCGCCGCTGTAGCTGCCGCCGCCTGCGGTGCCGGCGATCATGGTATAGATGTGGTTGATGTTGCTCTTATCATCCTCCGTGATCGTCCGGCCCAGCTCCGCTTCCAGTTTTGCATACGCCTGATGCAGCGAAACCGGAACAGCGACGGTGTATTCTTCTTCTGTGCTGGTGACCGTGCCATCGTCGTTCTCGACATCGACCGTGCGGGTACGGGTTTCCCAAGTGTAGAAGCATTCTACGAAGCGGCTTGCCGCCCGTCTGCCGGGAGCGTCCTCGCCAAAGCAGAGGGCATAAAAAACAGCCTTGACTCGGATCGGGTCAAGGCTGTTTCCGCCTTCCGTCCGCCCATTGACGGAGGCGACTGCCGAATCCAGAAGAGAAAAAGCGGTGCGCATCTCCTCAATGTGAGAGCGGAATGCCATAGGCACCTCGGTCGAATAGCTCGTCCCATAGAAGGCTGCGGCTACCGCCTGGTTGTTGTGATCCGCACCACCTGTGCCGATGGAGCACAGCGCGGCGATCAGGAGGATGACGGGCGAGAGAACAGCGACCAGCCCCCAGCCGATCCCTTTGCGGAGCTTCTCGTTGGAAAGGGCTGTCGCCGCGGCTTTGGCGATCATGCCTGCAGTTACTGCCATCAGCGACCACCCGCTGTGCCAAACAGCTTTTCCTTGTATGCAGGGGCGTGTACCGCCAGCAGATACCTCTCGTTGCCGCACTTGTACAGGCAGACACCGCGCTGGGGGAACTTGATGAGATTGTATTCCGCCTCATCCAGCTGGAGCATCTCCATATAGCTGCGCTTGTCGATGGAGCCTGCGTTGAACAGGAACTGGTGGGGCGGGATGCTGAATAGCGGCTTTGTCATCTCGCGAATACCCTCCTGGTCAAAATCCTCCAGATTCTGCGAAGCCAGCAGCATGGCGGATTCCTTTTTGCGCACACGCTTGAGGCAGTTTCGGATGTACTCAATGGCTGTGGGGTTAGACAGCCAGATATACAGCTCGTCCAGCGCCGCCACGGTATTGCCCTCGGTCAGCAGCTTGTCCGACAGGAACGACAGAATATTGAACAGCATGGCGTTGCGGACATTTTTAGCGGCACTCAGCATTCCCTTGACGCCGAAAACGAGGAAGCGGCTGGAGGTGATGTTGGTGTGCCCGTTGAAAAACTGCGCATCCGCGCCCTTGCACATGGAGTGCAGCCCCAGCAGCACCTCACGCAGGATCTGCTCGGTGTAGAGCTGGTGGGCGGCCCTGTCATAGCTTTTGTACTCCGCCTCGATCAGGTCATAGAGGTCAGAGAGGATGGGGTAGTCCTCCGAGCGCATACGGCGGAAATTGATCCGCTCTGTGATGCCCCATTTCCCATACAGCTTGGAGAGCATGATTTCAATGGTGTCGATATGGGCATCCGAAAAATCCTTGTAGGCGCGGAAGAAGTCCTTGAGGAAGGAAATGTGCTGCGCCAGCAGGGTGCTTTTTCGGAAGGCTTCCGGCGCGGCCTTATCGTCCGGGTCGCCGCCGTCATCCCAGCATTTCGGCTCCAGCACATTGATGATGTACTTACCCGCCATAAGGTCGGCAAAGCAGCCACCCACAGCCTCGCACATTTCCTGCTGCTCATGCTCGGCATCCAGCGTGATAATGGATTTGCCGGACTCCAGCAGATTGAGGATGAGGAGCTTCATCAGATAGCTTTTCCCCTGACCGGAGTTGCCGAGGATAAGGATATTGGCGGAAGTCTTGTCCTCGTCGCGCTGATCGAAGTCCACGAGGATGTTGCTGCCATACTTGTCCCGTCCGACATAGAAGCCCTTTGCGTCCGTTTTACCGCTGTAATTGAAGGGGTAGAGATTTGCTACAGAGCTTGCCGGAAGGACACGCTCGAACTGCGCTCCGAAGGCATTGTATCCCACAGGGCTGGCGCAGCAGAAGCCCTGCTGCTGGCGGAGCAGAAGCCTGTCCACATTGAGCTTGCTTCGCACCAGCTCCGTCAGCACATCGGTCTGGAGCAGTTTGAGCGTGTTATGATCCGAAGCGGTCAGCTCGATGTAAACGGCACAATGGAACAACGGCTCCTTGTTGCGGTGGCGGCTGCCCTCCATGGAGATCATGTCCTGCAGATTGCTTTCCGCCGTGATCGTCTGCTGCAGGTCATTTGTGTTGGAGCTGCCCATGCGGTTTTTGTTGGCGGCATTCTGGATGATGCGCTTTTCCTCGGCAGGTGTGAGCTGCCGGGTATAGATACGCAGGGTGATGCCGTCCTTCTCGCCTAAGTGCCGCAGCAGAGCCTGCTCGTCGGTCTGGGTGGGATATTCCCGCAGGGCCCACACGCAGCGGAAGGTGTTGCCGCAGATGAAGTGGTCGGGATTAAACTGCACCACGGAGGGTGCGATCATATCCAGAAAGGATTTGACAGGTGTGTCCTCCGTGTGCCTTGCTGTAGCTTTTTTCTTGTTTGCTGCCAAGTGATATCCCCCCTTATTCTCCGAAAAGGACCCAGCGTTCGCCGTCGTGATCCTCGTACCGCTCGGTGGTCACGTTCTGCTCAAAGTAGACTCCCAGCATCCTTTTGAGATCCTCCTCGGTGGCACGGCGGACGGTGAAGCCGTTATCCTTGATGCTCTTTTCGATGCGGGAGAGGTAGCTGAACACATCGGACTCCTTTTTGCCCTGCAGCCGGACGAGGATATAGAACTCCCGGCTGGATGCCATGAGCACCTGAATGCGATCCAGGTGCTTGCTGTCCTGCTCCAGCAGCTTTCGGATGACGGGCAGCTCCTCCTCATTTGCCCGCTGGCGATAGAACGCCTTGTTGTTCTCGAAGGACTCCTTGGAATTTAACGCCAGCATCTCGATCTCCGCCATGCCTTTGACCACATTGAGCAGGGCATAGATCCTTGCGCCCACGCCGGCGTCCGGCAGCACAGAAATGTTCGTGGGTTTGATAATGAAGAATACCAGCTCTCCCATGCGGGTGGCGATGCTGTAGTCGGTAATGTCATCAATGCCCATGAGCTGCCGGGTGGACTGCTCACGGGCATCTTTCTTTTTCTGCTTTCTGCTCATGGGTCGAGCCTCCATTCGTAGTATTGTTGTTTTGTGATCAGGAACGCGGCAGCATAGCGGATGAAGTCCAGAATGCTGGTGCCCTCATGCCGGATAGTCAGGAAGGCGAAGACCGCCGTCAGCACCAGCGGCAGGGCGATTCCGGTCTGGGTCAGCGCCAGGACAGAGAGAAGAAGTCCCACGCCGATGATGCCGATGTCCCGCAGCTCCCACAGCCACAGCGTGGCCTTTGCGGACAGGTTGTCCGGGTAAATGTACATGGCTGATTACCTCCAATAAGAATGAGGGAGGCCGCGGGTGTTCCCGCGGCCTCCTATGATGCTTGGTCACTCCGCTTCCGCCTCATCCAGCGCGTTCTCAATGAGCTGGATGAGGAACTGCTTTTGCTTGAGGTTGCGGGCTGCCAGATATTCCTTCAGTCGCTCGAAGAGCTCCGCCGGGATCTGTACCGCCAAGGTGCGCTCTGCTTTCATGCTGATCTGCCCTCCTTCAAAGTGTTCGGTGAAGATGCGCTCCACATATTCCGCCAGTGTGTTCAGCTCCAGCTGTTCTTTTTCTGCCATGATTTTTCCGTGGAGCTCGGTGGATATCATGGCACAGAGGTTCTTTTTTCCCTCCATCGGTTCTGCTCCTTTCCTCGATTTTGCAAGCAAAGCATACCGGAAGAAGGCGCGGAAAGCTATTCACCAAGTCTAACGAAGAAGCATGGCAAAACAGAAGCGATACCACCAAAGCGGCTATGCCGTCCGCAGCCAACAGGCAAGGGAATGAAAAGATCAGCCGCCCTGCGATTCGCAAAGCGGCTGATCCATTGCGCTTACGCTGTATTTGCATCACAGCTCCATTTTCGGCGCGTAATCCGCGGCGACTTCCTCTCGGACATCGTCCTCGGTGGTATCGAGCTGCCGTGGCGTCTGCGTCATCGCAAGCTCCTGCAGATGACCGATCCGGCGCTGCACGCTTTCCGTGATCGCATGGATACGTCCCTCATCGATATAGTCGGCAGCTTCCTCGCAAGACAGTACGCTGGAGATCAGCTCGTCTACATCGGAGAGGCGATCAAAGTCGATCCAATCAAAATCGGTCACCAGCTTCAGCTGCTCGGCGTGGTGGTTTTTGAAGGGCTTGCAGACCACATCCTTTTCCGAGCGCATCTGACCGGGCATCTTATCATAGCCAAGGGAGGAGCCGCTGTCATAGATCGGAGCCATACCGAGCCATTCCAGCGTTTCCGCGTTTCGCAGTGCCCCAAAGTTATTGAAGTGGCGATCCTCGTTTGCGATGATATAGTCCAGCACCAGCATCCGGTCTAAAAACGGCGTAATGTTCCCGATGCCGAGCAGCTCGCAGCACTCCAATAGATGCCGGTATCGGGAGGTGCTGTTCTTCTGCTTTTTCGCCTGCAGCAGCCTCCACGCCGGGATCAACTCCGTATTCTCCGTAACAAAATCCTCACAGACCGAGTAGGGTGCATCCTTGCTCCAGATGACTGTATACGATACATGAGGAATGCCGAGCCGCTCCATGATGCCGGAGGCGATCACCTCGTTGAACGGCTGCTGCCGGAACGGATTGCTGCCGCCCTTGATCAGGCATCGCTTCCCATCGATGATCTTCCACCGCTTTTTCAGATTGCCGTCCGATGTGCTGTCGGGGGAGCTGAAATTGAGTGCGTCCTTCTTCTTTCTTTCTCCGAACAGCACATCTCCGATGTCCTCCGAGAAATCATTTTGGAAAAAGTTGATATCCTCCCACCGAAGCTCCGCGCCTTCCGGACAGATCCAGTACTGATCCGAGAGGCTCAGCCCGTAGCAGCGGACGAGCAGCATTTTGGTGTCTGCCACCCCCAACGATTCCAGTGCTTCCCGCACACCGCTGCGGCTTGCCGGAATAGAGCGATCCCGCCACCAGTCGTTAAACGCCGCACGGTCGGCGATCTCGTTTCGCACAGGGATGCCGATAGGCAGATGCTCCGGTGCGTAGACACTGCCAATTTTTTGTATAAAGCCGGTCACATCGTCCAGCTCGAGCTCTGCCACGGGGGTTCGTTTATGCATAAAGGTGCATTTCATACCTGTCGCCTCATTTCGTCTGCTTTTCTGTGATTTCAGCATGCGCAGCTGCGCCTGCAGTTCCTTGCGCTTTTCGATTTTATCTGCCAGCGGCGCGATCTCACTGTCGTGCAGATAGCGGCTCTGCTTGACGCCGTTTTCCGACCACTGGTGATAGTAATAGACCTTTCCGCCGATGGTTTTTTGGGAAAGATACCCCTTCGGCAGTCCGGCGATCTGCTCGGTCAGTTCCGTGATGCGCCTTATCTGCTCCCTGTTATCCATGTCTGTCACCTCGTCTTTCAGGGATATTATACCCCGACTTAACCCCTGTTGTCAACGCTGTGCTTCGCAAAAGCGCGGCGGCGATGCGCGACATGATAAACTCCACGCAGGGTATCGCCACACTGTTGCCCAACGCTTTATACCGGGCACTGTCCGAAGCACCGGGTATATCCGTCCAGCCGTCCGGGAATCCCTGCAGTCTTTCACACTCCAGCGGAGTAAGACGACGAATGAGATGGGCACAGGCTTCTGCCTGTTGGCAAATCAGGTCGGTTGCGTCCTTGTACTGACGGGCACTCTGGGTACTTGCCACATCATTATGCCGAAAGTCATCCACACGCTGGCGGCTGTAGACCGCGTGGCGGTCTGTGGCAGTCAAAGTATACGCCAAGTCATCCTGACAGCCAAGACCGTTGCCGCCGTTCTGCGGCTGCCGGTCGACCGTATTGCCTGCAATGCAGATGGCATCTGCCTCCTGCTCGACCAGCGGCACGTTGTTGCCGCCTGTGCCGTATCGTGCGGACATGGTAGGGGCTACCTTGTGCGGGCCGGTGTAGCGGCTGTCAATGCCGTGATTTTCGTAAACAAGAGGCTGATGTCCGTGCTCCTGCGCCCGCAGGGTGCCGGATATATTTTCAGAGCAATTCATCACGCTGCCGCCCTGGTCGTTGAGGCATAAAACAGACGGCATACAGTTCCCTCCGGGGCTGCCCTTGAGTGTGGGAGCAACCGATTCGTTGTATCCAATGCCGCCCGCGCTGGAACCTGCCCCGGCAGAAAAACCAGCCACGAAGGTCTGCTGTTTCATTCCCGGACTTGCTTGCAACGCGCCCGCCACATCGCGCAGATCCCGCACCTCATCCCGCTGATTGGCGGCAAAGGCCATGATGCCGTTTCTGCCGGTGGACATCCCACAGTTGACGCCGAGCGTGGCCGCTACATCGCCGGTCAGGTCGCCGTTGTAGCCGTCAAAACCCTCCACAGCTTCGTCCGGCTGCGTCACGAAGGTCTGCATCTGCATATTCGTCGTTGCCAACAATGCGCCTGACACGCCGTGCAGGTCGATGCCCTCATCCCGCTGGTTGATGTGGTACGCTTCTAATCCTGTGGGCTGTCCGTCCGGGCGCATGAGCCCCGCCTGAATTCTCAATGCCCGTTCCAGCTTTTGGGGCAACTCCTTTCCGCGCTCAACGGCACGGCGCAGGATGCCAATGCAGGCGACTTTCGACAGATAATACTTTTGCGCCGGGTTTGCCTCCAGTATGCCGGAGAGCGGGACTCGGATCGGACGACGGGGGGCAGCCCCGGTATTGAGGGGGCGTTTCCCTTTACGCCATGGAGATCGGAGCTCCCAGTGGCGCTGCCCGAAGAGGTCGACAGAACCGGATACCAGATCCAGGTGGAAATACGGGATCGAAATCAGTTCGGAGTCCGGTTTGCCCGGTCTGCGCTTGGGCGGAGCCCCGGTCCCTTCGGCTGCTTCCAATTCAAGCATCGTCAGCTGCCCGTTTGCATCGAATCGGTACATCTATGTGACCTCCTTCCCGCAGTTTCCCGTTTCGCCAAATACATCAAATAATAGCTGCGGCGCAAGCGGTCCGGCGAAGTCAGCAAGGAGAAAAATGCGCTTGCGACGCTGCGCGACGCCCCAAAATTGCGCATCCAGACAGCGCCATGCAAGAGAAAACGCACCGCCTGCCGTGAGCTCACCGGCGTCAGGCCATGCGTAAGGATAGGGGCTTGGGATAAGCTCATTGGGAAAGCAGATCCGCACGATCTCCTCCAGCACGATCCGAAAATCCTCGTACTTCGGTGTCCCGCTTGAAAAAGCACCCGGCACATTCTCCCAACACATCCAGCGTGGACGGATATCGACACCGAAACGGCCTCGCTTCTGGTCGGCCGCCCTCATCTCCCGCACGATCCGCATTTGCTCCATAAAAAGGCCGGAACGCGCCCCCGCAAGACCTGCCCTTGCGCCGGCAACGGACAGATCCTGACACGGGCTGCCTCCGCAGATGATGTCCACAGGCGGCAGTTCTGCACCATTCAGCTTTGTGATGTCGCCCACATGGGTCATGCTGGGGAAACGCAGCTTTGTGACCGCGATGGGAAAGGCTTCGATCTCCGACGCCCACACCGGTGTGATGCCACTGCGGATCGCGGCCAAAGGGAATCCACCAATGCCATCGAACAAGCTGCCCATCGTCAGTCTGCTCATTTCGCCACCGCCTGTACGACCGTGCGCGTGGTATTGACGGCGGCCTGCGCGGTATAGACAGCACTCATGAGGTTTGCCTTGGTGGAGGTATCCAGTCCAAAGACTCCCGCGATACGGGGGATCTCGCCGGCAGAGAGCATGAGTCCAAGCCCTAACAGAGCATGATCCTTGAACACCATAAGTCCGGCGACAAGGATCGTCGCCTGCAAGAACGCCGACAGGCATAAGCCGATGATCTGCTTGCACCATTGGGTAAAGCCGTCCGTATATCCGCGAGGGACACTGAACATATAGAGGCTTCCCACGGCGATCTGGATGAGCAGGATGCCGCCGCGCTTCAGATTGGCGAAGAAGACCTTGATGATCGCATACGCCATAAGGATGATGCAGAACAGGATCATGATCCCGCTGGTGATGCTGCCAAAGCCCATCAGCGGCCCTGCCGTCAGATCGGATATTGATTCCACGGCATTGAACTCCTGCATGACCTCACCGGCCACATCCCCGATGGATGTCCCATAGCCGGTGAGCGCCGCGGTGAAGGTCCCTTGCAGAGAAACGCACAGCTCATAAAGCCGGACCGGAACAACGGTGAAGAGGCTGACAGCCATAAAGCCCTTGATGGCATTGAGGGCGGTCTCACGGATGTTGCCGCGGCCGCTGGAATACTCCACACCGGTTTCAAAGCAGGCCACCACCAGCCCTGTGCCGTAGAGTGCCCATGCCAAATAGGAGAAGAACAGCACGATGCTCTGCACCCAATCCATGGTGAAGAGCTCCGCGCCCATGTTTCCCATCTCCGAAAAGAAGTTGCCGAGAAAGCCTACGATCTGACTGTAGAACCAGTCCACGATCTGGCCTAACACCTTGGCGGCAACAAAATCCCAAATGAACATTGATCGGTTTCACCTCCGGGTGAGGCCGCACCAGCTGCTTTGGGATATGGCAAAGGCCGTACAGCTGGTACGGCCTTCAAATCACACTTTTGTTACATTGTCTGCTCCCACGCCCGGTCAGCGGACTGGCTCATATCCTGAAATACCTCCAGATAGTCTGACACCGCATCGGACAGCACCTCATAGTCCTGCCGGGTGGGGTGATACACATACCAGCTCACCTTTCCATAGTCATCCCAAATGTGCGGCTCCACGCCGTTTCGGAAATTGGGATGTGAGGTCATCTTTGTCCCCAGCAGATCCGAGAAGCGCAGGCGCAGGGTATCCACCTGTCCTTCGCTGCGGTTGAGAATCGTCAGCTGCAGGGCATTGTACTGATTGGCGACGATTCCAGTGACAAATTGGATCTTTGCCCGATTCATGTCGCTTAAGCGCACATAGCAGGCTCTGCCCACATAAGTGGCGTCGGGGTACCGCTCTCCGATGATCTTCCGAAGCTCCTGTTCGTAAAATGTCATTGCCTATACCTCAAATTCCGATGATCTGCCAGATGTACAGCGGAGCCGTCAGCGTGAACACGAGGCACGCGAACAGAATGGCGGGCGCCGTCCACTCGAACTGGCCGCTTTTTCTGAAGTCGAAATAGGCCGTCCCCAACTTGGCGAAGAAGAATACAGCCAAGATCAGGTCGATGGCGGGAAACACCACGTTGTTGACGACGGTCTTGATCTGACCGGATGCCGTCTGCCATGTACTTTCCACCGCGCCGGCCACATCGCCGGTACCGGCAGCGAAGGCCGTGGTTCCCATCACGCAGACCAACAGCAGGGACAGCACCAGTGCCGCACAAAGGCGTTTGCGTTTTGTGTTGTTCATAGATTCCTCCGTTTCTATCGTTGTTTTGTGGGAGCAATATGCCACTCCTCCCAGAGATTCCCCCGGATGGTGACGCGGTCCGTCAGGTTCATACTGAGCATTCCCGTGGGTGTCCAGCAGTCCAGGAGCCAGGTATACGGCGTATAGCTGCCGTCCGGATACCAGATGGGCGTGAAGTGGGTGCGGCGGTTGTAGGTGCTGTAGGGATTGGCTTTGAACTGGAAAGTCGTGCTTCGCCCGGAGATATCCGCCTCCAGCAGCCGCCAATAGTTCTCATAGCCAAACTCCGGGAAATAGGTCACGGCATTCTGCGCCGCCGTGACAGCCGCACTCTGATTTGTGGTGACTTTTGCGGTCACCTTCTCCTGAACGCCATAGCCGCTTTTCAGCGTGGACGCGGTCGCCGTGGGGCTCTTCTCGTCCGGCGTGATGCGCACGGATGCAGTCAGGCTTGCAGAGTAGCCGTTGTAGTCAAACTCCCACCAGCCATGATCCTCCCACCAGCCGTTGTCCACCCAATGGTACCAGCGGTCCCTGTGGGTCTTGCCGTCCGCATCCGTCCAGCGGTCTGTGTGCCAGCACTTTTCCCAGTTTTCTACCCATTCCCAGTTTTCCTGCCACCATGGTGACCAAATGCCCCATGACGCCGAGGTCACCTGCTCCTTTTCAGGAACAGACGCCGGCCTGAAGCCGTTGTTGCGGTCATCCGCCAGGGGATTGGGCGGGTCATTGCCGGCCAGATCCACGATATTGCAGGTGATGGTGCCCTGCGCCGAGCCGCCGCCGTACACGCTGACGGAAATCGTTATGACGCAGGGTTCTATGGGAGTACGCCAGCGCACCCATGCCAGCTGGCTGTCACCGTCCGGGTAGTAGACATTGCTGACAGTGTAAGTCCTGCCCTGAATGTTAAAGCGTACCGATACGGGGTCGTCCGGGTCGGACTGTCCGCCGCGCACCTCCACGGAGGTGATGACTTCTGTGTTGACGCGGTATTCGTAGTCATATTCGCCGGGTTCGGGCGGTGTGGTCACCTCATTGAAGCGGACAATGCCGATACCGAGCGAAGCGAGAATATCGCTGTTAGATGCCTTATCCGTGCGGCTGCCGGACCATGCGGCGTAGCCGAGATCCGCTTCCTCCAGAAAAATCGCCAGCGGCAGGTTTTTATGGGTAAGAGAGCCGAGCTTTACTCGGAGGTCACCGTTGACGGTCTGATCATACAGAGCCGCTTCCGTGGCGGTCATGGCGAACTGCTGACCGTTGTAGCAGAGATAGGCCAGCGGCTCCACCACGATTCTGTAATCTCCACTGATAAGCAAATCAAAGTCGATTCCCACATATCCGGCAATCGCTCGGATGACCTGTTCATCGGTGAAATAGCTGCGAATCGCGGCGATGCTGGCCTTACTGCTGCCGGTGGAGATGATCTTGGGCAGCTTCTGCGTTGGCTGCACGCAGACATAGCCACCCACCGCGGGAGACAAGGTTCTCCCAGCATTATAGGAGAGCTTGGACACTTTTCCGAAATGAGCAATGTTTGCGTTGGGCTTCTGATTGCTCCAATCCACCACACTTCCAATAACTGCTCTGTTGTCAGCATGAACGACAGATAATCTCACTCCGTCCATGCCGGGATTCCAGTAGTTGGTCTTTGTGCCGTCCCCCATGCCGCTGCCGCCGCTGTCCATGTTACCGTCCCCTGTGGCATAGGCGGGAATAGCGGCGGATATCGCTATCACCAATGCCAGCAGCAGGGATATGATCCTTTTCATACGCATTCCTCCAGTCGTGAAGATAAAAAGAGACACGGCCGTTTCTCAGCCGTGTCTCTCTTGGGAGGGCGAGGTCAGCCGCCCATGATACCGATCTTGTTGCCGTTCTCATAGATGTCCTGCCCATCGATGACTGTGTTGGGACCGCTGGGCGTCACATAGCCGAATCCGGGAACATACACCTGTCCGGCATCATTGGTGCTGCCGCCCGCAGGCTCTGTGGGCTGGGGCTTCACTTCGGTCTGTTCCGGTTTGTAGGTGGGCGGCGTTTCCTTGTTGCGGTCCGCTTCCGGCACATCATCCGCCGCATGGTCCTTCTCCGTCTTGCCGGGATGCTCCGGCGTGTCCGGCTTGGTGGGCGCACCCTGAATGGTCTGTTCTGTACCGGAGCTGTCAGCATCCCTGCCGGGATCATGCCGTTCGCCATCCGTCTTGCTATCCACCTTTTCCTTTGGATCGCTGATGTTCACAACCGGGTCTTTTGTGTTGGGGGTATCGTCCGGGATGGCGGGGTCGATAGGCATGGGTACCGCCGCAAGGCGGCTGACGATCCCCACCACCAGTGCCGCGCAGAGCAGGACGCCTGCCGCAATGAGGATGATGCGTTTTGTTTTGTCTGTCATAGGTCGAACTCCTTCCTTTGTAGGGGTCAGTGATTTTTCTTCTTATCCCGAACATACCACAGCTTTCTTCGGAAGTCTACTGCAAGAAGTGAAAAGAATTAAAACTTCGGGATATACTTGGCCTGCACCTGCAGATTTAGGCTCACGGGCGGCAGCACATGTCCGGCAAAGCGGGTGGGGACCTCCAGATGGAGGGTGGCGGTTGCGAGATACCCCTCGCTCCGGCCTGAGGCGATGGCGTTGTTGGAGATATGAACGGACAGGTCGGAGAGCGTATACTCCAGCTCGTTTCCGGCGTATTTCATGTAGCCATCGCCATCTGTGGTAAGGTCAAGAATATAGGACAGGTTGCCGTAGATGTCACCGGCGTCAATGGACTCGGACCAATCGCCGTCGCCCCCTGGGAACCAGCCTGCCGCATAACCCTCCCGCACGGAGTGGTACACATCGTCATAGTTTTCATTAACGGTTGCGATGACCGCCTGCTGCACCGTGTCCCGCACGCCCTGCACGATGATGTTCACCCGGAAATATTCCGCTATGACCATAAAGAGCATGAGCAGGCAGAGTGTCACAGCGATGACCATGGGATAGCCCTCACCGGAGCGGGAGCGAAAAAGCAGCTTTCTCATTTCCAATACACCTCCGATCTGCCGCTGGCCTGTGCCGTCAGCTCAATGGGGAAGCTGCCAAGCCCACCAAAGCCGATGTCCATATCCATGGTCAGCGTCACCGTCACCTCCTCATTGAGTTGGATGCGGCCGGTACGGGACCAGCGGATGTCCGGGTCGATCTCCAACCGCTCGGACAGCACCTGTGCGCGGGAGGCCGTTTCACTTCCGACTCTGCCGGTGATCTCGGCTTCCCGCACCAGCTCGGCGGCGAAGGTGTCGAGCTGCTGCTTCGCCACATACACCGGCAGCACCTTCACCGCCAATGCGATCACCAGCATGGCGCAGAGGATGAGGACGCAGGTATCGATGTAGCCCTCGCCGGAGCGTTTCTTCCATTTGTTTCTCATCCAAACAGCCCTCCCATCGAGGTGAGGATCTGCATGAGGATGACCACAATGTAGATGAGCATAAAGCAGACCAGCATGACGAAGGAGTACACACGGATCTTGGGCGGGATCTTCGCCGCCTGCGCCTTGAGCCGCTGAAGCTCCAGCTGTTTCATATCGTGCGAGAGCATCTGAAAATAGATGCGGCCGTCATCCCCGCGCAGGACGCCGATGAGCCCTCGCACGATGTCCGAGAGCATGGGCGACGCCAGCCTGCCCTCGAAGCGAACCAGTGCCGCCTCATAAGAGGACGAGCGCATATCCGCCGTCAGCACATCCAGCTCACGGGCGAAGTCGGGACCGGCGTGACGCTTATAGTTTTCAAGGATCGTCAGCACATTGCGGCTGGCTCCCAGCTCCTGCTCCACTGTGGCAACAAAGCGGGGCAGCTCTCCCTCGATCTTCTCGCGGCGTTCGGTGACCTTTTCCTCCGCCTTGCGGCTCTCCTTGAAGTAAAGCAATATCGACAGCAGCACCACGATGGGCGAGAGCAGAGGGAAGATCAGCAGACACGGAATGACCGCCAGCAGCGCGGCGGCAGGCTTGAGGATGGTATAGGCCAAGTAGACCTCCGGCGTCATATCCATGCCGGCAGCACTCAGCGTGCGCTCCATGCGGTGACGCTCGTACTCATCCATACGGATGAAGTGGGAGATCTTGATGGCCCAGCCAAGGGAGATGGCATCCAGCGACTTCATCCGCTTTTTCTCGGCTCGCCCTGCGGACAGGAGTGCCTTCTCCGTGGAGAGACGGGGCAGCTTCAGAATGTCTGCCAAGATGAAGAACAGTCCTGCGGCAACGGCCACGCCGAAAAGGAACAGTAAGATCGTCATGCCCGTCACCTCCGATATTCAATGGGCTGGGTCAGCTTGACCACTCTGGCAAAGGAGAGAAAGATAGCGGCGGCACAGACCGCCAGCACCGCCTTGCCGGGTACGGTGGTCATTAAGGTTGCATGCCAGTCCTTGTTGAGAAAGTACAGCAGAGGGATATTCAGCACCACCAGCGCCGCCATGGAGATGAATTCCTTACGGGGAGCGAACACGAGATTCTCCAGCTCCCCATTGATGATGCGCATATCCGAGAGCTTTGCCACAATGGGATTAAGGGTGCTTTTCATGCTGTGGTCATACTGGCAGGCGGAGAGTGCCTCACACCACTCCCGCCACACCTCATTGTCAATGGCAGACTTCAGCTCCGCCAACGCCGCATTCATATCCGGGTCGATGTGCTTGATGCGGGTGAGGAAGCTGCGGAACACGCCTTGCACAGGTGGGTTCAGGTAGTTGATGTTCTCCTCCACGGCGGTCTGCAGATCCTCACTGCGGAGGTAGGCCGTGGTGATGATGGAGAGCGCCGTTTCCAGCTCGGCGGTAACAGCTTTCCTGTAGTGTCCGGCCGTGAGCTTAATGTACCAAAAGGGCAGGAACATCATGCCGGCCGCCAGCACTGGCACCAGCAAGAGGTTATTCATGATGATGGCGATGCCCGCACCCACGGCAAAGAGCAGCAGGGATGCCGCGCAAAGCACGGGAAAGCGTTCCTCCTTGCCGGTGGCTTGCAGGACCGTCTGCGCTTCTGATATTTCACGGCGGAAGAAGCCGGGCTTTTTGCGATGGGTGGTCTCGTTGATCTCATCCCGGATGCTTTTGGGCCCGGCGGTCAACCGGCGGAACACACCCAGCGTGAAATCCATGGGCGAGATACGGAAGATAAGAAATGCGCCGGTGATCATGCCGACGCACGCAGTCAGCAGCAGGGCTGTCAAGTGGCGTTCACCTCCTTCTTGGTTTCCAAAAGAGCCTGCAGCTCCTCGTTGGGCATACCGTTTTCCAGCAGGCGTTTGCGTAGGCTGGCGGAGATTTCGTTTATCTGCGCGTGGTGGCCCTCAATGATAAATTTGTCATTCTCCATGTGATTCTCCGTGATGACATAGCGGAACAGCGTGTTGTAGCGGCGATCCCCATTGGGCAGGATCTCACATTCCATGATCTCCATCATGCGGCGCTGCTTATTTTCCAACTGCTTGCAGAAGACCACGATGGGGTATGCCTCCGTCACATAGCTGAGAAGCGTTTCGTCCGACATATCCACGGCTCGTTTGCACAGGGACACCATGCGGCGGTAGGTCGCCTCGCAGGAGTTGGAGTGGATGGTGGTCAGCACCGCCACGCCCACGCGGGCGGCCTCCTGCGCGGCATTGGCCTCGGCGCCGCGCATCTCGCCCACCACCAGGATGTCCGGGTTGAAGCGCAGGCAGATATCCACCAGCGCGATCTGATCGATCCGCTGACGCTCATTTTCACTGTCGCGGGTCAGGGTGTGGACCACCGAGTTGACTACCTTTCCGTTTTCCTCCCGCACCAGCTCCAGCTCACGGGAGCCGTTCTCGATGGTGAAGATGCGTTTGCTGTCTGGAATCGTGGTCAGCAGCCAGCCTGCCGCCGTGGTCTTGCCGGAGGAGGTGGCGCCAGCCACACAGATGGAGATCCCATAGCGTAAAAATACGGAAAGCCAGTCCAGCATTTTCTCTGTGGCTGTGCCGCTGCGGAGCAGATCCTCACGGCTGAGATTGTGGCGGTTGACGATTCGGATGGAGGCGGCAACGCCCACATCCTCATCCACCACGGGGGATTTCATAGCGGCAATACGGGTGTTGCGGGTCAGGTGCCCCGTGACCAGAGGGCTGGCGTTGTCCAGCACCATGCCGGAGGCGTGGAGCATTCGCCGGATGACGGCAAGCGCGTGTTCCGGCGAATCGAAGTGTTCCGTGAGCTTTTCGCTTCGGCCGTCCGAATACTGCACCTCGATATCCCGCCACGAGTTGATGTTGATCTCCTCAATGCCGTCGGCGTAGATATAGCGGGTCAGGAAGCCGAACTCCGCCATCTCGGAATAGATGGCGTCCACCAGCTCCGTCTGCGTCATGCCTGCTACGGCGATACGCCGGTCCTGCAGGTACTTGGTGATGTAGCGCATGAGCTGTTCCTTGGAGTCCTCGCCGCCTTCGGTGATGAGTGCGGCGTAGGCGCCGGAGATGTATTCCTGCACTTCCTGCAGCACGGAATTGAAGTCCCTGTCCTCTGCCGACGGGGTAAAGAACAGGTTGTGCGCCCGTCCGAGGGTGCCAATATCGGTGTTCAGAGTCCGCTGCGGCGTGTCGTCCACCACTACGGGGACGACCTCCGGCTCCGAGGTGACCTGATATTCCGTCGCGTCCCGCCGCTGTGCAGCTGTGGCAAAGACCGAGCCGTTTCGCTTTTCGCCAAGAGCCATATTAAAACACCTCCCCAGGCGCACACATTTTCTGCGGAAAATGCCTGCTCACTTCGTTCGCGGTGCGCCTCCAAAGGGGGACCGGTCCCCCTTTTGGGAACCCCCTGCTCTCCGAGGGGGACGATAAGTTTTCCTTTCTCATTTTCAAAACACCTCCGCAATGATACGCTCTAACTCCTTGCGGAAGGATCGGCTGTCCTTGAGGGTGAGGTCAGCAAGCAGGTTGCCGGCAAGATACTGCTCCTCCAGCTCCTGCGAATAGGGCAGCACGAAGGCCGTGTCGCCCAGCACCTTGCCGATGTGGTCCGCTGCCTGATAGGGCTTCACATTGGATGCCACCTTATACTGCTTGTCCATGTCCCACTCAGGCCCGTCCAGCAGAGGAAGCTGACTTGCAAAGTAGTTGACGCTTTTGGGGTCGCAGTTGGCAAGGCGCAGGATACTGTCCGCCTCCATCAGCGCAACGGCGGAGAGGATGTCGTTGGCAATGTAGCTGCCGCAGTCCACGATGACATAGGGTGCGATCTGACGCAGGCCGTCCAGCAGCTCTACCACCTGCTTCTGCGTAAAGGGCGGGGTGCTGTACTCGTTCTGCCGTTCGAGCAGCCCCAATACCGCAAGACAGCTGTTGCGCTTAAAGGTGACAAGGTTATGCTTGATGAGGTTCTCGCTGATACGGGCGGCTGCCAGGACGCCGGCAAGAGAGCCATTGCTCTCCAGAGCGTCCGCGGGACAGATGCACGGCAGCATGGGTGCGGCCATGTCACAGAGCAAAAGGATGACATTTTTCTTCCTGGCGGAGAGCATTTTTGCGATCTTCACCGCCGTTATTGTCTTTCCGCTGCCGGGGCTGCCCCAGACCGCCAGCATACCGCCGCTGTCATTTTGCTCCTCCGGCTTCTCTGTGTCGCGCTGAAAGATGCTGGCCTTTCTGAAATTCATCCTGTCACCCCACTCTCCGGCATTTCTGCGGTAGGATCGGCGGCTTCGCCCTCCTCAATGGGATCTTCCTCCGGCTCTGCGTACAGTTCCTCGATGAGCGCGTCCTGCGCCTCAATGAACTGCCTTGCGCCGTCTGCCGTGCCGCGGTAGACGAGCGCCAGGTGGAGCTTGGCGACCTGCTCCAGCTCCGCCAGCACCTTGGCCTGCTCCGGCAGAACGAGGAAGGTCACGGTAGAGGGCAGCTCCTTCTCATCACCCTTTGCTTCACCGGTATTGGCGTCATAGCCGGTGCTGGCGGTAACAGAGATGATCTCCACGTACTGCAGCTCGGCGGGGATGGTGGTTTCGCCGTCCTCCGGGTAGTCCGCCACAATGACCGATACGATGTCGCCGCTCTGGAGCTTGCCGGACAGTCCTGTGGCGAAGCTCTTGATGGTGACGGAGATGGCCTGCTTCGTGCCATCCAGATTATAGAGATACGCATTTTCGGCGGCAGGCGCGTCCGAGAGCTTGGCGGCGAGAATATAATCGCCAACGGCAAGGTCCGCCTTGGCGTATTTGCCCACTACATTGTCCTTCGCGGTCATAAGGCCGGAGGGGAGATTATAGGAGCCGACCTCGGCCGTGGTGACCATATCCTTGGTGATGAGCTCGCCGGCGTGAATGTCCTTTGTGACGCGGACGATCTCCGCCTTCTGGCTGATGCTCTGATTGAACAGCGGCGTGATGCCGAAGCAGATCACCAGTGCCAGCAGAATGCAGATGACGCCGATGACTGTGCGGTTTTTGAAAATACTCATGGAGCAAGTCCTCCTTCGTTTTAGATGATATATGCGGTAAAGAAGCCCACTGCAAGAAATGGCGCGAATGGATAGCTCTCCGGTGGACGCTCTTGCCTGCGGATCTTGTACAGGGCGGCTATTGCAAGGTAGAAAAGGCAGTACAGCACCAGTGCCAGCACCAGTCCGGCGACTCCGCGCAGAAAGCCCAGCAGGAAGCCAGAGGCGGCGATAAGGAACGCATCTCCCATGCCGCCGCGTCCTCTCCGGCTTGCCAGCCAAAATGGGACGGCCAGCGTCAAGCCGAGAAGCCGGGCGGGGCTGAAGGAAATCAGCCCCGCCCCTGCGATGACGATACCGGAAAGGTCATAGATCTGCCTGCGCCGGAGATCCGTCCATGCCGCGCTCATAAGTCCGATGAGGAACAGCGTCCCCTGCAGGACGGACGCCACGGATCAGCCGCCCAGCGCGCCGGCGTAGTTGAACATATCCTTGATACGCTGGTTCAGCGTGGGCATGACCACATCGCCGAACAAAGCGTATAGGCCCGCCAGCAGCAGCGCGCCCAGCACCACGGCGATGAGGATCTTGACGGCGGTGTCGATGTAGCCCTCACCGGAGCGGCGGGTGGCGGCAAGGCGGATGGCCTTGGTGCGGATGGAATTGGCGGTGTTCTTGATAAACTTCTTCATATGACATTTTCCTCCAAATTATATGTTTCGTATTGTGGGTGACTTACATGACCTGCTCCGCGGCGGGAGCATTGTCCGGCTGCTGGGCCTGCCGGAGCGACTGCTCGTAGGCGTTCAGCACCGCGTCGTTGAACTGCTGGCGAGCCTCCTTCGTGCAGGGAAAGCAGATGTCGTGGTAGTCCCCATGGCTGTCCTTGTACTGCGGCATGGCGACAAAGGGGCCTTTCTCGCCGCGAATGACCTTCACGCCGCGAATGGCAAATACGCCGTTGATATCCACATTGGCGTTGGCGAGGGTGTACTTGCTGTCCTTCACGGGATAGACTCGGACATCGAAGGACACGGGGGACCGGCTTTCCTGCGCGGGGACGGGAGTGCTTGCTTTGGTCTGGTTCTTGGGCATTTTTCTTTCCTCCTATTTCTGATGTTGATATGAAAAAAGCACCCGGCCGGGTGCTCAATTCACGGACACAGCTCCATCTCCTGCCGCGGCGCGAACTCTATCTGCCGGAAGCCGACACGGTCGCAGTAGTAGAACTCGCTGCCGTCGGCGTCGTACAGCTCCAGCACATCCGAGATGCCGATGGGTCTGCCGTCGTAGCCGGGAACCGGGTCACGGAAGAGCGTGTAGATCTCCTCCGGGTCATTGGTCCCGACCAGACCGTCATAGACTGTTTCGTAGTGCTTACGGTCAGGCTGTCCGAAACGCTCCAGCAGGGCTTCATACGGGATGAAGCGCATATTGATGGGGCTGTCCCGCGTGAGCTGCCACACACGGCAGCTTTTCAGGGGCGGAGCCTCCGGGTCGAAGCGGCCGCCTCGCTGCCCCAGCAGGAGGCGGTCATAGACACCGTCCTCCCAGCGGATGGGAATTTCCTGCTTTTCCAGAAAACGCTCCAGCTCCTGCGTTTGGAACATGGTATCCACCACCGCCTCCTTTCCCGCGATGTATCCGGCAGGATTGCTGTAATAGAGGATGCGGTCATGGTTATCAATGAAGATGCGCTGCACTTATTTCACCTCCGATCATTCCAGCTTCATCTCGTTTGCGGCCGGTTCCTCCTGCCGTGGTGCGGTCAGCTCCATGAGCTTCTCCCGCGCCCAGTCCGGCAGGTATTTTTCATCCAGCACGCCGATGAACTCGTGTCGGTTCCAGCGTGTCGTCTCGCCGTCACCCAGACAGGTGCAGCGCACCGAGCGGCCAATGGCATGGGGCCTGCAGCCGAAGCCGTCATGGGCATACCAGAGTTGATCCGCCTGACTCCAGCAGGATTCCTTCAGCGTATCCGGCGACAGCACCAGCACCTTGCCGGTATAGTCCTGCTCGTCGCGGTCACCGACGCAATGCTCCGCACCGAAGAGATTTAACGCCTGCACCGCCTTGCGGTAGAGACTGACGAAGCCATCCAGCACGGCCGGATGGCTTCGGACAACAAAATCGCTGTTGTGGATGAGATCTGTGGGAATATATATCTTCTCTGCCCAATGCTTGTTGGCGTAGCTGAAACGCCCGTCCCACTTGAGTTCATGCAAAGTATTGGCAAGCACCCACGCAGTGCGTTTATAACCGCATTCGTCCAGCACGGGTGTGGTACAGTCCTTGTCCAGATACATTCCGTCGAAGCTCCGGCGGATGGTATCCTCGATGGCTTCCCGGCAGGCGATGTTGGCGCGATGGCTTTCCCTCCAGAGCGAAAGCTCATTTCGTTCTCTGGCCTCCTTCGCCGAGTAGGGATAGAGATAGGTTTCATTCATTTGGATCTCTCGCCTCGTTTCTTCTTTGAATGCCTACGGTATCACTTATCGTAGATGACATCGTCGTCCATCAGCATATCCTCCAGCACGGACAGGCAGCAGCCGGACTTACGCAGGGCATCCAGCAGCTCGGCGGGAATATCGGAGAGGTCGTGGTCGTAAAATGTCTCGCACACGGTGATCACACCGGAGCCCTCGTCCACATGGCAGTCCAGCTTGGCGTCGGGCGCGATGTCCGCTTCCTCTCTGGCCCAATCGGGAACGGTGACGGCGGGGCGGATCAGCTCCTCGATGTCCGCGTCGCGGAAGGTGCAGTGCCCCTCGGTGCAGCCCTCGCAGCTGCCGCAGCGTTCCGTCAGCTCCCTCATCAGCTGACCGGCGCGGTCCGTCAGGGCGAGGATCGTGCGCACCATCTCCATGGCGGTCATCTCGCTCTTTGACAAAATGACCGCGCCCCTGGCGCCGGCCATTTCCAGCTTTCCCTCGTCCTCCAGCCCGCAGACGGTCAGAACGGCGGGCGGGATGGTGACGCTCTTGTTGTCGTTGTATTTTACAAATTTCATGCTGCTTCTCCTTTTATTGTTCAGATTTTTAAGGGATGCTCCGGCTCATGGATCAGCTCGTAGCGGGTGTCGCCATCGCCGCCCAGCAGACTATCCATAGAGAGCTGCCAGCAGGCTTTGCGGGGGTCATAATTGGTGATGACGATCTCCTCATATTCGCTGCCTGCCGTCTGGGACATGCTGTTGGGACGGGAGGTGCGGAAGATATAGCAGTCCTGATAGATCTCGCAGATGTAGTCCTGGTAGTTGTAGGAAACGATGAAGTATCCTTCACAGGTGACCAGTACATCATGGAGCCGCTGATGATCCTCCGGGGGAAACTCCACCTCGTAGCAGCTCTCCGCCTTGTAGTAGGGCGGGTCACAGTAGATCACGGCGCCTTCTCGGTCGTACTGACGGATGACCTCCTCGAAGTCCTTGTTCTCCACGATGACATTCGCCAGCCTGCGGGAGCATTCCCAGATCAGGTGAAAGAAACGGCGAATGTCGCAGGGCTTGCCGCCGAAGGACTTGGCGCCGCCGCTGAAGCTGTAGCGGATGAGCTTGAAGAAGTCCGCCGCGCGGCGGATGCTCCCGCGGGGCGCGCGCTCCAGCATAAGGGCGCGGATGGCCTCGGCGTCGGGCGGCTTGAGGTAGACCTCCGTCAGATCCATCTCCTCCTGCAGGTAGTCGTCCGTGAACTCGCCCTTGGAGAAGAACTTGTAAAGGACGTTGAAGTCATCCCGCGTGTTCAGCGGCAGGAAGCCAAGCTCCGCCAGCAGTGCCATGGGGCGGTTTTTAACACAGCAGAAGAGATTCGTAAGATTGCTGTTGAAATCGTTGTAGACTTCTATGCAGCCGCGCTGGATGGGGCGGCACATGGTCACCGTGCCGCTGCCGCCAAACACATCGATGAAGCGGGTGTAGCGGTCCGGCATCAGCTTGTTGATGATCCACAGCAGCTTGCCCTTGCCGCCCACCCAGGGAATAAAGCTGTTCAAGAAGTGTCACCTCCCTCCAGCGGGAGGGAGAGCTGACCGGTGTCCTCATAGTCAGGCAAGGTGCGGGACAGGCCGCGCTCCGCAAATGCGATTTTCTTGATCCGGCTGCGGAGCTGCCGGATGGTGCGCCGCAGCTCCTCCTCGGTGGCGGCATAGTAGTAGCCGCCGTCAAAGCTGCAGATGGGGATGCCGTCGCCCCGCAGGGCGTTGATCTCCCGGCGCAGCTCAGAGCCGCGCATTCGGAAGGCACACTCCAGCTCCCGGCTGGTGACGGCGTTTGCCTCGCCCTTGTGGTAGAGTTCAAGATACTCTGCAAGGGCTTTGTTGATTGGCACAGTTCCTCCTTTCCGGGTCCGTTATCCCGGAGCAGGAGGTCAAATCAGCGCAAAAAAGAAGGGGCCGCTTTTCCCCATCCGGGAATACGGCCCCTTGGTGTAGTTCTTATCCGCGCAGCTGGCGTGGTTAAGATATGGTCAGCTACTGCATTTCCATGGTAAGATCCTGTTCCTCCGCAGGGTAGCACACATAATCACTGCCGATGAACACGCCGGGGTGCTCGTCCTCATAGCGGCAGCCCAGTGCGCCCAGATCCATGTATTCGTATAGCTCCTCCGGGACGGTAGTTTCGTTGGCGAGATAATATCTGCCCAGCGCGGCGTAGCTGTTGACGCCCTTGAGGATCGTGTAATCACTCAACTGTTCTGGTGAATTTGCAAGAATCTCCCCAGCCTCAGCCTCGCCCTTTTGCAGAACGATGGCGGAGAGAATCGCCTTTTCGTCCTTGGTCAGAGCGCCCATCCTGCGACGGGCCGCCTCGAATTCCTTCCGCGTCTTGAGCGGCAAGGAGAGTTTATACTTTTCTTGAAATTGTTCCATGGTCATTTCATTTTCATCTCCATTTTCTGTGTTTCCTGCATTGGTGACAGCATGGGCTGATAGTCCGCACGGTGCAGCAGGCCGTAGGGCGAGAGCACTGCGTTGTCCTCCCTGATGAGGTCGCAGCCGTAGGCGTAGAGGTTTACATGGGAAATCAGCAATTCCACCGAGTGGTCATCCGTCATGAAGTGAAGCTGGTCGATGGCCGTTTCCTGGGGCGAGCTGATTTCCGGTGTGAGGACGTAGTCATCCAGATGCTCTGTCAAGCCCATGGCGGTTTCGATGTCCTGCACCTCAAACTGCTTCAGCAGAGCCTTCAACTTTGGAAGCTGCTTTTCAGGAAAAGGCATATCCCGCACCGCTGCGGCGAGCACGTTGAATTCCTCCAGCTCCATGGGCAGGTCGGTGAATTCTGCCGCATAGGGAATGATTCCGTCGTAATCAATGACCGCGACGCCCTCCCAGCCCTCCGTGCCGAGCTGCGCCTGCGCATCCAGCAGCTCCGCCTCTGCTGCGGGAAGGATCAACGTCACCGTGCGGTCATCGCCAATATCGGGATGCAGTCCGAGCGTGAGCCGGAAGAGGTATCCCGGCTTTTCCGGCAGCGTCTTTTGGACGGGCGGCGCGGTTGTCAGTTCGCCATCCCGCAGCACATACAGGCTGCCCACAAATACACCGTTTTCCCCATGACGCATCATTCTTCCGATGCCGGCGAAGTCCAGCATCTCGAATACCTCGTCGGATATGCCATCCAGTTCGGGGATAAAATCGTTTTCTGCGTAAAACCGGCCAAGGGCAGCATCGTCTGCGGCATCCACTACATGGTAACAGTCTGTTTTTGCGCTGACCGCCAGGTCGCGCAGATCCTGCAGCGTGATGACGCCGCCGTTGGCGTTTACTTTTTTCTGCACCGCTATGGAGAACATCCCCTCAAAGGCGATCCCTTGTACCTCGTCCAATGCCGCAAGCTGTGCGGCAAGGTCGTTGAGCTCGTTGAGGCTGATGTCTAATCCATCCAAGTGGGGCGAGAGATACTCAAAGGCAAAGTAGTCTTCGATCTCCATGTACAGGATATCGTCTGTCTGAAGCCGCACCTTTTCCATGGCGTCCCAAACCTCCCACGGGGAGGCGGGCAGCTCCAGCTTGGCATAGGCTGCGCTATACGGCGTATCGTTTTTAGCGAGATACACACGCAGTATTCTTTTACCCAAGGGTCATCCCTCCCATCTCCGGCTGCTGTTCATAGCAGGCGGGGTCTGCGCCGGGGACGCCCCAGCCGAACATGGAACCCGTTTTCATGGCTTTCTCCTGCGCGGGGGTAACGCCAAGCCGCTCGTTGTTATAGTCTGCCAACTCTTGGTTATGCGCTGGATCGTTCGTGGACCAGTCGCTGGGGTAGTAGCCGCTCTCGCCGCGCTTGATGCAGATGAGCTCGCCGGTGCCGGGGAGGGTGGAGAAGCACAGCTCCGGCAGTCCATCCGCCAGCTTGGGGGAGAAAAGCTCCTGCTCCGTTTGGATGCTCCACTCGTCCGAATTCCAAAAGTGGACATACAATTCACCGCCGTCATCCACGGAAATCTCCCTCTGCTCAAACCCCTCGCCCCAGCCGTCTGAAGCCTGGCCAGTGAGGTATTCCTTTAAGGTTTCCAGCGCTGTGTCCGACAACTCCCCGGCGACGAGGCATTCCGCCACGCCCCAGAGCTGCCGGCCACGCGCCTCCACGGCGAAGACGGCGGAGCGCACCTTGCGGTCAACGCTGTCGACTTCATCATACCAATGCATGAGACCGCGCTCTGCCTCCTCCGGCATCCGGTTTTTCACCAGCGCCGCCGTGATCTGATCCTGATAGCCGCGCAGCTCACGGCCCTCCAGCAATGTGCTGCTGTCGTCGAGATCGCCGTACTCGTTCCGCTCGTAGAGATCGGCGGTCAAGGGCATATAGAACTTGAGCGTGGTCAGCTTGGGCGGCAGCACGGTGAAGCTGTCCTCGCCTGGAATGAGTGCCAGCGACCTGCCGTTATCCCATTTCATGTGGAGCTGCCCCGCATCGTCCACATAGTCCACCTCGCCCTCGGTGCCGGGAAGAATGGGCGCGTAGGGATCGTCCATCGAATTGAGCCGGATGCGGGTGCCGGGGGGATATTGCTCCTTGATAAAATTCACCATTTTTCTGTCCATCATCGTTTCCTCCATGTTTTGCTCTCTGTCGTAAAACTCCAGCTCGTAGATCACGCCGCGATCTTGCTTTCGAGTATCCTTCACCTTGACCGTCGTACCATCAAAGATGTAATTGCCGGCTTTCCCAAAATCGGTGTAGAAGCCCATGCCGTGGTTGCAGGTGGAGAAGGGATGCTCCGGCTGATCCTTGATCTTGGAATAAAAGCCCACCGTCTGCACCGTGGTCACCACACGGGTCAGCCCCACCATATCCGCGTGATTGGCATGGCTGACGGTCTTGAGCTCCACACCGGGGCGGATGAACCGCTTCAGCTCGGCAAGACTTTTGAATGCGACCGGCTCTCGCTGCTTTTTTGAAGCGTCCATTACATTCCACCGAAGGTCATGCCCTGCTCGGACCGAGGCTCGTGATCCTCCTGCCGGCAAGGGGCTTCCTCGCCGTAGAAGTCGAAGATCATGTCATCCACCTGCTTACGGACGGTGGGATCGTCGGTCAGCACCTCGTAACGGAATCCTGTGGTCGGGCGGTACGGCAATTCTTCCCTCACACACTTGAGAAAGGCTTCGGCATCGGTAAACTCCTGTGTATCGCCGTTGGCATAGGTGACACGGCCCGCCAGCGGCTTGTCCCGCGCCATGTTCTGCCGCTGGACATCCAGATCATAGGCCGTACAGTAGCAGTTATAATCGCCCGGAGAGGGGTTGCACCGCAGGCAGTAGCGGTAATGCTCGGTTTCCACGATGTAACCGTAGTTCTGTGTCCAGCCGCCGCTGATTTTCCCGCCGTGTTCATAGCAGAAACGCTCCATAGCGAAGCGGCTTTTCAGCACACTCTCCCGCAGCGTGTCCACGACCTCTTGCAGTTCCGCTTTGAACACAGGGCTGTTCAGCTCCTCCGGGCCACGGGGCCACCATGTATGCCAGAACTCGTTGCCGCTGCGTCCGAAGTCCATGCGGACATGGCCAACGGTACCCAGCCGCTTATCTTCTTCGGGGTGCGGGGTATAAAATAAACCCGCCTCCTCCGGGCGGGCAGGTCGGATATGGAATTTCATGTTCTCCGTGGGATGCGGGAGCTGATGTGCTTCGCAGAACTCGCTTAGCGTCATGTTGCCTTCATCGAGAAAACCGAGCTCATCCCGCACATCCAGCCGTCCGGACTTAGGCATCGCCAGCTTTTCCGGCATCAGCACCGAGCCTGCGTGGTTGACCACAACATTTTCTTCCATGTAACACAGCTCGCCGGGATCATCGTCAGAGCCGCGAATGTCATAGCAGTACCAGCCCTTCGGCACGGTATCGCGGGCGATACGCCCGTTGGTGAACAGCGCGGGCTTATCAAATACTTCAATGTGTTGGAATTTCTCTGTTCTTGCGTTTACAGCCATTCGGCGTTCCTTCCTTCCATTTTTGGTAACGGCAAACATACTACACATCTGCCGCAAAGTCTACTGAAACATTTGCTGCCCCTGTGTTTGCTCCGGGAAGGGCGGGTCCAAGCGCCGCAGCAGGCCGAACTCTGTTTTTGTCACGCAGTCGTTTTCCATGCAGTCCTGACCGTATTTTTCAAAATCCATGTAGCCGTCCAGCTCATAGATGGCCTCATCGTCCAGCCCCAGCGTTTCCTGCAATCGCTGCTGACCGTAACCGTAGGCACCTTCTACGATGCGCTGGTAGTTGTCCAGATTTCGCAGCAGCTCACAGGCACGGTGCAGGGTTTCCGGATTCTCGGCCTCCAGCACGGCGGCGTAGGTCAGAAGCATCCCATCCTGCTGCCAGATATCCTCCAAGGCTTCGGCAAAATCGTTGTAATCCTCCACGGCGGGGCAATCCGTATCACGGATCAGCTCGCCGATGTAAGGCACCTTGAAGCGAATATCACAAAGCATGGCATCCGCGAAAACATCAATATCGAGGTAAGCCTTCACCGCGTCCAGGTATTCCTCGTCAGCGGGGAGAACGAGGGTGTAGTCCGGCTTTCCATCGACGCGCAGCGTCATGCGGAGCATTTCATCCTGATTTTCGTTGCGCCAAGGCTCTGCCGGCGAAAGGTAGCTGCGGTCGATCCCCATATCCGGCGTCAGCAAACTGCGGGCGTTGGGGACAAAGGCACTGTACCGGGCATAGTTGTACCCCTGCGGGTCAACGAGGAAACCGTCCTTTCCCTCCGCATCGAGGATAAGCAGACAGTGTCTGGCGTCATCATCGTGCCGGATGGCATTTTTGTTCTCTGCGATGAAATCATAGTCAGCAAGCAGTGCGCGGCTAAACTGCTTGAACCGCTGGGCGGGTAACTCGATTACCTTATCTACACTGCATGCTTCGCCTTCATACTCGGACTGTTTCCGCCTGAGTTCTGCTTGAATAATCACATCATCCCTCCCATCTCCATGTGGCTGCTCTGGCTTCCGTTCATCACTTCCTCCATGCTGATATAGCCCTTATAGGCGATGTAACCCCGGTCGGTGAACATTCCGTCCTCCTCATTCATGCGCTCCGTGCCGTACTTCTCATAGTCATAAAAAGCGTCGAGATTTTCGTCATACTCAAAGCGGCCGGACTGCTGGATCATGTATTTGCCGTACTCCTCCGGTGTGCTGGCACTGGGGGCAAAATCAAACAGGTCGAGATTTTCTGCCAAATGTTTTGCCTGTTCCGTGGTATGTGGTCTTGCCATAACAGCTGCCGCAGCATATTTCCTGATACTCATGTCGGAAAACTCATCCAGTGCCTGCACCAGTGCATTGAGTTCACTGATGTCAACATGGTCCATGTTCAGCAGGTCAAAGACTTCGTGTGGGAGCCAGCTATCCTCCAAGCTCAGACGAATCTCCGATGGATCTGTGATGCCCCCGCGAAGGAGGGCGCGGTCGATCTCCTCCTGCACCATGGGAAGGAACAGCCATGTGATATGCTCCGTGTCCTCCGGTTCGGACTTAGCGGTCACCGCAACGGTGATGGCATTCGGCTCATAGTAATAGCAGGGGAAGAACCGGCCATCGTAGACCTGTTCCAGCTTCATGCCGTTGTCGTAGACCACGCCGTAGGGGGTGATCGTGCCGCTGCCGCTTTCAATGAGCTGCCGCGCGGTTCCCTTGCCGTCCAGCGCGTTCAGTTCATCCACACTTGCGCTGCCGCCGTGCAGATTCATGTAGTGGTTCCGGCCGATGGCGGCGAGGTCGGAAAAGTCCGTGATGACCGTGGCCTGCTGGCAGCAGAAGGTCAGGTTGATGAGATCCTTCAGCTCGAACAGCTCCAGCTTGTGCGCCATCGCCTGAAACTGTGCGGCCTCGCCGGTGTCGAAGCTGTCCAGTCTCTTGGCGAGGTAGTTCAGCTCCTCCACATTGACTGTAAGCATTTCCGTGCGCTTGAGGACGGTGTAGAAGCTGTCGATCCTCTCCACCTTGCAGTCGGCTTTGACCGCATCGCCGATCTCCAACGCCTCCAGCAGCTCCACGCAGTGCGCGTACTGGTCGCGGGGGATGGGGAACGGGATGGTCGCCACGCCGTATTCTGGGTGATTGGGGTTACCGAGAACCGCTCGAATCATCATGTTATCTCCTCCGTTTTTCTTTCAAGATTTAAGACCACCTCGCCATACCTGCACAGCAGGATTGCTCCGAGGATGAGCCGAAAGGCCCTGTCACTGACCAGCTCGGAAAAAGCAAGGTCTTCTATCACGATGTTGTCACCGCCAACGGAAATGGTCTTCGCCGCCTGATAAATGCTGTACAGCTCCGGGTGAATACCGGAGAGGCGAATGGCGGAGAAGTCGAAGCCGCTGCTGTCGAAATGCCATAGGACTCTTTGCCAAAGCTCCTCATCGGCGGTAAGCAGAAACAGCGCAGCCGCGTTGCGCCCGGACATACCGTAGCAGCGGTTTTTCCAATGCGTCCATCGTTCTCTGTGGGCGTCACCGAGGAAGAAGCGAAAGGGCTGCCTGTTCAGCTCATCTCGCAGCCGTCTTTGCAGCGGACGGAACGTCCTCCCGCCGAAGCACTCCCGCGCCAGAGTGTTCAGCTCCACCACGCCGGCCTCGATGCGCTCCTCCAGACAGACGCACTCATTCAGGTGACAGGGTTGCCCGCTGTCATATCTCGTGCAGTCTTTGCAGCGCACATCGTCGGCACTGTAGCGAAAGCTGCTGCGGATGCGTCCGCTTCTGCGAGGATGATGACGAGGTGGCGTCATCATCTGCACCTCTGCGGCGAACAGGGGTGTGAACTTCATAAAGTATCGCGTCAAGCAAATCAAACTCCTTTTTTGAAAATAAAAAAGGGCCGGAGTCTTATTGCTAAAACTCCGGCCCATGCCATACTGCTATTACATTGTCTGTTCCTGTGAGGCTCGTTCCAATGCTTCCTCCTGCTGACGGACGCGCTCGTCCAGATCTGGCACGCACACCCTGATCTGCTGCTGGATTCCGCGGATCATTTCTTCCTGCGTATCCGTAAGCTCAAAGAAGTCCTCATCCACGGAATCGGCGCAGCAGCGGAATATCTCGGTCAGCTGCTCCGGGCTGAAAAGCTGTTCCTTTTGGATAAGCCCGGAGCGTGTGGCGAAGTCCTGCTTGGCGCCATCGTAGTTCTCCATGAAGTAGTGTCCGTGTACCACGCCTATGCGGTCATAGTCCCAATCCCATGTAACGAATTGAACACCGTGTTTGCTTGGAGTACCCGCCAGCACCGTGCCGCCAAAGTCAGCGAGGATGCGGTAGTCGCCATCCAGTCCGCTTGCTTTGAGCTGCGGAGCGGATTCCATAGCGGTCATATACTCCAGCGTCTTCGCGGCGATGTCCTCGACGCGATACAGGGCATCCTCGGCCTGGGGCGTGTCCGCGTCCTCCCGGCGATAGAACACGCTGCCCTTGCCGGTGATGCGGCAGAGGGGTGTGCCATTCCAAAGGACGGGCAACTGCTCTCCCTCCAACGGCAGGGTTCCAAAGCCTGCACGGTGCAGGGGAATACGGACTTCTTCAAGGTAGCGAAGCTGACGATTTGTGTTTTGGGTGTCCATGTGAGAGATCCTCCTGTTGTGAAAAAATAAGGCCGGAGAGGTCTTCTCCGGCCTGCCGCTTCAGACGCTGCAGCCAGCGCCCTTTTAGAAATTGAAAAAGGGCGCCGCTTTTTCGGCCTGTCAAAGCCGACAAAACGACACCCAAATATTTGTGATCCTTTTTCTGCGATGATGCCGCTTTTTTGGAGAGAAAAGTCCTCTCTAAAAGGGCGCTGGAGGTTGGAAACTGTCCAAGACATGAGGTCCTCCGGTTCAAATCCGGTCAGTTGCGCTGAAACCCCCATAAAAATCTATGGTTCAAAAGAAGAAATCCGGGCTCGAAAAAGCCCGGAAACGGTTGATGCGCCTGGCTTTGCGCCAGACGCATCTATACCGGTAACTCTTTATGGAGGTGACACCCAGATTTGAACTGGGGAATGAGGGTTTTGCAGACCCTTGCCTTACCACTTGGCTATGTCACCGGATAAGAGAAAACGGCGAGGTTCGCCGTTTTCTCTGTTTTTGGAGCGGGCGACGAGGCTCGAACTCGCTACCTCGACCTTGGCAAGGTCGCGCTCTACCAGATGAGCTACGCCCGCAGATGACGCCGATATTTCAGCGTCATGGTGCCTCCGGTCGGAGTCGAACCAACGACACGCGGATTTTCAGTCCGCTGCTCTACCAACTGAGCTACAGAGGCATATGGCGACCAAGATGGGGCTCGAACCCACGACCTCCAGCGTGACAGGCTGGCGTTCTAACCAACTGAACTACTTGGCCGTATCATGGTGGGAACAACTGGACTCGAACCAGTGACCCCCTGCTTGTAAGGCAGGTGCTCTAACCAGCTGAGCTATGCTCCCGTCCTTGCCGCCGGAAGGGCTTACCATCGCAACGGCAAGGATAATTATACTAAAAACCGGCCGCCATGTCAACAGGAAAATCAGATTTTTTCAATCTTTTTTCTCAAGGCTCTGGATCAGCCCCTCCAGCTCCGGGCCGGAGAAGTGGTACACCCGGTCGCAGAATTGACACGTCAGGTCGCAGGAGCCTTGCTCGGCCAGAATGGCGGAGAGTTCGTCCCGACCCAGTGACAGCAGCGCCCGCTCGATGCGCTCCCGGCTGCACCCGCAGCGGTACTCCACAGGCTCCTGCTCCAGCACCTTCACCTCGAAGTCCGACAGCACCGCCCGCAGCATGGCCTCCGGGTCGGGATCCTTTTCCAGAATGGCGGAGACGTTGCCGGCGGCCATGATACCGCCCTCCACCTTAGCGATGGTGTCCTCCCCGGCGCCGGGCATCAGCTGGATCAGATAGCCACCGGCGGCCTTGACGCTCTGATTCCGGTCAATGAGCACCCCCAGAGCGCAGGCGGTGGGGATCTGCTCGGACTCCACGAAGTAGGCGGCGATGTCCTCGGCGATCTCGCCTCCCAGCAGGTTCACGGTACCCACATAGGGCTCCTTCATGTGCAGGTCCTTGATGACCGTCAGGGAGCCCTCCTGTCCCACGGCCCCACCCACGTCCAGCTTGCCGTCGGGGCGCAGGGGCAACTCCGTCTGAGGGTTGGTGACGTAGCCACGGACGTTGCCGTCGGAGTCGGATACTGCCAGAATGGTACCCAAGGGGCCGCTGCCCTTGATCTGGAGGGTCAGGCTGGCACCGTGGCCCTTCAGGGCGTTGCCCATCATGGAGGCTCCGGCCAGTGTCCGGCCCAAGGCGGCGGTGGCCACCGGCAGGGTCTTGTGGATCTGCCGGGCCCGCTCCGTCAGGTCACGGCTGCTGATAGCGGCGGCCTGCACCAGACCGTCGGATGTAATGGCACGCAAAATATGATCGCTCATGAAAATGACCTCACTCTCTGATACAGGAAAAATAGATCCGCTGCTCGTTTTCCGTGGGACGGCGCAGCTTTCCGTCGCCCCAAGTGCGGATATCGTTGAAACCGGCAGCCCTCAGCCAGCCGGTGAGCTCCTCTGTGGTATAGGCCCGCTGCCGGTGGATCTCCAGCTCCCGCTGCCATGCGCCGTCCCGGCGGCGGTCGAAGAGATCCATGTAATAGGTACACAGTCCCCGGTGATACTCCGTGCGCCAGACGCAGTAGGTGTCCTCCGTCTCGTCCAGAAAGACCTGTCCATCCAGCGCCGCCAGCTTGGCCACGGTATTGATGTCGAACACCAGCGGCCCGCCGGGGGCGATGAACAGGTGCAGCCGCCGGAAGGTGCGCTGCACATCGGCGGGGCGGGTGAGATAGTTCAGGCTGTCCAGACAGCAGATGGCGGCATCCACCGTGCCGTAAAGATCCAGCTGGGGCATGGACTGGTGCAGGAAGATGGGGGGGATGCCCTCCACCTGTCCGCTTTTCTCCATGGCGGCGGCCAGCATCTCCTCGGAGCCGTCCACGCCGATGAGCTCATAGCCCCGGTCTGTCAGCAGCCACGTCATGGTGCCGGTGCCGCAGGCCAGATCCAGCACCGTGTGGACGGGGATACGGCTGCGGCGGAAGAGCTTTTCCAGAAAGTCCGCCCGCTTCTCGTAGCCTACGTCGGTGGTCAGGGCATCGTAGGACGCCGCAAGCCCCTCATAGCTGCTCATCATGACCGTCCTCCTTCATCTTGCCCAGCACACTGACGTAGCCGCCGGTCCCGTTGAGGAGAGCCCGGTTCACCCGACTGATGGTGGCGCTGGAGGCGCCGGTGCGCTCCAGTATGTCGCTGTACACCATGCCCTCGCTGAGCAGGGTGGCTACCTCGTAGCGCTGCTCCATGGAGCGCAGCTCGGCAATGGTACACAGGTCCTGAAAGAAGGCATAGCACTCCTCCTCCGTTTCCAGAGCCAGAATGGCCCGGTACAGCCGCTCGTTTTTCTCCTTGGTGGCGATGGTGGTCTTGTGCGCCATGGAACATTCCTCCGTTTCTGTTGGATGTACTTTCATATTGTATCATGGTAACGTATGAAAGTAAACGGGCGGCGGAAACTTTTTTGCACCTGCGGTGCCGGGGGTGCATAGAGTGGAGGGTAGGATACGAGAGGAGGGCTGGCTGTGGCTGTGACCGTTGAACCTGTTTTTCCGCCCCAAGTGCTGACTTGGGAGGAACTGCCGCTGCTGACAGTGGAGGCAGAGCTGCCCCATTGGGAGGGAAGGCGGGCCTTCTGCCGGTATTATGCAGCGTGGGGCAGGGGGCTGCTGGACTATGGCCGCCGGGTGCTGTTGCCGCAGCTGGCGGAGCGATGTCGGAGGGCTTTGGAACAGGGCGGGATGCTGCCGCTGACTACGGCGGCCCTCCGCAGCCGTATCGTTCGGGAGACGGAGCATGGTGTGAGCATCTGCACGGAGCTTACGGGACCGTGGCCGTACCGCTGCCGGGGCGATGTGTGGGCGGAGGGACTGCCGGTGGGGGTGGGGGAGTGCTTCCCGCCCCATACGCCGTGGCACCGCCGTCTGCGGGAGACGGCGCAAGAGCGGGGGCTGGTCCTGCACCCCGGCGATTTCTGGTTGGGGGAAGAGGGACTGCTCCTGCCGGGGAGCCGTCCCAGCGGGGGATACGAGGTGGTGTGTTTGCCCTACGACCCGGAGCTGGGGCCGCTGGATCCACTTGGGCCGTGATGGGCTGGCAACGACTACATGAACGAGTCTATTGACGGCATTACCATCACCGTCTACGCCACCCAGGACACCGTGGAGGGCGACAGCTTCAACAACACCTATGACGAGAACGCCACTTACCCTGTGGTGAACGTTACGGAACTGAAGGAGGCTCTGACCAACGGCGGCATTTGGTATACTGTGGTTGCTGAGTAATTCCCTGCATCAAAAAGAGCGCTCTCCCCGGAATGGGGAGAGCGCTCTTTTGATGTGTGAGGTTATTCCCACTCGACAAATCCTATTATATGGGGCTGTATTTTCTATGTTTTCACGGGTAGAATATTCGCAAATTTGTTAACGTTCCACCGATTATTTTTGGCCGCTCAATTTCTTAGTATCAAAATAGTATCACAAAAAGCAGGAGAATACAACTACCTTTTACACCGTTTCCCAGGGTATTCAGCAATAGAAAACACCCTGATATAGCGGAAGTTCTCTTTTATTGCGCTCGACGCATTTCGTTCCGGTAGAAGCCGTCACCCTTGGACACTGTAATCAGTTCTCCTTGGATTTCCATAGCTTTAATACGCTTGGCAATCCACCAGTCGCCGATACCCAATTGATACCGCCCCAATACATCACCGATGAGATGAGCCACCCGGAAAATTCCATCAGGGATTTGGGCACGAATGAATGGATCGTAGAAATCCTCCCCTACACTGTGCAAACGGCCATTGACAACGGCACGCAGGGGAGCATTTTCATCTCGAAGTCGGGACCACTCCATGGCGATAGCTCTGTGGAGATTTTTAGGGATTTCCCGTTCAAGAGATAGATACGCTGCCCAGTCTCCCGGGGACAGGTCTCCCCAACTCAAACAGGACTGCACCGTATCATCTCCCAGCGGCATCCACTGGGGCATCTCCAAAACGGTCACGGGGCAATCACAGTCCCGCAGTTGCCAAAGCACATCATAAAATCCGCACAGGGAGTAAGGCGCATTGCTATACCAAATACGCACAGCTTCGCCATGTTTTCCACCCTCCAAAAGCCGCTCTTTGTCCCGCTGGCGCTGTTCCCAAAGCATATCCCGCTGAGTATGATCGTCCGGGTCGGTATCTGGGAGTGGGAAGTCGCTCCCCAGCCAAGCGGTGAGCAAATCAAACCGGGCCTTCTCCACATCAGGGCCGCTTATGGGGCCGATGTCCAATCCAACAGACGGGCATAACACATCCCCAGGGTCGCCGCCCACGGGCCGCGCCCGGCGGTTTTCTGCTTCCCATTGGGCCTTGAGCTGGGCCATAGCCTGGTTCTTCTCCTCCTGAGTAGGTTCCCGCTCTCCGTCACCGAAAATAAATCCAATCGGCCCATCGTCCCAACTGGACGGCTTGTAATGCGTGGCCAGCTTCAATGTCCCACATTCACTGTCGGAAAAAACTATTTGTAGCATGGTAAAAACTCCGTTTCCAATTCCTTTTTATCGCCCTTATTATAGCAGTAAAATCACCCGCTGACAAGTACGAAGCGGGAGGGCACTCATTGGAGCGCCCTCCCGCTGTCCGTTACCTTGCCCCTCGGCTGAACTTCCGCTTTGCCTTCTTCTGCTCCCGTTCTTGCGCCTCCTGTCGCTTTGCGTCCTCCACGGCCCGCTCTACTTCCTCCGGGCCGAAAGCCCGCTTGACCCGCTCAAAGTCGGCAACTGTCCCCCGCAGGGCCTTGTTCTCCAATTTTACCTCCTGCAAGCGGTCAGACAACCGCTCGTTGCCCTCCCTGGCCCGTCCATAGTCCCCCTGCAAACGCTCATACTTTCCTTTTAGCTCGACATAAGCCCGGTACAGGGAGCGCAGCACCTTGACGATCTTAGCAAGCAGGGGCTTTGCCTTTTTCTCCCGGTAGGACTTGGCGCTCTCCAGCGGCCCCGGCTCCGGCAATATCCGCTCCGGGTCATCGGAGAACTGCGCCGCCAACTGCTCCATGTTCCTCACAGCCGGGGCCAGCTCCTTTAGACGCCGCTCCTGCTGTTCCACCTGTCCCTGCTTCTTGGCCTTAACTGCGTCCAACTCGGCAATCTCTTTCGCCCTCTGCTCCTTTTTGAAGTCCAGCACAGACAGGTGTTTATCGTGGGTGCCCTTGTCCTCCCACTCTATCCCGTGGCGCTCCATCACAGCGGCAAGCTGTTCCTTTTCAGAGCGTACCCACTGGTTCCACTCCGTGTCGCCCCTGGTGCCGCCCTTGAAGCCCTGGGTCGCTAACGCCTGTTTCAGCGATACCCTTGTGTCCAGGCCCCGCTTGCTCCCGGTGGTGAACGGCACAAAGTCGATGTGCAGATGGGGCGTGGCCTCGTCCATGTGGAGGTGAGCGGAGAATACCCGAAGCTGGGGGTTGCGCTCCTGGAAGCCTCTCATGTACTCGTCCAGCACCGCCGCCGCAAGCTGGCCGTCCTCGCTCTCTGCGCTCATGTCGTCCTTGTTGCCCACTTGCAGGATGATTTCATGGAACGGTTTTTCCTGCTTACTGGAACGTATCTTTTCATAGTAGTCCTCAATTTTGCGGTCTACCCTGGTCTGCTTGTCATTGTACCGCTTGAGGGCCTCGTCAAAAAGCTCATGGAAAACTGTCTTGATATTTTCATGGCAGTAGGTTATATTCAAGTGGGAGCGTGACCGGTCGGTGTTCTTGGCGTTGAACGCCCTGCTGTTGTGGCTCACCGAACCCTGCCCCACCATCGCACTAATCGTCCTTTTCAAATCAACACTCCTTTCGCCGCGCCAGCGGCGGCCTTTGTTACTTTCTGCGAAAGTAACGCAAAAGCACTTTTGACGGCCTTGCGGCCATCAAAAGCGCATTTGCGCCCTACGGGGTGGAGTGGGGGCGTTGCCCCCGCCGTCTGCGGACGGCTCCCCCAGCAGGGCCGCCCTTTGAAAAGGGCACCCTGCACCCCGCCTAAACTTTGACACTCGCCGTTGGGCAGGGGGGAAAGGCACAGCCTTTCCCCCCACCCGGCCAGTGTTCTCCGTGGGCCAAAAGTCAAGGGGTTCGGGTTGTATTGCCTTGCGGCAATCTCCACCCGCAGGTATGCCCCCTTGACTTTTGACCCCGCTCCCCGTGACGGCCGTGACGACCGTGACGATGTTTTACACACCGCCCCCGCTCTCAAAAAAGCCGTCACAGCCGTCACGGTCGTCACGCCTGGGGCGGTTCCAGGGTGAGGGTGATACTTCTCCCCGCATGGCTCCTGCTGTTCTCATAGCGGATATGGTACTCTGCCGCCAGCCTCCCGGCCCGGACATTCAGCCGCATAGCCAGGGCGTTGGGCTTCATGTCGGTCTGGAGCGCCGCCGCCAGCGCCGTGGCCGTACCGCCCCAGGCGGGCCTGTCCGCCGTTACAAGGGCGGCAACGGCCTCCAATACCGGGTCGGGCGGTTCCACCCACGGCTCCGTTTCCAGCCGTTCCAGCTCCCACACAAGCCGCTCCCTGTCCTTGGTGAGATACATCCGCTGGTCTTGCTGGTCACGCCCTGCCACGTCCAGAATGGCGTTGCCGTCCGTCCGCTTCTCCTTTTGAAGAAGGAAGGCCCCATCCGCAGCTCCCAACAGGCCATTGGTGCCGGAAATCATGTCAAACTTATCGTCTGCCTGCTGCTTTCGGGTATGGTGTACCAGCAGGAGACAGACGCCGCAATCATCGGCAAGGCGTTTCAGCTTGCCCACCACCTCGTAATCGTTGGCATAGCTGTACTTGTCCCCGCCAGCCTCCCGGACTTTCTGGAGGGTGTCAATGATAATGAGCTTGGTGTCGGGGTGTTCCCGGACGAACTTCTTTAGCTGTTCCTCCAGGCCAACGCCGAGCTGTTTGGCGTGGATCGCAAAAAGCAGGTCGTTAGCGCCGTCCATGCCGAACATCCGATACAGCCGCCCCTGCAAGCGGCGGTGGTCGTCCTCCAACGCCAGATAGAGGACGGTGCCCTTGTGGACGGGGCAGCCCCACAGGGGGAGGCCCATGCTCACATGATAGGCAAGCTGGGCCATCAGGAACGACTTGCCCACCTTGGGCGCTCCCGCAAAGAGGTACGTTCCTGGGTAGAGCAGACCGTCAATGATTGGCGGTCTGCCCTGGTAGACATTCTGGTAAAGCTCACTCATGGAAATGGTGGGGAGATAGGCCGGGTCGGTCATGCGGCGCATTTCCAGAAGCCTTTCCTCCAAACTTTTCTCCTGGGGGTTGTTTTCGGTCGTTTCCTCTGCTATACTTGGGGTAGTTGTTTGTGAAATGGGCTGTTCCCCGTCTGCGCCAACAGACGGAACCGGGACAGTCCTTTTCGTTTCTCTGGAATCCATCAATCTATCAATCCTCCCTCATGCCGTCCAGCGTCACGGTGATAAGGCGGATGGTGGCGAGCAGTTCATCATCCACCCCGCCCCCGGCCTCCATGCGCCGCAGCTCCCCCAGGACGGCGGCGAGCTGGTCACGCAGGGCCTTGTAAACCCTGGGATTGCCCTGCACCACAATGTCCCGGTTGAGCAGCCGCCGGGTGATGTAGTCCTGCTTGGTCAGCCCGGACAGGCGGACGGCAATCTCAAGCTGTTCGTTTTCCTCCGGGGACACCCGGAACGCTATGGTCTTGCTTCTCCATCGGTTGTGGTTGTCGAGATTTTTCGCAGACATGATTTAAGCCCCCTTTCGCTCCATGTTCAGCTTGTCCGCCATCTCCGCCTGCCGGGTGGGGAACAGGTGAGCGTAGCGGTAGGTGATGTCAATGCTTTCGTGCCCCACCCGGTCAGCGATTGCCAGGGCCGTAAAGCCCATGTCAATCAGCAGGGAAATGTGGCTGTGTCTCAAGTCGTGAATCCTGATCCGCTTGACCCCGGCCTCTTTCGCTCCCCTGTCCATCTCCCGGTGAAGATAGGATTTCGTCACCGCAAAAATGCGGTCTGTCGGCTCCACGGCGTATAGGCTCTTGATGTAGTCCTCCATTTCTTCACAGAGAAAAGCGGGCATTTGAATGACCCGGTTGCTCTTGGCCGTCTTGGGGTCGGTGATAACGTCCTGGCCCTTGATACGCTGGTAAGATTTCGAGATAGAAACCGTCTGCTTCTCAAAGTCGAAGTCCGCCGGGGTGAGGGCCAGCAGCTCCCCCTCCCGGATACCGCACCAATAGAGCATTTCAAAGGCGTAGTAGGAGAGGGGCTTGTCCATCATGGCGTCAGCGAATTTCAGATACTCCGCTTTCGTCCAGAACAGCATTTCCCGGCCCTTGGCTTTGCCCATGTTGCCCACCTGGGCGGCGGGGTTGACTTTCAGATTGTAGTGCTTCACCGCATGATTGAAAACGGCGCTCAACTGATTGTGGAGCGTTTTCAGGTACACCGGGGAGTAGGGTTTACCGTTCTTGTCCCGGTAATTGAGCATTTCGCTCTGCCACGCCATGACTTCCTTTGAATGGATTTCGCTCATTTTCCGCTTTCCGAAGTAGGGCACCAGCTTCTTGTAGAGGATATGCTCTTTCGTCCCCCAGGTGTTCTCCTTGATACGGCCTTTCATGTCCGCAGCGTAGAGCGCCACGAAGCTCTCAAAGGTCATATCCAGGTCGGCGGTCTGTTGTTGCAGGAACGTCCGTTCCCACTCCAGCGCCTCCCGCTTGGTCTTGAAGCCCCGCTTCATCTTCTTTTCCTTTTTCCCTGTCCAGTTCTCGAAGTAAAAGGACGCATACCATGTTCCCTTGGCCTTGTCTTTGTACGCTGGCATTTTCTTCCCTCCTTACTGATTTTCCCGCAGTCCATAGAACTTTTCCTCGAAGTAGCGCCTGCTCACCCGTCCGGGGATGGTGAGGAAACCTTTCTGCTTCAGCTCCTCGTTCATCTCCCGCACCAGCTTGTAGGCGTAGGGCTTGGAGATACCCAGCGCCCCGGCCACTTCCTCGGCCCGTACAAACAGCTCTTTGCTCAAATACAACACCTCCTCATTGTTGGTTCGCAAAATTGTTAATGCCGACACCCTTATTATACATTCGCATAGTTGTTAATGTCAAGAGTTTATTTCGCAATTTTGTTAATTTTCTTCTTGCATATTTCGCTTATTTGCGCTATACTATTTTCAAAGGCGGTGGAACATATGACAGTAGGAGAAAAAATCAAGAAAATCCGCACATTTCGGGGTATGACGCAAAAGGAATTGGGGCTGGCTATCGGCTTTGAGGAAAAGGGAGCGGATAACCGTATTGCCCAGTACGAAACGAATTACCGTGTGCCAAAAAGGGAGCTGCTGGACAAGATTGCCCAGGCCCTGCGGGTAGACCGCCAGAACTTCTATACGGTTCAACCTGGCTGTGCCGAGGACTTCATGCGGACGTTCTTCTGGCTGGACGAGGACAGCCCCGGCTCTATCCGCCTGTTTCAGCTCGTCCGCAACCCTGGCAAGATAGGGGCCTCCGATGATACCGCCGTCCGATACAACGACACAGACGACTGGCCCGCTCAACCTCCCGTGGGTATCTACTTCAACTATGGCCTCGTTGATGATTTCATGCGGGAATGGCTCTTGCGCCAGCAGGAGCTACACGCTGGGGAGATAACCAGGGAAGAATACTTTGAGTGGAAAATCAACTGGCCGAGTACCTGCGATGACGGGAAAGAATCGAAATACTATGTACCCTGGAGAAAAAAATAGGACAAGCAAAACCGCCCTGCTGAATTTGTCGTTCAGCAGGGCGGTTTGCTTGCCCTTTGCAATCATTCTCTTGTGTGACCGGGTTGAAACGAATAGTATCAAACCAGTATCACAAGGCAAAGTGACAGGTCAAAAACCCTGTATTCATGCGGGTTTGCGCCGTTTTGACGGTCACTCCCACTCGACAAAGCCTAATCAATTTTGTTTAGAGATTATTCTCTGCCGTATTCATGGTGCTTTTGATTATTTGATATATCCATATTATCCTGCCTATACGGGCTAATGTTATCAGTTTGTTATCAGGATTGATAACACTCGCTCTGTAACTGCGGATAATAACTATATATGCTATTTCTAATTATAGGCAATTTTATACTGTTCGGCAATGACTTTTCCCCAATATATCATAATTGGCTATATAATTTATAAATGGGAAAGCCTTTATATCTTGATTGATCTTCATCAGAAAACCGCTTGAAATATATTTGAGCTTTTGTCTTATCGCCTAATAACACATATTTTCCAAATAGAATATGTATCTCGTCGCTATCGATTTTATTCAATAGATCAAGATCGTCTTTATTAAATTCACCAGTTCTTTTTTTGATTTGAAGCCGATTTAACAGAATCAGTTCCTCTGTTATAAAAGGTTCTAATAGCTGAAGTAAATATTCAGCTAAAACAAGAAAATGCGAGTCAGAATTACGATCAAAAACATTTATCATAATTAACACGCATTCTAGCAACGCCCCGGATGTAACTTCGTTTATCTCTGCGTTGTCTATTTGAGACCTAAAAGCATTGTAATCATAATAATAAAGATTGGCAAGAACATCTACATCGTGATATACAAATATCGGAAAGCGATACCCTTCTTTGTTTTTACTCTCACTGCACGGTAGAAAAATTGCAAACTTATTTGTATACACAGAATTAGCTAATTCAATTTCATTATCTTTTTTCAATATTAGTAACGGAACGCATTTATCTCCAAACTTCCAAATGTACTTGCTCAGTCCATCCTGTAATTGGCTATTATAAGCTCCTAACCGCAAATTCACAAGTTTTACTAATTGTGTTTGTTGCTCATCAGTACAATCTGAAAGTTTAATATTCACATCAAAATCAATCATTTTTAATGTATTGAACAAATCAACAATATATCTGAGCTGTTTTTCAAATTCAAGGGGTATATTCAGATTCGTATATTGGAAACTATGCCCCTCGATAATAAAGGAATTGGCGCTTTTAAGCCCCAATAAAAATCGAGCATCACGACTTACTTCTTTTAAGGAAGTCTGAATCTTAAAATTGAACTTGTTTTCTGTCAGCCGTATTTCTAAATTAGGACTTACAACCAAAACCATACCGCCGTTTGAATCAGCTATACACTTATATTGGGTATAAAACACTTCTTCTCCCACAGATATTTTTTGATTAACATCTTTTCCGATAAAAAAGGTAGACTTATCAATCCACTCCATAGGTCTCGGATACTTATCATCATCCGTTTTCCCATACAAACAAATATCACCGGAAGATAATCGCAATAATGCGTTGTATGAATCTTTAGCCCCTACTACGGTTAAGGTTATACTTTTGATTTTATCAAAATCATCGCTTCTAATCCGATCCTGAACTAAAGGAGTATAAGCAGACCCTTGTTTTTTTGCTTCATCGTCAAATTGTTTTGCGATTATGTATAATTTTTTCGCATCCTTTTCTAACTTCAAAAACGGAATATTATATGTACCTGAATTACCTTTCTTCTGAGCAGCCTCAAGATAATCGGCGATTTTGGACGGATACAGCGAAGCATAGAATATTTCTCTTTGATTACCATCCAAAAAAATAAGGAAATAGAGCACGCCTTTTTCAGTAGCATATGCTTTCAAATCGCCAAGCGCAACAGGATAGGAAATCTTTTTGTTGTTCAAAAATTTATGTTGAGGATCGTTATGACCTTTAATTTGAACAGACACTCTACCGTCAAAATTTGATTTTGATTGAGCGCCATCATTCTTTTTATACAGCCAAATATATCCATCCCACGACATTTCTTTATCGTTACCATTAAACTGATGAACCATCGTTGAATGTTCATCAATTATGGCTTCTAACGCATTTACCGCTCTTTGTTCGGTTTTAGTTGATGAAGGCACCTGCATCTACTGTTCCTCCGCTTTATTAACATTTTTCGAACACGGGGCAAGTTTTTTCAAAAGTAATTCCCTCTTCTTTTTCTTAAACTCGCACTCCCAAATCCTAATAACTGTCCAACCTCTCTGTTCAAATAAAGCAGTTATTTCCTGATCGTGCTTCATATTGCGCTCTCGCTTTTTAATCCAATACTCAGCGTTATCTGCGGGGCGGGTGTTTCTGCAATCATGTCCGTGCCAAAAACATCCGTCTACGAATATAGCAATTTTCTTATCAAGGAAAACGAAATCAGGATGTCCTTTAACTTTATAATTCCTTCTCCAGCCTATTATTCCATTCTCTTTGAAAATTTGTATCAGCTTGAGTTCCGTGGACTTATTGTTTTTAGAGCGCACCCTGCTCATTATCTCTGAGCGTTTTTTATCATCAAATACATCCGCCATAATTCTTACTTCCCTTATGCAGAATAGCGTTATTTATAACGAAGCGCTGCTCTGCGTAATAAAACTATTATACAGCGATAAGGCCCGTTTTATTTGCGAGCGAACGGAAACGGATAATTCGTTATACTCCTTTGTCTGCTGCAAAGTATAGAAGTAAAAATCATTTGGAGCGCCATCTAAACGACACATTTTATCCGCCCGACGCACTCTCGAAAGAGTATCGCTTGCAGAACGCTGAGAATAGTGCTGAAAATGTACTAACCAATCCACGAAAGAATCCTTATTGGCTTCAACTTGTTCTTCCGACTTAATATACTGTTGCAAAGCTGACGCTACATATTCGGCCAATTTTACAGGAACTGCGTTCCCGATCATTTGTTCCATTTCCGTTTTATTGCCGCACCACCTAAATGTAGCGGGAAAAGTTTGAATTAAAGAGCGTTCAAGAGTAGTTAAAGCTCTGATATTATCCGATATAGGACAAGCATCGTTTGGATGACCGGGATAACCTTTAGGGACCGGTCTATTAACCCCTCGCATTGTCGGAGCCGGTTCGTCAATAGAGAACACGGCTCTACGGTTATAATTTCTTGGATGACGATAGTAGAATTCAAAATCAAGGGTGTCTCCAAAGTAATCCCGTAGCGTAGTTTCTTTGCTTTGGATTCCACTTATAAGTATATCCCGCATAAAATCATCGTCTTTGCCTAATGCTCCAATGCAAAAAAATCGTTTTCTTTTTTGAGGAACGCCACATTTGCTTGCGTCCAAAACCATCTGCGTCAAGCCATAACCTGCATTCTTAAAAACAGTTTTTGCTTTTTCAAAAGCATGGCTTTTTTCTGCACGGTCTACATTTTCCATAACAAAATACTTCGGATGAATATTGCTGACTATTTGGGCATAAGACTCCGTAAGGCTTGCACGAGAAGATTCAATGCGTTTTCCCGCATGAGAAAAATCTTGGCAGGGTGGGCCGCCAATTATTAAATCTGGAGAAAAAGCAGAAATTTGCTTAATAGCTAAATCTACATCCGATAAGTCCGTGCGAAAAACCGGATGATTAAAGTTTTTTTCATAACACTCCGCAGCTATATCCCAAAACTCAAACGCAGCGACTATATTAAATCCGGCGTTTTGGAAACCAAGCGACATCCCACCGCAACCTGCAAACAAATCTACTGCTTTCATAGTCAACCTCCACTTGAAAAAAGCCATGAAAAATGCTATAATTAAATGGTTTATACGATGTTATTATAGCACAAGATTGCGTTGACGTCAAGTATTTGACGTCAACAATGATAGGGGAATTTGTTATGGCGAATGGATTATATGGGATATTTCATTCCAATCGAACAGTAGACGACCATTGGGGGAAAAATTGTTTTAATTCAAGTTTTCCAACAGCTACGGCATGTTATATGTTAGACAATGGCATTAAGGCTATCTATATTACGCTGTCAGCCGAAAATGATCGACTAATTGTCAGACCGCAAGAAATTTCATTAAACGAGGTCTTTAACTGCGGCGATAAAAAACCGCAAGACTTATATTTTAGCTTTGAATCTGTGTATGCACCATATCAGCAATATTCTTTTGATCCTATCGATGGTATAGATTTAGTTGTAAAGGACACCGAGGGAAACTATCTCTCTCCATTAGAGGTTAAATTAACTGTAATCCCAACCTCTCAGACGAGTGTGTTGCCAGAAGAAAAATGGGGATCAGAGATTGTAGTTCGTTCTGCGACCACCTCTTATTGTGCGCTTGGAATGTTTGATTCGATCAAAGAGCACTCAAGAGAAATTCGTGAGATTTTTGAAGAGGCTTGTTCTTCTATACAAATGTGGGATAATGACTATGAGATGACTCATAAGATGCCCGCTCTATGCCAAGCCATTGATAACTTTCAGCTTAAATACTATACGAATCAGAAGCCTTTGTTAATGCAAACGCTATGGAAAACGCAAGGACAATCTCCTATCCTGGCCGAACAGGCATTTGATATAGTGATATGGAGCGATTATGCCTTTTCTCGCTTATTTCTTGATAATTCCGCTTTACCCGCTGAAACCATGAGACGAGGGATGAGAGCTTCCGCCAGATTAGCAAGGTGTCTATGGGAATTAAGTAAATCTGGAAAGATAAGAGTTGTCGATATTTATCGACAAATGGCTTTTGGCAATCAAACAGATAAAGAGTTTGCCGTAGGCGGCTCATTGTGGAGAAAATATGTGACTACAGATAGAATTCAAAACCTTGCGCTAAATAAAAATGTTGTAAACCAAATCATAGAGCCGGGATATATAGATCGGCTAATGCCAGAAAGAAGATTTGATCAAACATTGTATTTTACCATGAGAAACAATAATTAAAATTGTAGGCGGTATGGCGTAAGTCATACCGCCTATTAAATATTAACGGAAAATCAGTTCTGCATTTACAATCTCCGCCGCTCTACTGCGTATGTTATTCATTCTTCCAACCCATTCTATTTGATTTTCCGCCTTAAGCTGCTCAGTCACCCCCTCACGCTCCGCTATCTGCTTTACCAGCCGAAAGAACAAATCTTCAGCCTGTTCGTCAATGTCGGCAAGATAACTGTTCAACTTGCCACTTGTGAGCAGGTTGGTATAAAGCACTTTGCGGTGCTGTTTGAGATAGCGCAGGTGTCGCCGTCCCCATACGCCGATAGGTCTATTTTCTTTTTCGGTGGGGAAGGACAAGCAAGGGAGATTATAATCTCCCCGTCGTACATAAGCGCCGCCCATTTCTTCAAAAATCGTCTTTTCCATTGTCTTTTTCCTACCTTTCATAATCTTTATTTTTAGAGCGTTTTTCACGCTCCTGTGGCTGTTGTTTACGAGCCGGAATCGGCTCATAATAAATGCTTTTTTCCTGTCCTTTGAATTTTTCAAGAATACCGCTGATAAACTCCTTGACCTTTTGCGGCGCAATCTTTAACGCCTCAAGGTACGGTCTGCACTTTTCGGTCAGCTCCCTCAGCGCAGTTCTCAACTTTGAAACCTCGCTTTGCAGCGACCATATTTGACGGGACAGGCTTCGGTTTTCCTCTCTCAAACGCTGTGCTTCTGACTCCGCCGAATAGCTGCGCTTTGCCAGCGTTGTCAGCTTTTCATAATCCTCGGCCGATACCGTGTATTTGCCCGTGAAGGACTTTTTGCCAGAACTGTCAATCTCCGCAAAGGTCATAAACGCCTTGTGGTTGGCGTTATATCGGACTTGTTCAGCGGCAATCTTCTGTTGAATATCCGCCAGTCTTTTTTCGTCTTGCTGGATTTTATATCCCAACGAAGTCAGATTTTCGGCTGTACTCCCTCTCTCACCACGCTCAAATCCTTCAAAGCCTGCATTCTTCATATATTCGTAAAACTTATCCTGTAAAATGCTATATGAAGCACGGTAGACGGGTTTCCCCTTACTATTTAGCACGGGATTTCCGTTTTCGTCCAACGCTTTTTCTGATTTCCATTTCTTTGAATGGCTGACCTGATGGATCACCTCTTTCACAGTTCCCACCAGCGCCTGATCTTTACAGCGTTTCGACCAACGCACTTCTTTGTCCACCACAGGCAGCGCCATAATGTGCAGATGGTAGTGATAAATCGGCTTTCCGTACTTTTCGGTCATAGCGATATTCAGCTCATCAGCGTGCATGACTGCGGAAATAATATTGTCTTTTCCATATAACTTCTCTGCGAAATGGAACGCTTCTTCATAGAATCGGCAGGCGAAATCATAGCCGCCGTTCCTCTCGAAATAGTCTGTATTCACATCCAAGATCATCTCGTTAAAGACTGTTGCGTCCGCTTTCAGTCCCTTTAAGGATACCGCCCCGTTCGCAATCATCCTGTCCAGATGTTCGTTGTAGGTCAGCTCGCCGCAGCCTTGAAAATGAACATTCATCGGTGTACGGGATAGATCGACATTCATATTTTCATAGCTTTCATTTTTTCTCTCGATGTGCCGTTCAAACTTTCCGACGCTCTCTCTCGTTCGCTTTTCCACACGGGCAACGCTGAAATCTCCATTCGGCATTCGTATCCCTCCCTTCGTTTTGCGATACTGTGGGGCAGCGCAGTTACGCACCTTTTTCAAAGTGCATAACCCACTATGACACTTTCAACCTGACGGTTGCAAAGATGTCGTGGGCTCTCCGAGGGGCAAGGGCTGTCCTTTGAAAAGGACACCCTTGCAACCCCGTCTAAACTTTATCACTTCCCGAAAAAGGAACATTGCAAGGTTGCAAGTGTGCCAGTTTTTGCAATGTTGCAACCTTGAAAACCCTCACTCCGTTTTTTCGGGAAGCTCCCAGTACCACTGACTGCCCTCTTTGAGAGAATGAACATTCAGTGCCTTTTTCGCCTCGTCCAGCACACGCTTGGAGATACCAATCGCCTGTGCTTTCTTTACAAGTTCCTTCTGTGGATATTTGCCCTTTGAAAGATATTCGAGTATTAAGTTTTCCGCCTGTTCAGATTTCTTTTCTCTTGGAATACCGCAGAGCAGATCGTCCACCGATATATCATAATGACCGAGCCAGCGAAATCCGTTTTCCTTGTCCAACTCAAAAGCAATCGGCTCGCCTTCTGGAGCAAGGGAGGACTTGTCCTGTACCATTATCCTGATCTGCGGATTATCTTTTAACCTGCCGACAATCAGAACGCTTCGTGCAGTTGCCTGAAAGTCGATGGAGCCAAGCCCTCTGTAATTGGATTTGTTTCCCTGCGCTTTATTTAAGTGTCCGACCAAAATAATGGCGCACCGATATTGCCCAGCTATCTGCCCTAATTGTGAAAGGATAGCTCTCACTTCATTTGCCCGGTTCATATCAACTTTTGCGCCGATATACGCCTGTACTGGGTCTAAGATAAGCGCTCTTGCGCCTGTTTCCACAATCGCTTTTTCAATGCGTTCGTCAAGCATAGTAAGCGTTGCTTCCGACTCGTCTATGACTTTGATTTGCGAGCAATCCGCATTACCAGCGAGCAGCCGAGGTTTGATCGTGTCTCCCAGTCCGTCCTCTGCGGTCTGATAAATAACTTTGATCGGCTCTCGCTCGGTGCTGTCGCAGGGAAGCTTTTCTCCCCTCGACAACAGCGCCGCCAACCGAAGGATTAAAGTGGTTTTCCCCTCGCCGCCGTCACCGTGAATAATGGTCAGTTTTCCAAATGGGATATAGGGATACCAGAGCCATTCCACTTCTTCCACAGGAATTTCGTCCATACTGATGATTTTAAGTTCAGCCATTCATACCACCGCCTTTCACAGAAAAAGCATTGATATTTCCGTTCTGATTGGTTATACTGTAATTAGTTACAGGGAGTGACTGCCTATCATCTGCGCCAACAGATGATGTTCGGGCGGTCATTTCTTTTTGTTTATTCATTCTGTTCCTCTCCTTTCAAGCCGCCGAGAATAACGGAAATCAGTTCAATGACATTGAGCAGTTCCTCGTCCACACTGCTTCCTGTTTCGATCCTTCGTAGCTCTGCAAGGACGGCGGCAAGCTCCTGCTTCAGAGCCTTATACACCCTCGGATTGCCCTGCACGACCACATCCTGATTGAGACAGCGGCGGTAGCAGTATTCCTGCTTCGGCAGTCCCGATAAGGCGACCGCCTTGTTAATGCGTTCGTTTTCTTCGGGCGATACCCGAAATCCTACGGTAATATTTCTCCAACGGTTTTTGCTGTCTCTGTTCTTAGCTGACATTTTCAAAATCTCCTTTCCCTAAGTCGTCTAATCGCTCCGCCATTTCCGTCTGTTTGGACGGGAACAGGTGGGCGTACTGATAAGTGATTTCAATACTCTCGTGTCCCACACGGTCTGCAATCGCCACTGCCGAAAATCCCATATCGATCAGCAAACTTATGTGGCTGTGCCGTAAGTCATGAATGCGGATACGCTTCACGCCTGCGGCTTTCGCCCCTCTGTCCATCTCGTGATGAAGATAACTTTTCGTTACTGTAAAGATACGGTCTTTCTTTTTGAGTCCGTAGAACATACCGAGATATTCCTGCATTTCCTCACAGAGAAAATGCGGCATTTTAATGGTACGGTTGCTTTTCTTTGTTTTCGGCGTAGTAATCACATCTTCCCCGTGCAAACGCTGATAGGATTTGTTGATCGTGACCGTTTCCTTGTCAAAGTCGAAGTCCGAAGGAGTCAGCGCCAGCAGCTCGCCCTCACGGATACCGCACCAGTAGAGCATTTCAAAGGCGTAAAAGGAAACTGGCTTGTCCATCATCTCAAAGGCAAACTTCTTATATTCCTCTTTCGTCCAGAACAGCATTTCCCTGTGTTCCTCGCTGCCCATATTTCCCACCTTTGCGGCGGGATTGGAGCGCAGCTCGTAGTAGCGCACAGCATGGTTGAAGATAGCGGAAAGCTGATTGTGCAGCGTCTTCAGATAGGTCTGTGAGTACGGCTTTTTCTTTTCGTCACGGTAAGCAAGCATTTCGTTCTGCCAAGTGATGATTTCTTTTGTGGAAATCTCGCTGATTTTCAGCTTACCGAAAAAAGGCAGTATCTTCGTGCGGATAATATGCTCCTTCGTCAGCCAAGTGTTTTCCTTCAGGCGATTTTTCACATCTCGGATATACAGCTCCGTAAATGCCTCAAAGCTCATATCAAGATCAGAGGAATTCTGTAGCTGGAACATCCGCTCCCATTCCTGCGCTTCTTTCTTTGTGGTAAAGCCACGCTTGCATTTCTGCTTGCGCTCGCCTTTCCAGTTCACATACCTTGCCATCACATACCAAGTACCGTTGTCCTCGTTTTTGAATACCGGCATTACTCTTTCTCCTTTCCGGCTCCGTAGAGCCTTTCATAAAAATACTGGCGGTTGACACGCCCTGCAATCGTAATAAACCCCTTCGCCTTCAGCTCCTCGTTCAGCTTCCTGATGAGCTTATAGGCATAGGGCTTGGATACATTCAGTTCTTGCGCCACGTCGTCGGCACGGATAAACCTATTTTCCATATAAATTACCTTCCCTTCTGTTTTCCAAATTCATTTATTTCGTGTCGGAATACTTTCTTGCCGCCTTCCGATTTGCCCGGGCGGGTACGCCATTACCGTGACGCACGACGGATATTAAACTTATTTGCTTAATGCTATTTCATTATACTAAGCATATTTGCTTTTGTCAAGCGGTTTGAGAGAAAATATTAAACTTTTTTGTTTTGCTTTCTCTTGACTTTCACTAAACATATCTGCTATACTATATGCAGATACATAAGCAAGGAGTGTAAACACTATGGCGATTGGTGAGAGAATCCATTTTTTCAGGCTTCTGCGTGGTATGACGCAAAAATATCTTGGTACGGCTGTCGGTTTTCCCGAAAGGAGTGCCGATGTACGCTTGGCGCAATATGAAACCGGCTCCCGCAAACCAAAGGCGGATTTAACGGCTGCACTGGCGCAGGTGCTTGATGTTTCCCCGCAGGCTCTTGATGTTCCTGATATTGACAGTCAGATCGGTCTTATGCACACCTTATTTACCCTTGAAGATGTGTACGGGCTAACCATCAGCGAAGCGGACGGAGAAGTTTGCCTGAAGGTCAACAAAGACAAGGGCAAAGAGGCTTACGAGCTGCTGCAAATGCTCCATGCTTGGAAAGAGCAGGCGGACAAGCTCTCTGCCGGTGAAATCAGCAAGGATGATTATGACCGCTGGCGTTACTACTATCCGAAATACGATACCACACAAATCTGGGCGAAAGTTCCCTCGCAGGAATTAAGCGACGCATTAGTCGAAGTATTCAAAGATAAGTTAAAATAGAGTCAGCAGGAGGTTACAGCATGAAACGATATAAAATAGCTGCTTGGTTAATGATAATTCACGGTGGATTTATGGAAATCGGTGGTGTTTTATGTGCCCTTCCTGCGCTAATTTTGGGTTCTGGCAAATTTGACATCGGACAATATTTTTCTTTTAAGCTCCAATATTTCCAAGATAACCTATATATGATTTTATTTATGGGTGCGATTTTCGGTGTTATGCGAATCATCGGTGCTATAGGACTTCTAAAAAATAGAATGTGGGGACTCGCCCTTTCCGTAATAAACTGTGTTGTTACTATGATATTGATGATGTTTATGCTTCCATTTGGCATACAAGATGGACTGCTTGCCTGCATCGCTTTAGTTTTAATTTTGACACAGTATTTTGGCAACCGAAAAATCATTGAATAATTTCCTTTCTCTTTAAAGCAAGTTGAAAGAACGACAAAAAGCCCTTAGCTATGAGTTACTACCCACAGCTAAGGGCTTTCTAATATGGATTTCTTTCGCCATACAAGCCGCCTTTTATCATTCTGTAACCCGTAAACCACTGGGCTGCAAGAATAATGGCTCTTGTATGGCTGTTATCAAATTGTTATCAAAAGACTTGTCTGAACGCCGCAAACCCGCATAAACACTGGGTTTTTACGATACTCCAGCTTATTCCCACTCCACGGTTGCGGGGGGCTTAGAGGTGATATCGTAGACGATGCGGTTGATATGCTTTACCTCGCCCACGATGCGGCCGCTGACCTTATCCAGCAGCTCATAGGGCAGGCGGGACCACGTAGCGGTCATGAAGTCCTGAGACTGCACCGCCCGCAGGGCCAGCGTATAGTCGTAGGTGCGCTCGTCGCCCATGACGCCCACACTGCGGACGCTGGTCAGCACGGCAAAGTACTGACTGGTGGTACGGTCCAATCCCGCCAGAGCCATCTCCTCCCGGAAGATGGCATCGGCATCCCGCAGAATCTCCAGCTTTTCCTCGGTGATCTCACCGATGACACGGATGGCCAGACCGGGGCCGGGGAAGGGCTGGCGCCACACCAGCTGCTCCGGCAGGCCCAGCTCGATGCCCAGCTGCCGCACCTCGTCCTTGAACAGCCGCCGCAGGGGCTCCACGATGTCCTTGAAGTCCACGCAGTCTGGCAAGCCGCCCACATTGTGGTGGCTCTTGATGACCACGGACTCGCCGCCCAGACCGGACTCCACTACATCGGGATAGATGGTACCCTGTGCCAGGAAATCCACGGCGCCGATCTTCTTGGCCTCGGCCTCAAAGACCCGGATGAACTCCTCGCCGATGATCTTGCGCTTGGTCTCCGGGTCGGTGACACCGGCCAGCTTGGAGAGGAAGCGGTCCTTGGCGTTGACCCGGCGCACGTCCACATGGAACTGGTGGGTCATGACCTCCTCCACCTGATCGCCCTCGTCCTTCCGCAGCAGACCGTGATCCACGAAGATACAGGTCAGCTGATCGCCCACGGCACGCTGCAGCAGGGCGGCGGCCACGGAGCTGTCCACGCCGCCGGAGAGAGCCAGCAGCACACGACCACTGCCGATCTTGGCACGGCACTCCGCCACGGCCTCCTCCAGATAGGACGCCATGGTCCACTCGGCGGTGAAGCCGCAGATGCCGTATAGGAAATTCTGCAGCAGCTCCTTGCCGTACTGGGTGTGGAGTACCTCCGGGTGGAACTGCACGCCGTAAAGCTGCTTCTCGGCGCACTGGATGGCAGCGCAGCGGCAGCCGTCGGTGGAGGCCACCACCTCGAAGCCGGGGGCCAGCGTCTCCACCTCCACGCCGTGGCTCATCCAGTACACGGCGGTGGCGGGGATATCCTTAAACAGAGGGCTCTTGCCGTTATGGGTCAGTTCTACCTTGCCGTACTCACGGGTCTCGGCCCGGCGGCACTGGCCGCCCAGCAGATGGATCATCAGCTGCTGGCCGTAGCAGATGCCCAGCACAGGGATGCCCATAGAGAACAGGGCGGGATCCACCATGGGAGCATTTGGCTCGAACACCGTGGCGGGGCCACCGGTGAAAATGAGAGCGTCAGGCTGGAAGGCCCGGATATTCTCCATAGACTCCCGCCAGGAGCGGATCTCGCAGTATACGCCGCATTCACGGACACGGCGAGCCACCAGCAGATTATACTGGCCGCCGAAGTCCAGCACTAAAACCTTTTTCATACCGGATCATCCTCCCGGAAGGTGATGTGGTCGGGCGTAGCCTCCTCGATAACGGCCAGAGAGTGGATGTTGTAGCCCTGCTCCCGGAAGGAGTCGCCGCCGTGCTGGAAGCCCTTTTCCACCGCCACGCCGATGCCCACCAGCTCGGCGCCGGCGGCATTGACGATGTCGATGAGACCCTGCATGGCGTAGCCCTTAGCCATGAAGTCGTCGATGATAAGGACCTTGTCCTCCGGCCCCAGCCACTCCTGCGCCACGATGAGGGTGGCCTTCTTCTTGTAAGTATAAGAGAAGATCTCGCTCTGGTACAGGCCACCCTCGATGTTGTCGCTCTTGGCCTTCTTGGCAAACACCATGGGCACGCCGTACTTATTGGCGCAGATGGTAGCCAGAGCGATGCCGCTGGCCTCGGCAGTCAGCACCATGGTGATCTTGCTGACGTCAAAATAGCGAGCGAACTCGTCCGCCAGTTCCTCCATGAAGGCGGTGTCCACCCGATGGTTCAAAAACCCGTCTACCTTGATGATGTTGCCGGGCAGGACACGGCCCTCCCGGCGGATACGCTCTTTCAATGCTTCCACGATCCACACTCCTTTATTATAAGTCGCTGGTACTCCACCATATTGACCCTATTCTGCCCAATTTCCGGGGGAAAAACAATAGGGAGAAAAACCAAGCTTTTCTTGGTTTTTCTCCCGGTATTTGTCAGTTCTCCCAGTTCAGAGGCGCGCCTGAACGCTGGGATAAGCTGTCCTTTACGAAGTCGGCAAACCGCTGGGCCGCCGGGGTCAGAGGCACGTCCCGCAGGACGCATAGATCCACGCTGCGGGGCGGGATCTCGAAGTCCGTAGCCAGCTTCCGCAGTCGACCCTTCGACAGCTCTTCGTGGACAAACTCCTCCGTGACGCCCGCCACCCCGAAGCCAATCGCCGCCAGATCTACCAGCAGGCTCCGTGCGCCCAGCTCGATCTCCGGATGCAGCCGCTGGCCATTTTGCAGGAAGTACTTCTCCAGATACAGCCGGGAGGAGGCCTTGCGCTCCAAAAGGATCAGGGGGAAGGCGGCGATCTCCGCCAGAGAATAGACATGGCCGAAGTCGCAGGGATAGTCCGCCGCCGCCACGAACACGGAATGGGTGGCGAAGCAGGGGTGCGTCTCCAGCGAGGCGGACTCCTGGGGGGTGCTGGCAAAGGCGATATCCACCTTGCCGGATTGCAGCAGGCCCAGTACCTTGTGGCTGCGGCCGGAAACGATCTGGATGTGGATGGCGGGATACTGCCGGTGGAATCGATCCAGATACGGCAGCAGGAACTGGCTGGTGACGGTGTCGCTGGCGCCGATGGTCAGGTGTCCCATCTGCAGCTCCCGGCTCTGGGACAGCTTCTCCTCGCCGGTCTCCAGCAGGCCGATGGCGCTGCGGACGTACTCGTACAGCATCCGGCCGTCCGGTGTCAGGGCCACGCCACGGGAGTTGCGGGCAAACAGACGGGTCTGCAGCTCGCCCTCCAGCTGCTTGATGGACTGGCTGACGGCGGATTGGGAGATATACAGGGCCTGAGCGGCGGCGGTGATGTTGCCGGCCTCGGCCACCTCCTTGAATACACGATAAAGCTCCAATTTCACAGACATGATGCAGGACCTCATAAATAGGGATAATATATATCACTGGTGCAATATGCTGTCATTATAGCAGATTTTTACGGGATTGCAAGGGAATTTATAGCGCCCTGTCTCTTGAAACACCGGGGAGAATGTGCTACAATGCCATATAGCATATGGAAAAGGATGACTTCTATGGATAAGCGCACCACAGATATCGTCTGCTACTGCACATGGGTCGGTCTGCTCGTCGCCGTGCTGGCGGGGAACCGGGAGGCCAGCCGCTTCCACCTGAACCAGTCGCTGGTGCTGGGTATTTTCGGCCTGCTGGGGGTCATCCCCTGCGTGGGCTGGGTGTGGGCCGTCTTTGTGGCGGTGTGGTGGTGCATGGGCCTTACCGGGGCCATCCGGGGCGTGGAGCGGCCGGTGCCGGTGCTGGGTGGCATCCGTATCCTGCTTTGATGCATCGTTGTATGGAGCGTGCTGCGGCACGATTTTCATAGTGGACCAATGTTCAACAATTAGGAGGAAAAAACCATGTCTTTTATGATCGAAACGTCTGCCCGTCACATTCACCTGACCCAGGAGACGCTGGAGAAGCTGTTCGGTGAGGGCTATGAGCTCACCGTCCGCAAGCCCCTGTCCTATCCCGGCCAGTTCGCCAGCAACGAGCGTCTGACTGTGGTGGGCCCCAAGAAGGAGATGGCCAACGTGTCCATCCTGGGTCCCGTGCGTAAGATGGATCAGATCGAGCTGTCCGCCACCGATGCCCGCACGCTGGGCATCGATGCCCCCGTCCGTGAGAGCGGCGACGTGAAGGGCTCCGGCGCATGTAAGCTGGTGGGTCCCAAGGGCGAGGTGGAGCTGACCGAGGGCGTCATTATCGCTAAGCGTCACCTGCACATCACCGAGGCCGACGCCGCCGAGATGGGCGTGAAGAACGGCGAGATCATCAAGGTGGCCTGCGGCGGCGAGGGCCGTAAGCTGATTTTTGACGATGTGGTGGTTCGTGTCAACAAGGACGCTGTCACCACCATGCACATCGACACCGACGAGTCTCAGGCTGCCGGCAACCCCAAGGTCGGCGAGATCGTGCGGTAAGCAAGCACAAAAAAGGACACGACAGGCTGCGCCTGCCGTGTCCTTTTTTACTTCTTGGGGGATGTCCCATTACAAAGACGCCACGATGGCCTCCAGCTTTTCGGTGAAGTCCCGGTTCAGCCGCAGCAGCAGAGCCTGCTCCTCCGATGTCCAGCCGGCGTAAATACGGTCCTCCAGACGGATCAGGCGGCACACGGTTCTATCGGCCAGACGATGCCCCTGTGCCGTCAGGGAGACACAGGTGTGCCGTCCACTGCCGGGGGACAGGGTCAGTATGCCCTCCCGCTCCAGCTTCTTCAAAGCGGAATTGACGGTAGAGCGGCCCATACCCGTGGCCTCCCGCAGGGCAGACTGGAGATAGCCCGGCTCGTTGACGGCCAGCGTATACAGGATGCGGAACTCGCTGTCCGACAGCCCCATTTTCAACGCCGCCGCATGATACAGACTGCTGATACGGCCGTCGATCTGATTGAACTCCTGAATGGTGGTCATATCCTCACCCCCCTTATGCATAGCCATACTTCTTCCGCTTGCCCACGAGGCACGCCGCCGACAGGAGCAGCGCCAGTGTCTCGGCGGCCACCACGGCGGCCCATACACCGTCGATATCCCATAGAACGGGCAGCACGGTGACGGCGGCCACTTGGAACACCAGCGTCCGGGCAAAGGAGATCAGGGCAGAGATAAAGCCGTCGTTGAGGGCGGTAAAAAAGGAGGAGGCATAGATGTTGTACCCTGCCATCAGGAAGGACAGGGAGTAGATGGAGAAGGCACGGATGGTCGCCGGCAGCAGGGTCGGCTCCTTGGACATGAAGATCAGGGACAGGGGCCGAGCCAGCAGCAGGGCCGCCGCCGTCAGTACCACGCTCATGACGGTAATGATGCACAGGCTCTTCCGCAGCAGCCCCCGCAGCTCCGCCCGGTTCCCGGCACCGTAGTGATAGCCCACGATGGGGGCGCTGCCCATGGAATAGCCCAGAAAGATGGCGATGAAGATGAAGTTGACGTACATGATGACACCGTACACCGCCACGCCGCCGGAGCCCATGAGCCGCATCAGCTGCCAGTTGTAGAGCATATTCACCACTGACATGGAGATATTGGTCATGAACTCCGAGGAGCCGTTGGCGCAGGCCTTCAGCAGCGCCCGCCCATGGAAGGCGGTGCGGCCCAGCCGCAGCTTGCTGCTGTTGGGCCGGAGGAAGTACACCAGCGGAATGACGCCGCCTACGAACTGGCTGAGAATGGTGGCCAGAGCGGCGCCCTCGGCGCCCCATTGCAGCACCGCCACGAACAGAGCGTCCAGCACGATGTTGGTGAGGCCGGCGGCAATGGTGACGTACAGGCCCAGCTGAGGCCGCTCCGCCGTCACCAGAAAGCTCTGGAAGGTGTTTTGCAGCATATAGGGGATCAGGCCCAGCAGGACGATACGTCCATAGCTGACGCACACCGGCAGCATGGTCTCGTCGGCGCCCAGCAGCCGGGACATAGGCGTGAGAAGGGCGATGCCGCCGATGGTGAACACGGCACCCAGACCGATCAGCACATAGATCAGCAGGGAGAAGATCTCGTTGGCCCGTTTTTCGTTGCCGGCCCCCAGGGTGTATGCCACCAGCGCACTGCCGCCGGTACCCAGCATGAAGCCCACGGCACCCAATACCATGAGAAATGGCATAATGAGGTTCACGGCGGCAAAGGCATCGGAGCCCACGAAGTTGGACACGAAAACACCGTCCACCACGCCGTAGATGGAGGTACAAACCATCATGATGACAGACGGCAGGGTGAAGCGCAGCAGTTTTCGATAGGTGAAGTGCTCGGATAGTTGGATACGCATGAAGAGAAAGTCCTCCGTAAAAATAATGTCCGAAACCGGACAAATGTATTTTAGTACGATTTCGGACATAGGTCAAGAAAATCTTTCGACGGCCCTCTGCATTTTCCTTGCATTTCCATATGGGATAGGATATAATATCTTCTGATAGATACGGACAGAGGCAATGCGCTGCAAAGGCCCCGTGGGGTCAGGTGCAAAGCTGAACAAGGGAACGGGGACGAGCCCCACGTTGACCAACACCGTGTGCATCGAGGAGTCTATCCCGTTGATGAAAGTCAGCCATTGGAAGCGTGCTTCTGAGAAGGCAGGGGAGACCGCCGCTTGAGATGCGAGCCGGGAGACCTACTGTTGCCGTTAGAATGATCCCAGGAATGGTTATGGTGTTATTCTGCCACGCAGGATGACACCATATTTTTTTGCGCCTGCTCCCGTGCACTGCGGGAGTCGGCGGCACGGAGAATGAGGAGTATATGAAGAAGATTCGACCCTATCTATGGCGGGGCGGAGCGCTGGTGCTGGCGGCGGCCTTGGTGGTGCTGCTGGTGCTGTCCGGGATGGGCCTTTCCACGCAGGAGCCGGAGCCGCTGCCCCAGCCCCCGGCCCAGACTATCCGCACCGAGGGACAGGGAGGCGCCTCCCAGCAGGAGAAGCCCAATGCCCCGGAGCAGCCGGAGGATCCGGAGGACGAGGACACGCCGGAAGAGCCGGAGACTCCGGAGCAGCCGGACGAGGAGCCGCCCCAGGAGGAACCCGATGCCCCGGAGCAGCCGGAGAATCCCACAGACAATCCGGAGCAGCCGGAGCAGCCCGGCGATAATCCGCAGCCCGGTGATAACCCCGGCAAAGGGGATAACGACGGGCCCGGCCCGGTAAAACCGGAGCCAGGCCCTTCTGACGATACCAGCACCCGTATCATCACGGATCTCAGCAACTGTGAGATCACCTATAATCAGCTGACAGACGACACGCTGCCCTTCTACGCCTATCTCATCAATCCCAACGGCGAGACGCTGAAGGTGAAGCTGCAAAACAGCGATACCCCCATGAACGGCCGGTATCTCACCAGCGCCGACGGCAAGAACTATACCGCCCAGCTGGTGCGGAATGAGACAAACCATATCACCCTCTACCGCAAGAAGGGGAACACCACGGTGGAGGAGGTCCGCTTCTCCATCCGGTATGTAGCACAGAAGGCCGATGAGGATCATCCCACCATCGGTGAGCATCCCCCCACCATCGTCACCAATCTGGACGGCGTGACGGAGACCAGCAACCGCAACTTCACCCTGACGGTGAAGGCCACGGCCTACACAGGCTCTCCCCTCTACGCCAGCCAGATCGAGGTACAGATGGACGGAAAGCGCATCACAGGCCCCACCGGCGGCCCGGTGTACGAGTATCAGCTCTACTTCCCGGATCCCATCGTGGGCGATACGGTGGAGCACACCATTACCGTCCGGGCCTGGGACGGGGAGGGCAACTCCGCCTTCGTGTCCTATCGCATTCTCTACCGCTTCGTGGATACCGGCGACGTCATCGGCACGGCCTATATCGTCATCGACGCCACCACCGTGGGACTGGATGTGATGGAGGAGCCGTATACCTACAAAATTCGCCAGAATACCCCGGCCTCCTATGCCGTTATCGAGGCGCTGGAGGAGTGGGGCTACGAGTACGAATACTCCGGCTCCATGGACGTGGGCTTCTATCTGCGGCGCATCAGCCGGGGCGGCATGATGGACTATCCCGCCATCCCGGAGAACCTGTGGAGCAAGATCCTGCAGGACGGCCTGACCCTGACGGGCCAGACGGATAACAACAGTCTGGGCGAGTTCGACTATACTCAGGGCTCCGGCTGGATGTACTCTGTGGGCGGCAATACCTATGCCGGTAAGGGCCTGTCCGGCTATTACCTCACCGATGGCGATACCCTGTATCTGCGCTTCACGCTGGCCTACGGCAAGGACATCGGCGGATACAGCTCCACCGGCGGCAGCTACGGTCTGCTGCCCAGCTATTGCGGTAAGTGGCTCAACGGCACCTACATTGAGGAGCACGTCTGGGGTGAGCCGACACAGACAGTGGCGCCGGACTGCACCCATCCCGGCGAGATCAGCACCGTCTGCACCGTCTGCGGCGATCGGAAGGATCAGCAGGAGGTGCCGCCTCTGGGGCATGATTTCGTGGAGACGGGACGCACGGAGCCGGGAGAGGACGGAACACCGGGCTACATCGAATACACCTGCTCCCGCTGCGGGGAGCAGAAGCAGGAGCCGATCCCGGCGGTCAATGCCGGGTGGCTCCCCCGGCGGCGCAGACTGCCGGACTACGCTATGACAGGAGCGAGATATGAACGATAGAATGAGAAAGGGCTGCTGCCGCCTGCTGGCGCTGCTGCTGACACTGGTGCTGGTGATCCCCGCCTATGGGCAGGAGACGCTGGATGCGCTGGCGGCGGCGCAGGGCTGCACGGCGGAGACACTGCTGCAAAGCGACAAGCTGACGGCGGGAGACTCCGTCAGCGACTGGGTGGCCATCGCCGTGAGCCGGGCCGGTACGGAGGGGGATACCTCCGCTTACCGCAAGGCACTGGAGCGCTATGTGACCCGGATGTACCGGGAGCAGGGGGGCTTGGACCGCTTGCGAGCCACGGAGTGGCAGCGCACCGCCCTGACGGCGCTGGCGCTGGGAGCGGACCCCACCGCCTTCGGCCGGGACAAGAACGGTCGGTCGGTGAACCTGCTGGCCGACGGCGTATATCAATTCACCGCCGCCAAATCTCTGGGAACACAGGGACTCAACGGCTGGATCTTCGGCCTGGTCGCTCTGGACAGCGCCCGCTTCGCCGTGCCGGAGGATGCCGTCTACACCAGAGCCACTATTTTGCAGGCGCTGGTGGCAGCGCAGGAGCCGGAGGGCGGCTTCGGCCTGACGGTAGGAAACTCGGACGTGGATCTGACAGCCATGACCCTGCAGGCGCTGGCGCCCTATCAGAACAGCACAGTGACGTATACCGGAACCTCCGGGGAGTCTGTGACCATCCGGGAGGTGGTGCGCCGGGCGCTGGGGTGGCTGTCTGACCAGCAGACGGCGGAGGGCGATTTCATCAGCTGGGACGCCGCCAATCTGGAGAGCACGGCGCAGGTCATCATCGCCCTGTGCAGCTTGGGAGTGGACCCGGCCACGGACGCCCGGTTCGTGAAAAACGGCATCAGCGCCGTGGACGGGCTGATGCGCTACCGGCTGGACGACGGCACCTTCCGCCATATTCTGACGGACGGCTCCGATGTCATGGCCACGGAGCAGGCCCTTCTGGCGCAGGAGGCCATGGAGCGGCTGTCCGCCGCCCGCCGGAGCCTGTATGACTTCCGGGAGGAGATGCCGGAGGATGTAAAGACGCAGGTGACGGCCCTGAACGAGGCACTGACGGATGTGGCGGTGGCCACGCCGGAGGAGGTGCAGGCTCTGTATACCCGGTATCTGGCCATCCCCGCCGCCGAGCGCAGCTATGTGTTCGCTGCCGGGGCGCTGCTGGATCGGATGCAGGAGCTTTCCCTGGAGATCACGCCGGAGGATCCGGCGCAGGCATATGAGCTGCGGGTTGCGGCGGAGGTGACCACCTCCGGTCCCGGCGCCGTAGTATGGATCGCCGCAGGCGCCGCCGTGGTAGTGGTGGCCGCAGGCATCGTGATTTGGAGCAAGCGGAGGAAAATATGTACGAAGTAACGGAAAAAATTCTGCGGGAAGTGCGGAAGGTCATCGTCGGCAAGGACGACGTGGTGGAGAAGGTCTGGATCTCCATTCTGGCCCAGGGCCATGTGCTGCTGGAGGACGTGCCGGGGGTGGGTAAGACCACCATGGCGCTGGCCTTTTCCAAGGCGCTGGGGCTGGAAACCAAGCGTGTGCAGTTCACGCCGGACACCATGCCCTCGGATATCATCGGCTTTTCCCTGCCGGAGCAGGGGCGGATGGTGTATCAGCCCGGTGCGGTGATGACCAATCTGCTGCTGGCGGACGAGATCAACCGTACCTCCAGCAAGACCCAGTCGGCGCTGTTGGAGGCCATGGAGGAGGGTCATGTCACCGTAGACGGCGTGACCCACGATCTGCCGGCCCCCTTTGTGGTGCTGGCCACTCAGAACCCCATCGGCTCTGCCGGTACACAGAATCTGCCCAACTCCCAGCTGGATCGCTTCCTCATGAAGCTGAGCATGGGCTATCCCGACGTGGGCAGTCAGGTGCGTATCCTGAAGGAGCGCAGCCAGCAGGAGCCTCTGGAGCAGGTGGAGCCGGTGATGCGCCGGGAGGAGCTGATCGCCGCCATTGCCAGGGTGCGTCAGGTCCATGTGGACGACCAGATCTATGATTACATCGCCCGGCTGGCGGAGGTGACACGCACCCATCCGTTGCTGAAGCTGGGTATCAGCCCCCGTGGCGCTTTGGCCCTGTGCCGCACGGCTAAGGCCAGAGCCTTCGCAGAGGGCCGGGATTTCGTGGTGCCGGAGGATGTGACGCAGATGGCGGAGTATGTGTTTGCCCACCGCCTGATGCTTTCCTCCAAGGCCCGCCTCAACGAGTACACACCGGAGGCCATCGTGGCGGAGGTGCTGGCACAGACCCAGCCGCCGGTGCTGTCGGAGCGGCGGGCATGAGCACGTTGCTGTGGCTTTTGACGGAGGCCGGACTGGTGCTGTGCTGGCTGGTGACGCCTTGGGCGCCTGCCCCGTGGCTGGCCCTGTGCTGGCTGATGGCGCCGCTGGCGGGCTGGCTTGCACTGCTGCTGACAAGGAAGCGGTCGCAGGTACGGCTCACCTGCCCCGTGACGGCGGAGAAGGGTAAGCCCTTTTCCGTGACGGCGGAGGTGCGGCAGGGTGTCCCCTTCGGCCGGGGCAGGCTCACGGTATCGGTGGAGAACACCGTTACCGGAGAGACGCACCGGGAGAAGCTGACCCTGCATCAGGGCTGGGGAGCGTGGCAGGTGCAGAGTGCCTGCTGCGGCTGTCTGGTGATGCAGGCGGCGGAGCTTGTGCTATGGGATCTGCTGGGCGTGCTGCCGGTGAGGATCCCCTGCACGGTACAGGGACGCACCTGCGTCATGCCGGATACCTTCCCCATCGAGGCAGACCCGGTGTCGGCCATAAGCCGCCAGACGGACTGCGAGGAGTACGCCCAGGACGTCCGAGGCAGCGACCCTACGGAGACCTTTCAGATCCGGGAATACGTCCCCGGCGACAGTCTGCGGCAGATCCACTGGAAGCTCTCCGCCAAGGCAGGACGCTACATGGTGCGGGATGCGGCCAAGCCGGTGGATCACCGATTGACCATCTATGTGGAGCGCCGCACGGCCCCGCCCCGTCTGGCGGACGGTCTGATGGAGGCGGTGGTGTCGCTGTGTCAGGCCTATGTGGATCAGCCCTTTCGACTCATGTGGAGCGGGGAGACCACCTCTGTCCGGGAGATCACCGGGGAGGAGCAGCTGCCCGAAGCAGTGACGGCGCTGCTGAAAAGCAAGGCACAGGAGGAGCCGCAGACGCCGGAGCTGCGCCCGGAGGGGAAGCTGCTGTACTGCTGTACCCAGCTTCCGGCGGACGGGCAGCTGCCGGAGGATGCCGTCGTGCTGCTGTGCAGCGATGAACCCTGCGCCGGGGAGGGCGTGTGCCGCTTCACCCCGGAGGATATGCAGGAAATACTGGGAAAATGGATGTGGAATTAGGAGCTTTTGGTGAAAAAACAGACTGTTTCATTCCAATTTGATACGACGCCGGCCCCATTCAGGCCTCTGCGCCCCACGGATGCGGCGGCGGGCGTGCTGCTGCTGGCAGGCATATGGGGCCTGCTGTGGCAATGCCTGCGCCCGGAGCCGATGCCGGGCCTGCTGGGGCTGGGCGCTCTGGCGGCGCTGGGCCTTGCTGCGGGACTGCTGCTGCGGTGGGATCGGAAATGGCAGCGGGCTGCCCTCTGCGGAGTGCTGCTGGTGCTGTTGGCGGCGGGCATACTGCTGCGGGGCCACATCAGCGCTGCTCTGGCGGGGCTGGGAGACTTGTGGGGTCAGTGGCGCTTTCAGCAGACCGGACGGTACACGCCGCCCTATGTGGGGGCGGGCAGCGTCTGGTGGCTGCTGCTGCCTATGGGGGCCGTAACAGGCCTTGCCGCGGGCCTTGTGCTGCGGCAGCGCTGGCGGATATGGCCGGCGGCTGCCTGTGCCGCAGGACTGCTGACACTGCGTCTGGCGGGCCTTGTGCCGGGGGGCTGGTGGTTTACCTGCTTCCTGCTGGGGGTGCTGCTGTGCTTTGTGCAGGGCAGCGCCATAGGCCGCCGGGCCAAGGCCGTCACGGCGGGAGCGCTGGCGCTGGTGCTGCTGATGGGACTGCTGCCGGAGGGCCTCTCCGGCGGCGCATCCCCCACGGCGCTGGGGCGGCGGCTGGGCAAGGCCCTGCACCGCTGGCACTATGAGGATGCCGCCGATCCCCTGCCGGAGGGAGACATCTCCGGTTCCGGGGCCTTTTCCCCCGGACAGGAGCCAGCGCTGCGGCTGACCATGGATCACTGGACGCCCCTGTATCTGCGGGGCTATGTGGCGGGGGAGTACACCGGCACCGGCTGGCAGCAGCTGGCGGCCCGCCGCTTGACGGAGGAGGCTCCGATGCTGTATAGCCTGCAAAGCGGCTATTTCTTCCCGGCCCAGCAGCTGGCAAAGGCCAACGGCGAGGCCGAGAGCGAGAACCATGTGACCATTCAGGTGCTGGGCGCCTGCCGCTCCGTGGCCTATACCCCCTATGGCGGGGGCGACGGGCTGGAGAGCGCACTGGATGCCCGTGACCTCACCGGCGAGGGCATGACCGACCCCACCCAGCGCAGCTATGAGGCGGCGCTGTACCCGGTGGAGGAGAGCTACCTGCTCCAGCAGCAGCTGGCGCAGGCGGAGACGGACAGCGACTATCGGACGGGGGAGAGCGTCTATCGCCAGTGGGTCTATGACCACTATCTCACGGTGCCGCAGGACACCTACGACGCCCTGACGGCGCAGTTCACCCCCGGTCAGGGCTGGAACACCACTCAGGCCAAGACGGAGATCAGCCGCTTTCTGGCGGCCAACCTGACCCTCCGGGAGGGGACGGTCACCCCGGCCACCGGCGACGTGGCGGCGTGGCTGCTGACCGGCGCCCGACAGGGGTACAGTGTCCACTATGCCACGCTGACGACGCTGCTGCTGCGCTGCTGCGGCATCCCGGCCCGGTATGTGGAGGGCTATGTGGTGACCCGGCAGCAGGCGGAAGCCCTGTCGGACGGGGCGCAGCTGACCCTGACCCAGCGGGCCGCCCATGCCTGGGCGGAGTACTATCTGGACGGCGTGGGCTGGATCCCCTTCGACACCGTCCCCGGCTACGAGGAGAACATCGTCTACCAGCTGCCGGAGGACGGCGATCCGGCGGAAAACGAGAACGGCACGACCTACACGGGGCAGAATCAAACGCCCCAACAGAACCAGACCGACATCTCTCAGGAGCCCCAGGACGACCACAGCCAGCGGATCTTTATCCAGAGCGTGCTGCTGGCCTTGGCGGCACTGGTGCTGGTGTGTCTGGCAGCCATGGCGCTGCGGACGGTGCTGCTGCGGCGAAGGCTGAAGCGGCAGCGCAGGCGCTTTGAGGATCCCGACGGCCGCACGGCCTGTCAGGCCATGCTCAGCGCCCTGCACCGGCAGCTGACGGCCTTGCAGCCGGGAGCGTGGAGCGAGGCATCCCCCCAGCGGCAGGAGGCCCTGACGGCCCTGCTGGGCGACGAGACGGCCCGGCAGCTGACGGCGCTGGAGCAGGAGGTCTGGTTCAGCGACCACCCCATCGAGGAGCCCCAACGCCAACAGGCGCAGAAGCTGCTGGAGGGGACGGAGCGTCTGTGGCGGGAGCGTGTCCCGGCAGCCAGACGCTGGAAACAGAGATTCCTCACCTGTCAGGTGATTTGAATCATAAAAGAACAGAAAGGAGTATGAAAGATGAAAGAGAAGACACATCTCGGAAACCGCCTTCTGTCGGTTCTGCTGACGTTCCTGATGCTGCTGTCGCTGCTGCCTTCGGCGGCGCTGGCGGCGGACACCCAGCAGATCGCCCTGATGGCGGTGACGCAGGACGGCTTCCTCATCAAGCCGGAGTATGTCACCTATCACTCCGGCGACACGGTGAAGGATGTGCTGAAAAAAAGCGGCCACACCTTCAGCGGCATCGACAGCGGATACATTACCGCTGTCGATGGCACCACCGACAACTTCAGCATCCATTACGACGAGGATGGATACAAGCTGGATCAGTCGGCGGATGGCCTGACGGCCATCTGGTTCACCACCAACTCGGACCAGAGCCATGGAGCAAACCTCCAGAAGCTGGCGGCCAACATGGCGGTCTACAACACCGCTACCAACGGCCTGAAGGATTACAAGGCCGCTCAGGAGGCCTATGATGCCGCCGTGAAGGGCTTCTATGCCGCCACGGACACCAAGGCCAAGACCCTGAACGATGCGCTGTTCAGCGCCATCGACAAGCACGCCAAGTTCCTGGAGGGCAAGACCACGCCGCTGACCATCAGCGCCACCATGGGCGGCGAGGCCATCACCCCCGGCGAGGCGGTGTTCACCAGTGAGTTCGGCACCGTTGTCACGGTGAAGAACACCAACACCGTGGACCTGATCCCCGCCACCTACACCTTTGACCTGTCCGACGGCGAGTTCCGCCATGTCCGTGGCACGCTGGAGGTGAAGGAGGGTACCACCCTCACCGCCGAGCTGCCTGCCGGCCAGTGGATCAAGTCCGTAGGCATTGGTATCGACAATTACTGGAAAACCTACGGCGAGATGCCCAAGCAGGACGTTACCGCCGCCGAGGGTACCTACCTGATCCCGGACCATGCGTACAACTCGCTCTATCCCTATTTTGAGCCGGGTGACGGCGTGGATACCACCAACATCCGTGTCTACAAGGCGGGCGACCCCAACGGCAACAAGGCCCGCAGCTGGAAGAGCAAGGCAGATGCCCTGACGGATAGTGTCGAGCGCAACAGCCTGAAAAATGCAGATGTAGTCTGCGAGGCTCGCCTCAAGGGCGACGGCTATGAGCAGTATCAGACCTACACGCTCCACCTGATCCGCACTCCCAGCCTCAGCGGTCTGGCGGCTGCGGACTCCGTGTCCGGCCTGACCCTGAGTCCGACCTATGATAGGGCCACCGATACCTACACCGTGGTCACGTCGCAGGATCAGGTGAAGATCACCCCCACGGCTCTGTGCAGCGGCGCTGCCATCACCGTGGCCGGGAAGTCCACCCAGAGTGGTTCCCCCGTGACGGTGAACCTGGCGGACTGTGAGCAGGATTCCGGCAAGAAATACCTGATCCCCGTGGTGCTGACCGCCAACGGCCATAGCGTCACCTATACGGTGAAGGTGCAGAAGCAGGCTACCGTCTCCGTGACACTGAATCACGAGGAGGGGCTGGATGTAAAGGTGTACAGTCAGACCGGCGACTACATCGCCCCAACCTCCTCCACCGGCACAGCGGACATCTATACGCTGACGCTGGGGCTGGGGTATACCTATCTGGCCACCAAGGACGTGTATTACCACGCAGAATGTGCCTTTCAGGCCGTCCCCAACAGATCCTATGATGTTCCCACTCCTGTTACCGAGGACTGGCTGACGGGTCTGAACGCCAGAACCGGCAACAATGCACCGTTGTGTGATATGTCCCCGGCGTTTACGGAGGGTACCCATGAGTACACCTTTACGGTGGAATCCAACTCTTCCATCTTCCAGCTCCAGCGTGTCAGAGCGGATAGTTCTTACAAAACTACGTTCTATGCAGCGTATCACCGCAATACTGCTTGGCCCGACCGGACGATAGAGAAAGCACTGACCACCTCCGATACCAGCTATACCACCACCGCACTGAACAACTTCATGGCCGTGGGCGGCTATGGCAATACCGCCCGCCTGAAGGTAGCCCAGTCCAAAACGGTCAACGGCGCTACCCTGTATCAGGACTACTTCATCCATGTCAACCGCACCATGACGCTGGATTCTCTGTCCGCCAAGGACCAGAACGACGTTGTGGTTCCCCTGAATCAGGGCGGCGACACCACCAAGGCCACCTTTACCAAGCTGGTGTATGACTACACCGCCGATGTCAGCGAAAAAGCCTCTGAGCTGCGCCTGACCCTGCGGCCCCTGTCCTCCTACCGGATGGATGCAGATATGACAGTGACTGTGGCCTGCGGCGGCTGGAGCCAGAGCATCACCTATGATAAGGACCACAGCCCTGCTGTCCGCCAGACTGTGGCGGTCCCCCTGAAGGCGGGCTCTGCGGCGGCGGAGACCATCACGGTTACCGTCTCCCACAAGGAGACCGGCAGCATCGCCGGGACCTATACCATCAAGGTCAATAAGCAGGCTCCCATCGAGACCACCATCACCACGACCCCCGGTGATGCCACGGTGTTCCTTACCAGCGACGTCAACGGCGACCGCATCCTGCCGGGGGACAAGGGTACCTATACCCTCGACAGCGGCAGCAGCTACACCGTAGTGGTGACCCGCTACGGCTATGTGGGCCAGAAAAAGACCTTCACCGCCGGCGAGGCCAACAAGACCGTCCAGATCAAGCTGGAGAAGGCCCCCGACAGCACCCTGAAGGATATCGAACTGCCCACCGACTGGCCCCTGTTCCGCAAGAACGATGAAAACAACGGCGTGGTGGATGTGCGCACCCCCATCACCGCTGAGGACACCGTTCTGGTGTGGGCCAACAAGCTGGGCGAGGGCTACAGCGGCAGCGCTGTGGGCAGCCCCATCATCGTGGGCGGCTACCTCTATACCTATTCCGGTACCACCATCATGAAGGTGGATAAGGAGACCGGCCTGATCCTCAAGACCGGCACCATGGTAGGCGGCTCCTCCTTTGCCATCAACTCCGCCACCTACGCCGAGGGCATGATCTTTATCGGCCTTGCCAATGGCCGGGTGCAGGCCTTCAACGCCGAGACGCTGGAGTCCCTCTGGGTCTATCAGGATGCGCTGGGCGGCCAGCCCAACTGCCCCATCGCCTATGCAGACGGCTATATCTACACGGGCTTCTGGAACAGCGAGACCAAGCAGGCCAACTTCGTCTGCCTCTCTGTCACCGATGAGGATGCCACCAAGACCAACGAGGCCAAGCTCCCCACCTGGACCTATACCCACAACGGCTTCTATTGGGCCGGTGCTTACGTCAACAGCGACTTCGTGCTGGTGACCACCGATGACGGAGAGGGTGGCTATACCACGGGCTACGGCTCCATTCTATCCCTGAACCCCAAGACCGGCAAGCTCATCGACAGCCTGCAGGCCACCAACGTGGGCGACCTCCGCAGCAGCGTCTGCTACGATGAGGAGACCGAGGCCTACTACTTCACCTCCAAGGGCGGCGACCTGTATCAGGTGAAGGTCAACGCCGACGGTACCTTTACCAAGGGCTCTCTGCGTCGCCTGCATCTGAATAATGGCGCCGACAGTGCCTCTGCGCCTCCCATGAGTACCTCCACCCCCGTGATCGCCAACGGGCGTGCTTACATCGGCGTGTCCGGTACCAGCCAGTTCACTGCCTATTCCGGCCACAACATCACGGTGGTGGACCTGTCCACCTTCTCCATCGCCTACTCCGTGCCCACCATGGGCTATCCTCAGACCAGCGGTCTGCTGACCACGGCCTATCAGAACGGGGACGGCTATAACTACGTCTATTTCCTCGACAACTATACCCCCGGTAAGCTGCGGGTCATCCGGGATAAGCCCGGCATGACGGAGGTGGATCACGACTACACCACCATGGAGACCTACAGTAAAGACGGCGAGGAGCACACCATCGAGACGGGCTATGTGCTGTTTACCCCCGACGGTGCGCAGGCGCAGTACGCCATTTGCAGCCCCATTGTGGACGAAGAGGGCAACATCTACTTCAAGAACGACTCCGCCCAGCTGATGCGGCTGAGCAGCCGTATCACGGAGCTGGAGGTCACCCAGCAGCCGGATCGCACCACCTACAGCAAGGACGATACCTTTGACGCCACGGGCCTGAAGGTCACCGCCCATTATGCCAACGGTGCCACCAAGGACGTGTCCGACTACCTCAAGTACACCACGGATCCCCTGGGGCTGGATGACACCGAGATCACCATCGGCATCAATCTGGAGCAGCTGGTGAAGGACAAGCTGGAGAACCTGCCCGAAAATCTGAAGAATCAGACCGCCAAGTGGCAGCAGTATCAGGACAAGGACGGCAAGGCCGGCGTGGAGTGGGAGATGCCCACCACCACTGTGACCATCACCGTGGAGGAGCACCACAACTATGGCGAGCCCACCTGGAGCTGGAACAATGACTTCACCGCCTCCGCCGTCTTTACCTGCACGGATGACGACGGTCATACCCAGACGGTGCCTGCCACCGTCACCGACGAAGTGACCACCGAGCCCACCTGTGATAAGGAGGGCCTGCGGACCTATACCGCTAAGGTCACCTTTGAGGGCAAGGACTACACCGACACCAAGACGGAGCCTATCCCCGCCAAGGGCCACACCCTGACCGCTGTGGCAGAGGTGCCTGCCACCTGCGAGACCGCCGGCACCTCCGCTCACTGGAAGTGCGACGTCTGCGGCAAGCTGTTCAGCGATGCCGAGGGCAATACCGAGACAACGCTGGAGAAGCTGACCATCCCTGCCACCGGCCACGCCTATGGCGAGCCTGTGTGGAAGTGGACGGATGATTTCAAGGCCACTGCCACCTTCACCTGCGCTAATGATACTTCCCATGTGGAGAAGGTCGATGCCACTGTGACCAGCGAGGTTACGGAGGGCAGCTGCGAGGTTGGCGGCACCCGCACCTACACCGCCAAGGTCACCTTTGGGGGCAAGGACTACACCGACACCAAGACGGAGCCTATCCCCGCCAAGGGCCACACCCTGACCGCCGTGGAGGCAGTGCCTGCCACCTGCGAGACCGCCGGTGTGAAGGCCCACTGGGTCTGCTCCGTCTGCGGCAAGCTGTTCAGCGATGTCGAGGGCAAGACCGAGACAACGCTGGAGAAGCTGGCTATCCCCGCCACCGGTCATGCCTACGGTGAGCCGGTGTGGAAGTGGACGGATGGTTTCAAGGCCACTGCCACCTTCACCTGCGCCAACGATGCCACCCATGTGGAGAACGTCACGGCAGAGGTGACCAGCGCTGTCACCACGCCCGCCGCTTGCGAGACCACCGGCGTCCGCACCTATACCGCTAAGGTCACCTTCGAGGGCAAGGAGTACACCTCCAGCAAGACCGAGACTATTGCGGCCACCGGCCACGCCTACGGTGAGCCTGTGTGGAAGTGGAACGATGATTTCACCGCTTCTGCCACCTTTACCTGCGCGAATGATACTTCCCATGTGGAGAAGGTCGATGCCACTGTGACCAGCGAGGTTACGGAGGGCAGCTGCGAGGTTGGCGGCACCCGCACCTACACCGCCAAGGTCACCTTTGGGGGCAAGGACTACACCGACACCAAGACGGAGCCTATCCCCGCCAAGGGCCACACCCTGACCGCCGTGGAGGCAGTGCCTGCCACCTGCGAGACCGCCGGTGTGAAGGCCCACTGGAAGTGTGAGGTCTGCGGCAAGCTGTTCAGCGATGCCGAGGGCAAGACCGAGACAACGCTGGAGAAGCTGACTATCCCTGCCACCGGTCATGCCTATGGCGCCCCGGTGTGGAAGTGGAACGATGATTTCACCGCTTCTGCCACCTTTACTTGCGGCAATGATGATTCCCACGTGGAGACGGTGAACGCTGCTGTTACCGACGAAGTGACCACCGAGCCCACCTGTGATAAGGAGGGCCTGCGTACCTATACCGCTAAGGTCACCTTTGAGGGCAAGGACTACACCGACACCAAGACCGAGGTCATCCCCGCCACCAGCCACGACACGGAGCTGGTGGGTGCCAAGGATGCCACCTGCACCGAGGACGGCTACACCGGCGACGAGGTCTGCAAGGTCTGCCAGACTGTTGTGAAGCAGGGCGAGGTGATTCCCGCTCTGGGCCACGACTACAAGGATGGCAAGTGCAGCCGCTGCGGCGCTGAGGAGCCTACCACTCCCGTGGAGCCCGGCAAGCCGGGTGAGCCTTCCCAGCCCACCCAGCCGGAGAAGCCCACCACGCCGGATACCCCCGCCACCGGCGACAGCAGCAACATGACCGCCCTGTGGGTGGTGCTGGCTGTGGCTGGCCTGGGCATCATCGTTCTGGTGGTGCTGCTTGTCACCAAGCGCAAGAGCAAAAAGGACTAAATCGGCCTGTTCCAACGAAAAAAGACGCTCCGGCAGTTGCCGGAGCGCCTTTTTCTCTGAACTTTCCGCAGCATCTTTTTACGGCCGGGGCTTTTCACCACCTACTGGATGTGCTATACTGGATCCATTAACCTGTGCATCAAGGAGCCGCTTATGAAACGTGTCGCCAGTATTCAGGATATTTCGTGTCTGGGTCGCTGCTCACTGACGGTGGCGCTGCCGGTGATCTCCGCCATGGAGGTGGAGTGCGCCATCCTGCCCACCGCCGTGCTCAGCGCCCATACCATGTTCCCGGACATCCTCTGCCGGGACCTGACGGCGGATATCCTACCCATCGCCCGATACTGGCAGAGCCAGCAGGTGCGGCTGGACGCCGTCTACACCGGCTATCTGGCCTCCCCCCGACAGGTGGAGGATGTCTGCCAGGCGTTGGAGGTGCTGGCGGGGCCGGATACCCTACGCTTCGTGGATCCGGCTATGGCCGATGGGGGAGCGCTCTACACGGGCTTTGACGAGGATTTCCCCCGCCACATGGCCCGCTTGGCGGCGCAGGCGGACGTGGTGACGCCCAATCTCACAGAGGCCTGCCTGCTGACGGGGACCCCCTACCGGGAGGACTACGACCTGCCCCGGCTGAGGGATATCCTGCGGAAGCTGGCGGAGCTGGGGCCCCGTCACGTGGTGCTGACCGGCGTCCCCTATGGCCCGGACAAACTGGGCGTGCTGGCCTATACCCCGGCGGAGGATCGCTTCTTTGAATACGGCAGCCGCCGCATTGACGCCCATTTCCCCGGCACGGGGGATCTCTTCTCCTCCGCCTGCGTAGGTGCTCTGATGCGGGGTAAGCCGCTGGAGGAGGCCCTGCGTCTGGCGGTGGATTTCACGCTGCTGTGCATCCAAGTCACCTGCCGGGATGAAAACGCCCCATGGTACGGGGTGGAGTTTGAAAAAGCGCTGAGGTATCTCCCAGAGCTGCTGGAGCGATAAAAACGGGAGGGAAAAGCCATGTTTCGAGACATCCGGAAGAAGAAAAATCAGATCAGCACGGAGGCAGCGGAGCAGCTTCTGATTCAGGCCCGCCGGGGCGTTCTGGCCGTAAACGGCCGGGAGGGCTACCCCTACGCCATCCCCATCAACTACTATTACGACCGGGAGGCGCAGAAAATTTACTTCCACGGCGCCCGTGCCGGTCACAAGGCGGAAGCCATCCGGGCCTGTGATAAGGTGTGTTTCACCGTCTACGGCAGTGAGACGATTCGGGAGGAGGCGTGGGCGCCGTACCTCCGGAGCGTCGTGGTGTTCGGCCGGTGTCGCCTGCTGGAGCAGAGCCTGGAGACTATGGCGCTGCTGAAGCGCTTCGCCATGAAGTATTACCCGGAGGAGCAGTTGGCAGACGAGGAGATCCGGCAGGATGGCGCTGCCGCCCAGCTCTTCGAGATCGAGATCCACCACCTCAGCGGAAAAGAAGTGCAGGAGAAGTAAGCATATCCTCCCCGGTATGCAGCTGCCGGAACCGCAAAAGAAAAACAGCACCCGCAGGCCCAATGGGTCTGCGGGTGCTGTTGGTGCCGGTGACCGGACTCGAACCGGTACGCTGTCGCCAGCGGTGGATTTTGAGTCCACTACGTCTACCAATTCCATCACACCGGCAGAGGAGACTTTACTATTATAGCCGAAGCGGCGGCGGATTGCAAGAGTAATTTTCCCGCCCATCACTCCGTAGCTACGGCCAACAGCTCCGGAACGGTGTCCACGATGCACCGGGCGCCGGCCTGCTCCAGCAGCGCCCGCCCCCGGAAGCCCCAGGCCACTGCCGCCAGCGGAAGTCCTGCCCGGTGAGCCATCTCCACGTCCACCTCACTGTCGCCCACATACAGGGCGTGCTGGGCATCCACCCCCAGCTGCTCCATGGCGCTCCACACCATCTCCGGTGCGGGCTTGGAGGGGATACCGTCTCGCTGCCCCAGTGCTGCCAACCCCGGAAAGAACCGGGCCGCCAGCGTACGGGTGGTCTCATCCGGCTTGTTGGATACCACCGCCAGCTTCAGCCCCCGCTGCCGCAGCTGCTCCAGCAGCTCCGGGATGCCCGGATAGGGGCAGGTGCGGATGCAGTTGTGCGCCTGATAGTAGGCCCGGTACTCCTCCAGCACCTCCTGCTCCCGGGGATAGCCCTCCGGCAGCGCTCGGTGGATCAGCGGCCCGGCACCGTTTCCCACGAAGCGCCGCACCTCCTCAAGGGTCCGCAGAGGCAGCCCGTGAGCCGCCAGCACGTGGTTCACGGCGTCCTGCATATCCGTCAGGGTGTCCAGCAGGGTGCCGTCCATGTCAAACAGGATCGCATGATATCTGCCCATGGCCGCCCTCACCCCCGGATCAGGGTGGTCAGACCGGCGTGGGCGGCGGCCTGCTCCGCCTCCTTCTTGCTGTGGCCCTGACCCTTCCCGATGGGCTGCCCGTTCAGCAGCACACGGGAGGTGAATACCTTGGCATGGTCAGGACCGCTGGCGGAGACCAATTCATATTGCAGCGTCTGGTTGCTGCGCCGCTGCACCAGCTCCTGCAGCTCCGTCTTGTAGTCCCGGCGGCGCTCCTCCACATCCGTCTCCCGCTCCTTATCCAGCAGGACCCGGTGAATGAGCGCACGGGCCGCCTCCAACCCGCCGTCCAGATACACGGCGGCAAAAACGGACTCCGTGGCGTCCGCCAGAATGGACGCCCGCTGCCGGCCTCCGCCGGCCTCCTCGCCCTTGCCCAGCTTCAGATAGGATCCCAAGTCGAGACTCTGGGCCACCTCGTGCAGACTCTCCTCGCAGACCAGTGCGGCCCGGATGCGGGTCAAGTCCCCCTCCGGCAGATCCGGGTGCTTGCGGAACAGATAGTCCGCCGTCACCAGACCCAGCACGGCGTCCCCCAGAAACTCCAGCCGCTCATTGCTATGAATGCCCAAGCTGCGGTGCTCATTGGCGTAGGAGCTGTGATATAAAGCGCCCTCCAGCCGCTTCCGATCCTGGAAGGTATAGCCCAGACGCTCCTCTAAAGTACGCATTGCATAACTCCTTTCCGGCCGGAAAAGAAAGCCCCGTGGACAAACTCCAACGGGGCGTTCTTTCTTCACGGTCGTGTCAGCTCATCTTATTGTACAGATAACGAACGCAGTCACCGACGGTTTTCAGCCCGGTCAGGTCGTCCTCGTCGATCTCACCGACGTTGAATTCTTCTTCCATGGCCATTACCAGCTCCACCAGATCCACAGAGTCAGCGCCCAGATCATCCACAAAGGAGCTGTCCATGCTGATCTCGTCAGCATCAATGGCAAACTGTTCAGCGATCAGATCCTGCATCGTCTTGAAGATGTCTTCCATCGTCATAAGATGATTCCCCTCCTTTCGGGTATCGCTCTGAAAGATAATACGGCAATTACCGCCGTGTGTCAACACCTTTTCTGTGAATATTTTCTCGAAGTGGAGTTTATTCCCGTTCCACCTTCATCAGGGCCACATTTTCCTCGATATCCCTGATAATGCCGCTGCGGGCCACCTGCACCGCCTGCCCCATGGCGTTTTCGATGGCCTCAGCGTTGGAGGAGCCGTGGGCCTTGATGACCGGCCGGGAGATACCGATGAAGGCGGTACCGCCCACCTTATTGGGGTCCAGCCTGGCCTTGAAGGCGTTGAGCCCCGGCATGACGCACAGGGCCGCCAGCTTGGTCAGCAGGTTCTTCTTGAACATGGCTTTCAGGGCGCTTCCGGCGAAAGAGCCTACGCCCTCCATGGTTTTCAGCAGCACATTGCCGGAGAAGCCGTCGCAGACGATGACGTCGCACCCGCCCTTGATGGCCTCCTTGGCCTCAATGTTGCCGATGAAGTTCAGGTGTCCCGCCGTGTGGGCCTCCCGCAGCCAGCGCAGGGTCTCCTTCTGGAGATCGGTGCCCTTGCTGTCCTCGGTGCCGATGTTCAGCAGTCCCACACGGGGCCGCTCTACCCCCAGCACCCGGTGGGCGTAGTAGCTGCCCAGATAGGCGAACTGTACCAGATATTCCGGGGTACACTCGGCGTTGGCACCGCAGTCGATGAGTACCGCCTGACCGGTGGTGGTGGGAATTACCGGGGCCATGGCCGCCCGACGGATGCCCCGGATGCGCTTGACGATGAGGGTAGCGCCGGTGAGCAGAGCGCCGGTGCTGCCGGCGGAGACCATGGCGTCGGCGCTGCCGTCCCGCAGCATGGTCAGCCCCACGCCCATGGAGGTGTCCTTCTTCCGGCGGAACACCGTGGCGGGGTCGTCACACATCTCCACCGTCTCAGTGGTGTGGACGATCTCCATGCCCTGGGGCAGCGTCTTTTCGCCGCAGGCCTCCAGCGCCTGCAAAATAGCGGTGGTGTCGCCGGTGAGGGTGACGTCCACGCCCCAGCGCTTCTGACCGGATAGCGCACCCTTGACGATTTCCAGCGGGGCATTGTCGCCGCCCATGGCGTCGATGATGAGCTTCATGACAGGATCTCCTCCTTCCGGGCTTCGATGATGGCCAGCGAGCGCTGGCTCAGCTCGGCATTCTTGTTGCGCTTGCCCTTGACCCGGTGGTCCAGCGGCGGGATGATGCCGAAGTTGATGTTCATGGGCTGGAATACCCCCACGGTCTGATTGCTGACATACAACCCCAGAGCGCCGATGGCCGTTTCCTGCGGGAAGTCGATGGGAGCCTGCCCCTTCAGGCGGCGGGCCGTCTCCACTCCCACCAGAAAGCCGCTGGCGCAGGACTCCACATAGCCCTCTACGCCGGTCATCTGTCCGGCAAAAGCGATACGGGATTGGGACTTCAGCCGGTAATACCGATCCAACAGCCGGGGGGAGTCCAGATAGGTGTTGCGGTGCATGACGCCGTAGCGCAGGAACTGAGCGTCCTTCAGAGCGGGGATCATGGTGAATACCCGCTTCTGCTCCGGCCACCGCAGGTGGGTCTGGAAGCCCACCAGATTGTAAATGGAGCCGTCGGCGTTGTCCCGCCGCAGCTGTACCACGGCGTAAGGCTCCTTACCCGTCTTGGGGTCCGGCAGGCCACGGGGCTTCAGCGGCCCGAAGCGCAGGGTGTCCTCACCCCGGCGGGCCATGACCTCCACCGGCATACAGCCCTCAAAGACCTGCCCATCCTCGAAGCCGTGGACCTCCGCCTCCTGGGCGGTGGTCAGTTCCTGCCAGAAGGACAGATACTCCTCCTTGGACAGGGGGCAGTTGATGTAGTCCGGAGTACCCTTATCATAGCGGGAGGCGAAATAGGCGCTGTCCATATCCACGCTGTCAAAGCTCACCAACGGAGCGGCAGCGTCGAAGAAGTTCAGAGTGGTTTGCTGTCCGTCTCCCAGCAGAGCCGACAGACGATCCGCCAGAGCGTCGGAGGTCAGCGGCCCGGAGGCCACCACCACCTCGCCCTCCGGCAGCTCCGTTACCTCGCCGGGGACCACGGTGATAAGCGGGTGGTTCCGGATCTCCTCCGTTACCATCCGGGCAAAGCCCTCCCGGTCCACCGCCAGAGCACCTCCGGCGGGGACGGCGGTGGCGTCGGCGCAGCGGAGGATCAGGCTGTCCAGTCGCCGCAGCTCCTCCTTCAGCAGGCCCACGGCATTTTCCAGCCCCGCTCCCCGTAGGGAGTTGGAGCAGCAAAGCTCGGCAAACCATGGGGTCACATGGGCGGGGGTCATCTTCTCTGGCTTCATCTCCCGCAGGGTCACGGGGATGCCCCGCCGGGCCAGCTGCCAAGCACATTCGGAGCCGGCCAGACCGGCGCCGATCACAGTTACAGGCTCCATTTATTCCTCCGTTTCAGCGTCAGCCTTCTTGGCGGCAGACGTGGTAGCTTTCTTAGTAGCGGCCTTTTTGGCCGTAGCGGTTTTCTTGGTAGTTGCGGCTTTCTTAGTGGTAGCCTTCTCGGCCGCCTTTCTGGAAGCCGTCGCTTTTTTGGCTGCGGCCTTCTCCACTGCCGTGGATGCTTCGGCAGCCTCCTCCGTAGAGGGCTGTTCCGCAGCGGCCTTCGCCACGGCGGAGGCAGGCTTTTTGCTCGCCGTCTTGGCCGTGGATTTTTTGGCGGCGGTTTTGGCCGTGGCGGTTTTCTTGGTGGTGCTTTTCTTTGCCGCAGTTTTCTTAGCTGTGGTGGTTTTCTTGGCTGCGGGCTTGTCAGATGCCTCCGTTTGGACAGTTTCGGACGTCGGCTGACCGTCCGCTACGGTACCATTTGTCCCGCTTTCCGTCCCATCGGACGCAGCAGTCCGCTTGGGATAGCCTCGCTGATCCTCCGGCAGGAAATTTTCGCACGCCGGGTTGATGCAGAAGGGACGCTTGAAGCCCCGACCGGATTTCTTGAACATGGTGTGGCCGCAGACAGGGCAGTCGTCCTTCACAGGCACGTCGAAGGTAACGAAGGAGCAGGCGGGGAACTTTTCGCAGCAGTAATAGTTATACTGCTTGCCGGATTTCTTGCTGACACCGGTGCGCTTCATGAGCCGGCCACCGCACACAGGGCAGCGGCCCGGCATCTCCACCACCAGCGGCTTGGTGAACTTGCACTCCGGGTAGCCGGGACAGGCCAGGAACCGGCCGAACCGGCCGGACTTGATGACCATGTTCCTGCCGCAGAGGTCACACTTCTCCTCGGTGACCTCGTCGGGAACCTTCAGATAAACACCCTCCATGTCCTTCTCCACCTGATGGAGATTGGACTCGAAGCTGCCGTAGAACTGGTGCAGCAACTGCTTCCACGGCAGCTTGCCGGACTCCACCTCATCCAGCTCCTCCTCCATGTGGGCGGTGAACTTCACGTCCACGATGTCCTTGAAGCGGTCGCACATAAGGCCGTTGACCACGTCGCCCAGCGGCGTCATTTTCAGGTACTTGCCGTCCTTGATGACATACTCTCGGTCCAGAATGGTGGACACCGTGGGCGCATAGGTGGAGGGGCGGCCGATGCCGTTTTCCTCCATGGCCCGGATGAGGGAGGCATCGGTGAACCGGGCGGGGGGCTGGGTGAAGTGCTGGGCCGGGTCAAAGCCCGTCAGCGTCACCACCTCGCCCTGTGCCAGCGGGGGCAGGGCGGGGGCCTTTTCCTCCTTCTCGTCGTCCCGGCTCTCCTCGTATACGGCGGTATAGCCGGCGAACTTCAGGCTGCTGGCGCTGGCCCGGAAGCTGTGGGCTCCGGCGCCCAGCTCTACGCTGACGCTGTCATAGACGGCGTTGGACATCTGGCTGGCCAGAAAACGGCTCCAGATCAGGCGGTACAGCCGATACTGCTCGCTGGTAAGATCGCTCTTGACCCGCTCCGGGGTCAGATTCACGTCGCTGGGGCGGATGGCCTCGTGGGCGTCCTGCGCCCCGGCCTTGGTCTTATACTGCCGGGGGGCGGCGGGACAGTAGCCTGCGCCGTAGCGCCCGGTGACGAAGCTGCGGGCCGCCGCCTGCGCCTCGTCGGAGATCCGCAGGGAGTCGGTACGCATATAGGTGATCAGACCCACGGTACCCTCGCCGGTGATGTCCACGCCCTCATACAGCTGCTGGGCGATGGCCATGGTGCGCCGGGGGGTCATGTTCAGCTTCCGGGAGGCATCCTGCTGCATGGTGGAGGTGGTGAAGGGCGGGGCGGGGGAGCGCTGCTTATCCGTGCGCTTCACGCTCTTGACGGCGAAGGGCAGATCCTGCACCTCCGCCTGAATGGCGCTGACCTCCTCCTGAGAGACGGGCTCATATTTCTTGCCGTCCTTGCCGTAATATCTGGCCCGGAAGGGGACGCCGCCGTCGTTTTTCAGCAGGGCGTCCAGCGTCCAGTACTCCTGGGGGACGAAGTCCTTGATCTCCTTCTCCCGGTCTGCCACCAGACGCATGGCCACCGACTGCACCCGGCCTGCCGACAGGCCCCGCCGGATCTTTTTCCACAGCAGGGGGGACAGCTCATAGCCCACGATGCGGTCCAGAATACGCCGGGCCTGCTGGGCGTCCACCAGATCCTGATCGATCTCACGGGGGTGGTGGATGCTCTCGGTGACCACCTTGCGGGTGATCTCGTTGAAGGTGACTCGCTTGGCTTTTTCGTCGCTGAGGTCCAGCAGGTTCTTCAGGTGCCAGCTGATGGCCTCACCCTCACGGTCCGGGTCGGTGGCCAGATATACGGTGTCGCTGGCCTTGGAGAGTTTTTTCAGCTCATTGATAAGCTCCTCCTTACCCCGGATGGGGCGGTAGTTGGGCTCGAAGTCGTGCTCGACATCCACGCCCAGCTTGCTTTTGGGCAGGTCACGCAGATGTCCCATACTGGCCCTGACCTCGTAATCCGGTCCCAGATACTTGCCGATGGTCTTGGCCTTGGCAGGGGACTCCACGATCACCAGATTTCGGGCTGCTTTTTTTGCCATGTTCTTATCCTTCCTTTTTACAACCGGATCTCCACCGTGCGGACGAAGCGCCGTGCTCCGTGCTGCGTGGCATATCCGTCGATCTCTAATACCGTCAGGGCTGACAGCACCCGCCGAATGGGCAGGTCGGCCCGCTCCGCCACGTCATCGGTGAGCAGAGGGGCATCGGTGGTCAGCACCTGTAGGATGCGGATCTGATCGTCCGTCAGACCCGCCGTATCCGCCGTCAGGTCCAGTACCGGCAGGGCGGGGGGAGTTTCCTTCTTCTCCGGCTTCGCCGTGGACGATTCCTCCGCCCTTTGAGCGGGGAGACTGTCCTGCTCCGGCACCGGAGGAAGATTCTCCGGCGAGGGGCGCAGCCGGTGGGGGAACCGGCTCCGGTACCCCTCCAGAATGTCCCAGCCGCAGGTCACAAGTCCTGCGCCGTCCCGGATGAGGCGGTTGCTGCCCCGGCTGTTGGGGGCGTCGATGGGGCCGGGGACGGCGAACACGTCCCGTCCCTGCTCCAGCGCCGTATTGGCGGTGATGAGAGCGCCGCTGCGCTCCGGGGCCTCCACCACCAGCACCGCCAGACTCAGGCCGCTGAGGATGCGGTTGCGGACGGGGAAGTGGCTGCCCATAGGCTCCGTTCCCGGCGGGTACTCGCTCAGCAGCACGCCGGTGGCGGCGATGTCCTCGTAGAGCCGCCGGTTCTCCGCCGGATAGACCACGTCCACGCCGCCGCCCAGCACAGCTGCCGTAAAGCCGCCGGCCCGCAGAGCACCCCGGTGGGAGGCCCCGTCGATGCCCTTGGCAAGACCCGACACCACCACAGCGCCCTCCTTCGCCAGCTGGTAGCCCAGCTCCCCGGCGGCGGAGATGCCATAGGGGGTACACGTCCGGGTACCCACCACGGAGACGGCGGCCTCCTCGTCGAACAGGGGCATCCGGCCCCGGCCATACAGCAGCACCGGCGGGTCATAGATGTTCCGCAGCCGGTCCGGGTAGAGGGCGTCCTGCATGGTCAGCAGGAAGATATCCCCCTTGGCGCAGCGGGCCAGCACGTCCTCGGCCCGGTCTGTGGACTTGTCCGACAGCAGCGCCGCCTGAGAGGAGGACAGCCCCTCCACCGGAGGGAGATCCTCCGGCTGGGCGTAGTATATGTCCTCCGGCGAGGGGAAATGCTCCAGAAGCAGAAGCTTGCTGCGGTTGGTCAGCCCCGGCAGGGTGGTGAGCCATACCCAGTATTTCAGAGCAGCCATGTGAGATCCCTCCTTATCGCCAGCTCTCCCACAGCAGCACCGCTGCGGCAATGGCCGCATTCAGAGATTCGCAGCGGTCTGACATGGGAATACGGATGGTTTGATCGCACAGGTCCAGCACCTCCCGGCTCAGGCCACGGCCCTCACTGCCGATGGCCAGCACGCAGCGGGTGTAGTCCGCCTGCCGGGCGTCCACGGTGTCCTCCCGCAGGGCGGCGCCGTACAGGGGCAGGTCGCTGCGGTGCAGCGGGGCCGCCAGTTCCTCCGGTGAACCGAAATAGATGGGGCGGCGGAACACGGCCCCCATGGACGAGCGCACCGCCTTCCAGCCGTAGGGGTCGGCACAGCCGCCGGTAAGCAGCAGGCCGTCGGCGTCGAAGGCGTCCAGCGTCCGCAGGATGGTGCCTACGTTGCCGGGGTCCTGCACCCCGTCCAGCAGCACATACCGCCGGCCGGTGAGAGTCTGGGGCAGGCGGCAGGTGAAAAGCACCCCCTGAGGGGTCTTTACCGGGGAGATGGAGGCCATGACGTCCTCCGGCACCTGCACCTGTCGGATGTGCTCCGGAAGCCGGGGCAGGGGGGAGGTAGACACCACGGCGGTGATCTCCGCCTGCCACAGCAGGGCCTCCTGCAGCAGCTTGGGGCTGTCGCAGAGGAATTCCCCCGTCGCCCGCCGGTAGGCGGCGGAGCCGGCCAGCTTGCGAATATGGCCCATGAGGGGGTTGTGACGGCTGGTGATATGCTCCATAGGGACTCCTTTCCCGGCGTTTTCATGCACCGAAGGGATGATTTGACACCTTATTCTAAAGGATTCCTTCGGTAATTTCAAGCCCTTTCTGCCGGGAAGGGCAAAAAAGAGGAGATTTTCCACGGAATATTCCCAAAAACTTCTTGACTTTTGGCGGATATCCGGTATAATAATTAGGCCTGCGTATGCGGGCAAATCCTTGCTCTCACCGGAGCGTGAGGGCCATAAGTCCAAAAGGAGGTGCAAAAAGTATGGCTAAGATTTCCGCCAACTATGAGGTCGTTTACATTCTCGACCCGGCACAGGGTGAGGAGACTATTGCCGCCAATGTGGCAAAGTTCCAGGCTCTGGCTGAGCAGCACGGCTGCTCCGACGTGGTCGTGGATGAGTGGGGCAAGCGTCGTCTTGCTTACGCCATCGATTACAAGACCGAAGGCTACTATGTGCTGATGAGCTTCACCAGCGCACCGGAATTCCCCAAGGAGCTGGATCGTATCCTGGGTATTACCGAGGGCGTGATGCGTTCCATGATCGTCTGCAAGGACGAGTAAGGGGGAAGCACAATGCTGAACAAGATTTTCATCATGGGTCGCCTGACCAGGGACCCGGAGCTGCGGCGTACCCAGAGCGGTACGGCGGTCACCAGCTTCTCTTTGGCCGTGGATCGGGACTATAAGTCCCAGAGCGGCGAAAAGGAGACCGATTTCATCGATGTGGTGGCTTGGCGCAGCACGGCGGAGTTCGTCTCCAAGTATTTCACCAAGGGCCGCATGGCCGTGGTGGAGGGGCGGCTCCAGATCCGTGACTGGAAAGACAAGGAGGGCAACAACCGCAGAAGTGCGGAGGTGGTTGCCGACAATGTCTATTTCGGTGACAGCAGACCCGGCGGCGCCGGTGGGAATAACGGCGGTTATTCTCAGGCTCCCGCCTACGGTGCTCCCGCCGGAGGGTATTCCGCCCCGGTAGGCGGCCCGTCCGATTTTGCCGAAATCGACGAGGAGGACGGCGATCTGCCGTTCTGATGTGCCAAGGCACATGAAATCTTTATAAGGAGGAATTTTCCATGGCTATGGAACGTGAAAATAGAGCGCCCCGTGGCAACGGCCGTAAGCGCCGCAAGGTTTGCCAGTTCTGCGTGGATAAGTGCGAGCATATCGATTATAAGGATGCCGCCAAGCTGCGCCGCTTCATCAGCGAGCGCTCCAAGATCCTGCCCCGCCGTACCACCGGTACCTGCGCTATGCATCAGCGTCAGCTGACCGAGGCCATCAAGCGTGCCCGTCAGATCGCTCTGCTGCCCTTCGTTACCGAGTAAGTTGGTCATCAAAAAGAGCCTGCCAGTTTGGCAGGCTCTTTTTTTGTCCCGGAGCCGGAGGTTTTGGGACGGGGGGGATGATCTGGCCCGATGGGAGATCAGGACAGCAGCGCCTGAATTTCAGACAGACTCCGGGCGAAGTGGATGCCCTGCTGGCGCTCCGGGGAGGAGAGACCGGAGGCGATCATATGGTCCAGAAGGGCCTTCAGGTGGCGATAGTAGCCGTCCAGATCGTAGAGGATGCAGGGGGCGGACAGCTGGCCCAGCGATACCTGCGACATGACCTCCGTGATCTCCTCCAGTGTGCCGGTGCCGCCGGGGAAGGCGATGAAGGCGTCCCCCAGCTGGATCATTTTGGCCTTGCGCTCCGCCATGCTTCGGGTGACGATGAGTTGGGTCAGACCGTCGTATTGCAGCTCCTGCGCCATGAAGCACTCCGGCTCCACGCCGATGACGCTGCCGCCCTGCGCCAGTGCGCTTTGGGCCAGCAGGCCCATGAGTCCGGTTTTGGAGCCGCCGTAGACCAGTGTGTGGCCCGCGGCACCGATCCATGCTCCCAGTTCCCGGACGGCCTGCGCCAGATGGGGGTCGGTGCCGCAGCTGGCGCCCAGATATACGGTGATGTGCATAGGCGATACCTCCGTGGGTGATTTGTGTCAGTATAGCACGATATGGAGAGAAAAACAAGGACAGGCGGGAGCCTGTCCTTGTGTGAAGTGCGGGGATATCAGCCCCAGAGGGCGGTGAGCATGGGGATGATCTGCTTTTTCCGGCTCATGACCTTGGGCAGGAACAGGCTGTTGTCCTTGGGCTCGGCGGAGAAGGCATTGCGGATGACGTCGTCGCTGCCCACATACAGCAGCTGTGTGCCCTCCATCAGCACGTCCGTCAGCATCAGGATCACCATGTCGTAGTGGTGCTCCGTCTGATCGTGGCGCATAGCCTCCAGAAACTCCTCCCGGCGCTGGAGCATATCCTCGGAATCAAGACAGGTGATCTGGCCCACGCCCAGATTCTGCTCGGCAATGTGGAACTCCTTGAAGTCGCTGTGCAGCAGCTCCTCGGCGGATTTACCGTCAAAGCTGCCATCGAAGAGAAGCTTGCCCAGCTCGTTGAGGGAGACGTTGGCAATGCGGGCCATGCGCTCGGCCATGGCCACATCCCGCTTGGTGCAGGTGGGGGATTTGAACATGACAGTATCGGACAGAATGGCTGCTGCCATCAGGCCTGCCATAGCCGGGGAGGGCATGACGCCGTGCTCCTGATACATTCCGGTGATGATGGTATTGGTGCTGCCCACCGGCTCGTTGCGGACCCGGATGGGCTGGGTGGTCTGGATATCCGCCAGACGGTGGTGGTCGATGATCTCCAGAATCTCCGCCTGATCCAGACCCTGTACGGCCTGCGCCCGCTCATTGTGGTCCACCAGCACCACACGCTTGCGCCGGGGGCGCAGCAGGTGATACCGGGACAGGGTGCCAACGACCTTTTCGTTCTGGTCTAGCACCGGGTAGCAGCGATAGCGGCTCTTCAGCACCACCTCCCGCACGTCGTCAATATAGTCCGACAGATGGAAGCAGACGATGTCGTCAGTGTGGCAGGGGCGGGAGATGGGGATGGCCTGATAGATAAGACGGGCCACCCGGCTGGCATCGTAGGGGCTGGAAATGATGCAGGTATTTTGAGCGTCTGCCAGCAGCGCTTGATCTACCTCCGTCTGGCACAGGATCAGGCAGCCTACATTGGTCTCCAGCGCCCGGCGAATCATGTCCGGCTGGTCGCCGCACAGGACGATATGCTCCCGACCGTTCCACAGCAGATTCTCGCAGCTCTGGGGCAGGGCAATGACCACGTCGCCGGTAACAGAGTCCACCAGATCACCGGTGTCGTTGAGGACGCGGCCCTCGATCACGCTCAGAAGATTGAACAGGGGCAGTGCCTCCACGCGTGGCTCACTGATGGTGTTCATGCTGTAGGTGGCGATGTCGCCGGCGGAGAGGGTCCCATACAAGGTGCCGTCCTCGTTGACCACGGGGATGGCGGATATCCGCTGTTCCCGCATGATGTGCCATGCTCGGTCCATGGTGACGGTGGCGTTCAGGGCAGGCGGCGTATCATAATCCAGATCCGCCACCTGTGTGCGGACATTTTGGATCAGCTGGGGTGGCTGGAGACCGAAGCGATCCAGCAGACGCTGGGTCTCGTCGCTGACGTGGCCCAGATAGGCTGCCACGTAGTCCCGGTCGCCCAGAGCATTCCGCAGAGCGGCATAGGACATGGCAGCCACGATAGAATCCGTGTCGGGGTTCCGATGCCCGACCACATAGATCTCGTTCATACAATAGCTCCTTTTTTGTTCCGTGGGAGTGATTCATGTACTGATTATAATTATTATACGGCGTAAGGGAAATTTGTCAATGCGGGGATATGCCGGAAAAGAGGAGAAAAAAGGCTTCCAAATCCGGCAAAGCGGCGAAAACGTGGGAAAAGCGGCACTGTGCGTCGGTTGTATACAATGTGCGGGGATGTGTTGCTGTCTCTTGACCTTTTGAAAAAGCGGCGGTATAATAAACGGACTGTAAAGAAATTTTATCCAAAGGAGAGGGGTGCCGAATTGAAGAGCAAAAACCAGAGCATGGACATGACGCAGGGCGTCATTTGGAAGCAACTGGCGTATTTTGCCCTGCCGCTGTTTTTAGGCAATCTCTGTCAGCAGCTGTATAACACGGCGGACAGCATCATTGTAGGAAAATTTGTGGGCAAGGACGCTCTGGCGGCGGTGTCCAGCAGCGGGAACCTCATCTTTATGATGACGGGCTTTTTTATGGGCCTGTTTGTGGGGGCCGGCGTTATCATCAGCCGCTATTTCGGCGCCAAGTGCTATGATCGGCTGGAGGCGGCGGTGCATACCGATCTGGCCTTCGCCATGGTCTGCGGCGTTTTGCTGATGCTGGTGGGCATCTTCCTGACCCCCCAGATCCTGGTGTGGATGCGGACGCCGGAGGACGTGCTGCCCCAGTCCATCCAATATTTCCGATTGTACTTCATGGGCAGCCTCTTTATGATCGTCTACAACGCCTGTATGGGCATTTTGCAGGCGGTGGGCGACAGCCGCAGCCCCCTGCGCTACCTCATCATCTCCTCCATCACCAATGTGACGTTGGATCTGATCTTCGTGGGAGCGCTGAAATGGGGTGTCAACGGCGCCGCCATCGCCACGGTGGTGAGCCAGATGGTCAGTGCCGTGCTGTGCTTCCGGAAGCTGATGCAGGCGGACGGCCCCTATCGGCTGGTTCCCAAGCGCATCCGCTTCGAGCTGCCGATGCTCAAGCAGATCACGGCGCAGGGCATCCCCTCCGGTGTGCAGAACTCCATCATCGCCATCGCCAACGTGGTGGTGCAGTCCAACATCAACACCTTCGGCTCCGATGCCATGGCGGGCTGCGGCTCCTACGCCAAGGTGGAGGGCTTTGTGTTCCTGCCCATCACCTCCTTTGCCATGGCACTGACTACCTTTACGGGGCAGAATCTGGGCGCAGGGCAGTATGACCGGGCCAAGAGGGGCGCACGGGTGGGCTTCACCTGCTCCATGCTGCTGGCGGAGCTTATCGGATTGACACTACTGCTGGTGGCCCCCTATGCCATCGCCCTGTTCAACGATGACCCGGCGGTCATCGCCATCGGCGTACGGCAGACCCGGACGGAGGCGCTGTTCTACTTTGCACTGGCCTTCGCCCACAGCATCTCCGCCGTGATGCGGGGAGCGGGCCGGGCCAAGATGCCCATGTACACCATGCTGGTGTGCTGGTGCGTCATCCGTGTGACGTATATCACGCTGGCGCTGAAGGTGTGGCCGGATATTATCACCATCTTCTGGGCATACCCCATTACGTGGTGTCTCAGCTGCGTGGTGTTTCTGCTGTATTATCTGAAGGCCGACTGGGTCCATTCGTTCCAGAAGGCGCACTGAAGGGGCTCCGGCGGGTACGATATTTTACCCCCGGCGGGTAACTTTCGTTCAATAGCGGCAGGGAGAACGCCTGCACACAAGGACTCATAAAAAGAGGACGTCTGTGGGACGTCCTCTTTTTATATGCAGTTTACAGGTTATCTACCCGCAGGGCACGGATGGCATTCAGCACGGCGATGACCATGACACCCACGTCGGCAAAGATGGCTGCCCACATATTGGCGATGCCCATGGCACCCAGTACCAGACACAGGCCCTTGACACCCAGCGCAAACACGATGTTCTCGTACACGATCCGCAGGCACTTGCGGGAGATGCGGATGGCCTTGGAGATCTTCAGGGGGTCGTCGTCCATCAGCACCACGTCCGCCGCCTCAATGGCGGCATCGGAGCCCATGGCACCCATGGCGATGCCGATATCGGAACGGGACAGCACCGGGGCATCGTTGATGCCGTCGCCCACGAAGGCCAGCTTGCCGTCGGCGTTGCTCAGCAGGCGCTCCACCTGCGCTACCTTGTCCGCAGGCAGCAGCTCGCTGTGTACCTCGTCCACGCACAGTTCTCCGGCCACGTGGTCGGCCACCCGCCGGATATCGCCGGTGAGCATGACGGTCTTTTCCACGCCCGCCCGCTTCAGGGCGGCAATGGCCTCCTTGGCGTGGGGCTTCACCACGTCGGAGATGACGATGTGGCCGGCGTACTGACCGCCGATGGCCAGATGGATGATGGTGCCGACGCTATGGCAGTCGTGCCACGCAATGCCCAGCCGGTCCATGAGCTTGCTGCTGCCCACGGCTACGTCGGTGCCGTCCACCTTGGCGGTGATGCCATTGCCGCTGATCTCCTGCACGTCCGTGACACGGTGGCGGTCGATCTCGCCGCCGTAGGCCCGCTGGAGGCTCTTGCTGATGGGATGGGAGGAGGCACACTCCGCCAGAGCGGCGTACTCCAGAACCTTCTTCTGGGGCATGGTGTTGTGGTGAACGCCGGTGACGTCAAAGACGCCCTGGGTCAGGGTGCCGGTCTTGTCAAAGACCACCACACGGGTTTTGGAGAGGGTCTCCAGATAGTTGGAGCCCTTCACCAGCACGCCGGCCCGGCTGGCACCGCCTAGTCCGGCGAAGAAGCTCAGGGGGATGCTGATGACCAGCGCACAGGGGCAGCTGATGACCAGGAAGGTCAGGGCGCGGTAGACCCAGATGCCCCAGTCGCCGCTGAGGCCCATGACCAGCCGCACCACCGGCGGCAGCACCGCCAGCACCAGAGCGCCGATGCAGACGGCGGGGGTGTAGATGCGGGCAAATTTGGAGATGAAGTTCTCGGAGCGGGATTTGTGGGAGCTGGAGTTCTCCACCAGCTCCAAAATTTTGGAGACGGTAGATTCACCGAAGGCCTTGGTGGTGCGGATCTTCAGCACGCCCGTCATATTGACGCAGCCGCTGATGACCTCGTCGCCGACGGCTGCATCACGGGGCAGACTCTCGCCGGTGAGGGCGGCGGTGTTCAGGGTAGAGCTGCCCTCCGTCACTACGCCGTCCAGCGGGACCTTCTCGCCGGGCTGCACCAAGATGATGCTGCCCACAGCCACGTCATCCGGGTCCACCTGCACCAGCTTGCCGTCCTGCTCAATGTTGGCATAGTCCGGGCGAATGTCCATCAGGGCGGTGATGCTGCGGCGGCTCTTGCCCACGGCGTAGCTCTGGAACAGCTCGCCGATCTGATAGAACAGCATCACGGCCACGGCCTCCAGATAGTCGCCGCTTTTCTCGTAGACGGCCAGTGCAATGGCACCCACGGTGGCCACCGCCATCAGGAAGTTCTCGTCGAACACCTGGCCCTTGATGATGCCCCGGAAGGCCTTGCGGAGAATATCATAGCCGATGATGAGATAGGCCGCAAGATACAGCACCGTCCCGGCCACACCGCCAATGGAGAAGAGCTTCACCACGGCCACCAGCACCGCCGTGGCAATGATGCGCCAGAGGACCTTCTTCTGCTTCTTTGTCATGTCGGTCACGTCCTTTCATAAAACGTGCCGGAGGTCCTCCGGCACATTTCGCTTCTTACAGATAGATCTCGCAGTCGTCCTCGACCTTTTTGCAGTTTTTCAGTACCGCCTTCATGACGGTCTTGGGGTCGCTGCCCTCGGCAAACTCCACGATCATCTTCTGGGTCATGAAGTTCACCACGGCGTCCTGCACGCCCTCGGTCTTTTTGGTGGCCTCCTCCATGAGGTTGGCGCAGTTGGCACAGTCCACTTCGATCTGATAGGTCTTTTTCATAAAAATGCTCCTTCCGTGCGGCGGCTTTCAACCATTAAGCACTTGTTTAATCTTGATGATTGTACTATAATAGATGCCGACGAGAAAGTCAATGCGGAAAGACGCTTCCCTTCCAAACGGGCGAAAAGTCCTTCCAAACGGAACAGAAAGGCGGGAGAACCATGGGGGAACTGCCCCATCATCACGAGAACCAGCAACGGTTGGAGCGGCTGCGAAGCTTCATTCAGGAGCCGGAGAGCTTTCAGGAGGTGGCCAATCTCTGCCGCCTGCTGTCGGATAACAGCCGGGTGCGGATCTTCTGGCTGCTGTGCCACTGTGAGGAGTGCGTCATGAATCTATCGGCGCTGGTGGGTATGAGCAGCCCCGCCGCCTCCCACCATCTGCGGCAGCTGAAGGACAGCGGCCTCATCGTCAGCCGCCGGGTGGGGAAGGAGGTCTACTACCGGGCGGCGGATACGGAGGTGGCCCAGCTGCTGCACCAGATCATCGAGCGCACGGTGGAGGTGACGTGTCCCCAGTCGGACAGCCAGCTGGTGTCCGGTGCGCCCCATCTGCCACCGCTGGATCAGCACGACTACTGCGGTAGCTGTCCGGCGGAGCAGCTGGAGGTCATCCGGCAGGTCCATCGGTTCCTGACGGAGCATCTGGACAGCCGCATCACCATCGAGCAGCTGTCCCGGCAGTTTCTCATGAACCCCTCCACCATGAAGGAACTGTTCAAGGAGGTGTACGGCAGCTCCATCGCCGCCCATATCCGCCAGCACCGCATGGAGCGGGCCTCCGCTCTGCTGCTGGAGAGCGACGACAGCGTGGCTCAGGTCGCCCGGACCGTGGGCTATGAGAGCCAGAGCAAGTTCACCTCGGAGTTCAAAAAAGCATTTTCCATGTTGCCCACGGAGTATCGAAGGCTCCATAAGCAGGCGTAAAAAAGATGCGGAAGTCATATGGCTTCCGCATCTTTTTTATAGGGATCATCTCTTTTTGGCACGGGCCAGAGAGAAACCGAACACGATGCCGCAGAGACCGCCCACGATGTGGGTCATCTGGGAGATGTTGTCGCTCTCGGAGAGACCGTCCACCACCTCGTTGCCCAGATACAGGGCCACCACCAGCAGCATGGTCAGAGGGATGCCGCCCCGGCGCATCTCGGTGAAGGAGTTCAGCACGATCATCATGAACACCACACCGCTGGCTCCCAGCAGCGCCGTACCGGGGAAGAAGATGAACTGCACCAGTCCCGTCACCAGAGCCGTTACCAGAATGGTCATCAGCAGGTTGCGGCTGCCGTACTTTTCCTCCAAGCCCGGCCCCACCAGCAATAGCAGCAGCATATTGTTCATGTAGTGGCTGTAACCGGAGTGGCCCAGCACATGGCCGAAGAAGCGTACATAGGTCAGCGGGTCCGCCAGCGACGATCGGTATACACAGAAGAACCGGGTGGTGCTGACGCCGCCTGTCCAGCCGTCCAGCAGCAGGACCAGCAGGCTCAGCAGGGCAAACAGCAGCACCACCGGGGCATTGAATCGGATCACCAGTTTTTTCACGCATCATACCTCTTTCCAAATGGGAATGTTTCGATTATAATAGATTTATCCAAATTTGTAAACCGAGGGGGAAGCATTGTTGAAAAAAGCTTGGAAGATCGTGCTGGCTGTGGTGCTGGCGCTGCTGGTGGTGGTGCTGGGGTACGTGGCCTATGTGTTCATCGACTATCACCGCATCGGGAATCAGGAGCTGACGGTGGAGCGGAACGCCGCTGCCACCGTGGAGGCGGGGAAGGAGTACGGCATCCTCTCCTATAATATCGGCTTCGGCGCTTATGAGGACGATTACAGCTTCTTCATGGACGGCGGCACGGAGTCCCGTGCATGGTCTGAGGAGCGGCTTACCGCCAATATCGAGCGCATCGGGGCGTTTTTGCAGCAGCAGGATGCCGACCTGTACCTGTTGCAGGAGGTGGACCGGGACTCCACCCGCAGTTACCACGTGGATGAGGGCACCATGCTGACGGCGCAGCTGCCGGGGCTGGGTTATACCTGGGCGCAGAACTACGACTCGCCGTATCTGTTCTACCCGCTGGACCAGCCCCACGGCAAGTCCGTGTCGGGTCTGCTGACCCTCTCCTCCTTCGGCATCACCGAGACCCGGCGGGTGGAGCTGCCCATCGAGGCCGGTGTGATGAAGCTGGTGGATCTGGATCGGTGTTACAGCGTCCACCGCATCCCCGCTGCCGACGGCCGGGAGCTGGTGCTGTATAATGTCCATCTGTCCGCCTACACCTCCGACGGTACCATCGCTGTGGAGCAGCTGGAGCTGCTGCGGGCGGATATGCAGGCGGAGTATGAAAAGGGCAACTGGTGCATTGCCGGCGGCGACTTCAATAAGGATCTGCTGGGCCAGTCGGAGGAGATCTTCGGCGGTTCTGCCGAGGGCTACACCTGGGCGCAGCCCCTGCCGGAGGGTATCTGGGACGGCACCAATCTGTCGCTGGTGGCTCCGCTGGACGAGACGGACCCCGTCCCCAGCTGCCGCAACGCCGACGCTCCGTATCACGAGGGACAGTACGTGCTGACGGTGGACGGCTTCGTGGTGTCGGACAACGTCACCGTGGAGCAGGCTGTGGTGGAGGACACGGGCTTTGCGTGGTCGGATCACAATCCGGTGTCCATGCGTTTTGTGCTGAACTGAGCGAAAGAGGGAGGGCGTCTGCGCCCTCCCCCCTCGGTGGAGGAAGGCATATCAGCGGGAACGAAAATTTCCCTGAAAATTATTGCAATTAGGTGTTGACAAATGCGGACTTTTGTATTATACTGACCAAGTCAGTTGCGGTGAGCAAGCGACGCAAGTGAATATGGGGGTATAGCTCAGCTGGGAGCGCAAGCAACCGGGTGTGCTCCCCCGCAACGGAGAGTAAAGTCAAAAAATTGAATAGCTCAGAAATCCAGCAAAATCAAGGGTTTCTGGCAACATGGGGGTATAGCTCAGCTGGGAGAGCGCTTGAATGGCATTCAAGAGGTCAGCGGTTCGATCCCGCTTATCTCCACCAAAAACAATGACTCACACAGACCAAATGTGTGAGTCATTGTTCTATCCATACGAAAACACAAAGAGGACGGACACCTGATTCCCTTCCCCCGGAGAAAAACCAATATAGTTATTGAAGCGGAGATTCGATGATAGAATCTCCGCTTTTTTGTTGTCGTCCCAACAGATAAAAAAGAAATGAGGTTTAACCATTGAAAAAATTTTTTGAAGAACTTTCCCGGCGCCTGAGAGAAGGCGGAGTTGAATCATCCAATGTAGAGGATAGGCGGCTGGAGATTTTCCTCCATGGTCAGCCTGTCCTCTTTGTTTCTCCAGGAAACGATGTGTTCCTTTTTCCTGCCGGAAGCAATAATCCGGAGGCCAGTGAATTGTACCACAGAGTCGCACAGACCGCAGATGAAGTGTACACTTATGTTGAGGCGGTTCAAACTGCGCCCACCCTTCATATCAGCGGTCTGAGCGAAAAATTCCATCTGCTGGCGGATTTTGGCGGCGCAGTGCTGGCTGGCCGGGAGTTGGAAAATGGCAGGGGCTATCAGTTTGTCACTTGGATCTGGGACTATAACAGAACCGGCGTGAGCTACGGACATTATTATGATGAAGATTTTTGCGGGGCCAAGCAGGATTTTGCCGTCCGCTCCGGGCTGATCTCCAAGACCCAGCTTTTCTCACCGGAGGAGCTAACTGAACTCTACCGGGCCACAGACTACCTGCTGGATGAAGGCCCAGAGCTGGAAGATGGACACCTCAAAGCCATGCAGACCGCAAGGACAAAGATCGAATATACTGTCCCAGATCTGGCGGACAGACTGGAGCAGGGACAAGCACAGGAGCCACAAATTGATATGTGACATCAGAAAAAGCGGGAGCCGCATCTGCACACACTGTGCAGCATAAGCGGCTCCCGCTTTTTTGTTTTGAAAGAAGGAGTGTGCCATGACAAGATATTTCGCTCAGAATACCCCTCGAGCTGGTCTGGAGCATATGATGATGAGCGTCCCTGGCTTCCAGAAGCGCGGCGGCGGGATGATGATCCTCAGCCGCTTCTGCTACAAGCCGGAGGATGTGGATTGCCGGTACTGCCTGCATTACCGCCGCCGATCCTGTCAAGTCCGCACCTGTCCGTATATCGCGGAGCGGTTGAAGTCCGGCGCGATTGAGTACCTGGATTTGATTCTGGAATATTTCGGACACATCCCTCATGCCGGCCTGCACAAGAGGATTCAGGCTGTGGAACACTGGAGCGGGCCGGATCAGGCAGTCCTGCACACAGTGTCCGTCCACCTCAGAAGCCGCTTTGCGGACAGGGTATGGGATGATGCGCCTCCTGGCTATCTGGCGGCGCTCTATCTTCTCGCCTCAAAGGAGCGACTCTGGCAACCGGCGCTCTCCGCTCTTTCACACGATTCCATTGATTTCAGCTGCATCGTATCCAAACCCCATGGATTTGCGATACAGGATTACCCCATCTTTTATTCCGCCAGACGGCTGTATGACCTGAAGTCACCCATGGAGGCAGAAGATTTGGCACACCCAAAACTGGTGAGTGATCTGGACTTCCACAATATTATTTACGCAACCATGATTGCCAGATATGGAAAGGCGGTCATGGATGCGAGTAAGGAGGCACCAGAATGGGCTATGTGCTGAAAGCGGTACTGAGCAGCGCTCAGCACCCGGAATATGGGCAGATTACGGTTCCATTCCCTATCCCCGATGAGAAATATGACCGCATGATCGAACTGCTGGAGCCATTGGAAATCGGTGACGCGCTCCGGCAGGATTGCCGGGTGGATGAACTGGACAGCTTCTATACCGTACTGAACAGGCTGGTTGGCTCATTGGTCAATTTTGATGAGCTGGACTATCTGGCCAAACGGCTGGACAGTTTTGATGACGGTGAGGCTGCCCAGTTCCAGGGAATGGCCTGCAAATTGGGCGTCTCAAATATAAAGGATTTCATCAATCTGACCTTTTGCTGCCAGCAGGCCACGGTCATCACAGACTTCTCCGACCTGGACGCCATTGGGCGGCAGCACTACATGACGATGCAGGGTGGGGGCTGCAGAATCGAGGAGCTCGAGCGGCTGGATGGCCGCAAGTTCGCTCTGGACCTGATCCTCAATCATCTTGAAGGAAGGATTACCCCTTATGGCGTGGTCTATGATAACGGGATGAAACTGGAGCAGCTCTATGACGGCCGCCACTTCCCCTGTTACCACTACCAGCCGAATCTGCTGGCGGTAGGGCTTTCCTCCCGGCAGGAGCCGGAAAATACAGATCAAATCACTTGGCTGCTCCTGCCCTGCTCCGAGCAACAGCTCCAGCGTGGAATTGCACGCTCAGGCGTTAACATCCACGATGCCCGCATCTGGTATGAGGACAGTCTGCTTCCATCCGAGGTGGAGGAGGTCCTGGAGGGACAACGGGAGGATCTATTCGCGCTGAATGATATGGCGACGGCCATCGCTGCACTGTCTGATTTGGAACAGAAAAAGTTGACGGCGGTCATGGAGATGGCCAAGCCGGAGTGTGCCGGCGAGATACGCGAACTGGCCAAAAATCTGGAGCTGTTTGAGTTTGCACCCAAAGTCCGCACTCCCGCCGAATATGGCAGATACATGATCCAGGACTCCGGCCATTATGAATATGACCCCAATCTGGAGGAGTTCTATGATTATGAGCGTTACGGCAAACTCCGTATGGAGAAGGAAACAGGAGCCTTCACGGAGAAAGGATATGTGGCCTACTGTGGCACATTGACATTGGGGGAGCTGATGGCCGGCGGTCCGGCAGAGCAGCACCAGCGGGAACAGGAATTTCAGATGGGAGGAATGTAACGATGATTCTGTTGACTCTGAGCCGGGGAAAAGGAGAAGAAACTGTCCGTCTGCAACTGCCCGCCAGTCCCGCTGAGATTGGGGAGGCATTTGCCTCCCTGGACAGAATCAGCCTCGATACCACAGCCACCGCCATCCTGGATGTGAGCAGCAATGTACCGGTCCTTTACCGATGCCTGTACGATGTGGATGTAGAAGATTCGGAGCAGTTTCAAAAACTACAAAAACTGGCGGAACGCACAGAGGCACTTTCTCCGGCGAAAGCCGCCATCTTTTCCGGGGCATTGGATGCGGAGTGTGTCTGGAACTTGGAGGGGGCCCTTACTGTGGCGGACAGGCTGGATGAGTATATGCTCGTCAACAATGTGTCGTCTGATTCAGAATTGGGCATCTACCTTGTGAACAAAGGGATCACACCATTTCCGGATCGCTTCAAGCCCTATATCAATTATGCCCGTGTGGGGGCTGAATACCGGGAAAAGCATGGAGGAGAATATTCCAGCGGCAATTATGTGCAGAAAAAGACACCTGAACTTTTGGAGAACGAGAGATTGGACGGCGTTTTCCGGATATGGATGGAAAACCCCTGCCCTGTTCGTGTACAGAGCGAAACAGCGCAGATCACTCTGCCTGCGACCTTTGAGCAATTGGAGAGCGCCAGACAACTTCTGGGAGTGGACAGCCTCAATATGGCGAAACTCACTCGGGTGGAGGCCCTGCGGCCTTATCTGGGGGAATATCTTCCTCTCCAGGGGATGGATCTGAGACTGGAGCAATTGGACGAGTTGGCGGAAAATATCCGGATAATGGATCAGGAGGATGGCGCATTGCTGAAATACCTCTCTGTCCTTGAGGTGGAACAGCCGGCAACGCTCCAGGAGGCTTTGAGGTTTTCCATCGAACTGGATGACTACGAGCGTGTACCGGACGATCCGGAGGAATATGGCAAGCAGGTGTTGGAGCGGATCGGGGCGGACGAGGAGCTGATCTCTACCCTCGATGGCTTTACGGATTTCGAAGCAATGGGCAACTTTTATATGCGGGAGGATGGTGTGAGAAGGACCGAATTTGGCCTGCTCCGAAAGCTCAGTGATCCGTTCCCTGAAGTACAAGATGGGTTGCAGATGCATTAATCCCTGTACGCAGATACAAGATACGCTGTGGAACCAGCACGAGTGGGAAAACACTGTGAATATGGGAGGGATTAAATGAGCATTAACATCTGGACAGACTCCATGCAACACGCAGCGTTGCTTGGAAAACCTGTGCTGTTCACCAACTGGCTGATTCAGCGGGATATCATTCCTGATGGGTGGTACTGCTATGACCTGCGGGGGACACATAAATCTCCCAGCACCCGAACCACTCTGGTGGATCATGCCGCTGACTATCATGCAGGAACCGTACTTTCTCCAATCCCTTTAAAGCATGAAGGTACTGCTTCGCGCCGGGTCAACGGCACATTTTATCTGCTGGGAGAAGAAATGACGCTGGAGCAGTTTTGCGAGGAGCATGATCTGGCCTACCCCCAGGATAATCGTGAGTTTGTACTGCGCCCCGCCTCCCTGGATGAGGTGGGGCTGTTCTATTCCGAAGAAAAGCTGGACGAGGCACTGGGTACTGTAGGCCACCTCCGCATGGATTTCGGCCATGGTGAGAAGGAGTTCTGGCACACCTGGTGGCCCCATAACGAGGATAGGTTCAACACCCCGGAGTTCAAAGAGGTGCTGCAGCGATTTGTGGACGACCTGCGTCAGACTGGACTCCTGAAGAATCTGGGGGCCATGGACGCCTACTGCTGGCAGCATGGCGGCTCCATCACAGAGGACCGCAGGAGTTATGGCTATATTGCGGAAACAGAAAATTACCGTTTCTGTCTACGCTGTACTCCCTTTCCCGGCGAGTATCAGGGGTACCTCTATTGCTATGATCTTTGCCAGCAGGAGATGTACCGACAGGAACACCCTGTGGTGGGTCGGGTAACCTTCGCCAGCGGCGAACAGCAGGAGTTCACGGATTCCAAGGCGTTGCTCCAGGCCATCCGGGAGGAACTGCCCTTCCGCAGCACAACCGGCTTCCGCTTTGAAACGCTGACAGACGATCCGGAGGTCAAAAAAGCGGTAGACGATATCCTGTTGGATTTTGCCGGTGAGGACAATTCACGCCGTCCCTGCAACTATGGACTGACCGAAACTGGGAAGCAGGCTCTTAGGAAAGCCGCAGATCCCAGCATTCCCCACACCTATGCCTGGTTTGTCATGACGGACACCAATACCCCGCAGGAGATAATCAGGCAAGATCTGACTCTGGAGGAAGCAATCCAAATCTACCAGGACAGCAATACCAGTGAGAAACGGCTGGGCGTTATTAAGGACGGTATCGCCACAGTGGACTTTGTTCATTTCCAGAGCGGTGAACAGCAATTCTTTACGGATCACGAAAAACTGGAAAGCTTCCGGTCGGACCTCGTGGTGGCGGAGGCGATGGAACGGCTCTATCAACAATTAAATCAGCCGGATATTGGGATTAGAATGGGAGAGATGTAAATGCAAAGCGTACCGAGAGAGTGGCTGGACTTCTTGCGGCAGCAGTTCCCCAAGGATTCCCGCATCCAACTCACAGAGATAGGCGGTAATCCCCGGCCCATTTCCCCCGGCAGTACCGGGAAACTGGATTATATCGACGATGCCGGGCAATTCCATGTAAAGTGGGACAATGGATGTACCTTGGCTCTGGTGCTGGGAGAAGACCGATTCTCGGTCTATCTGCCAGAGCCTCAGACATTCAAATTGTATATGCCGCTCACAGCGGACTTCTATGGACGGGACGAGTGGGGGGATATGTCAGAGGACGGTGAGGAGTGGGATGGCCGCACCCTCATGGATTATGAGGGACAAATTCTGTCCGCTCTGGTAAAAAACCGGGTACCAGAGGAAAACGAGAGCGGCCTCATGCACTGGTACGGTGAGGACGACAGTGTAGATCACAAGGTCCGCTCGGCGGTGTTTACTGTTGAGGTCAGGAATCGCCAGCTCTGGGGCGTAGCGGAGTGCCGGGTGGCCGGAGAGCTGACTCCGGAAGAGCTTACCATCTTAAAAGAGTACCTGGGTGGACAAGCCTCTGACGGATGGGGCGAAGGCTTCGAGCAGCGCCCCATCGAGGTGGACGGCGGCGAGCTGTATGTCCATCTGTGGCAGCCTGATGATTGGAGCATCCAAACCGAACAGGAACGGTTTGCCCCCAAGGTGGCCGAGGGGTTGCCGGAACTGTGCTTCTCCACCCTGCGGACCACCGGACAGCTTATCTGCATCAAACGGGGTGAAACTGGCTACTACCCCTCCGACTGGGATACCGGCGACAAGGAAGGGAATGTGGAACTGGCGGATGAGTTGAACGAAGACCTGGGCGTCACCCCCATCCAGCGGCAAGCTATGGAGATAGGAAGCATGGCTGGGTGGGATGTGCCTGGTGCTGACCCCAAACACTATGAAGAGTCATACTCGGGACAGACAAGTTGTGCAAACTTTGAGCAGAAACAGTAAAATGGGAGGATTTTGTAATGTCGCAGCAAAAGCAGGCCCCACTTCCCCGGCAGGAGTTTCAAGAGTGGCTGGAAAATGCCGCTGTGCCAGTTTTAGTTCTGCAAAAGGGCAAGCATTTGGGCTCAGTAGTGAAAGTTCCCGCAACGCCAGAGATTGATTACCTCTTTGGATGCGAAACATTTTATGGAGAGAGGATCAGCTGGAGCGACCGTTTGGAGTTCTGCGGCCTGTACGACCGGCAACACCAGGCGCTCCATCTTCTGGATGACCCCCTTCCCAACTTTGTCTCCGGACTGACGGAAGAAGAATGCCAGGATTCTACGGCGTTTGGGAAGCGCATCGCTCAGGAGGTCGACCGCTATGTTGAGGCGGCCATTTCCAATGAGCGAAGTCGCCTCTCTGTCAGGGAACTCACCAGTGAGAGGAACATCAATTCATACCGGTATTACAAGGGAACCGAGGCAGGGCGGGAGGCAGCTTCCCTCGTTTTTTCTGGGGAGAAACCCGATGTACAGTTTCACAGTGAGTATTATACATCCTTGACAGAAGACACCCTGCTCTCCTACCTCAAATCCCCGGAGGATTATATAAAAACAACTGCGGAACAGTACATGCGGGACAACCAGGAGGAATTTCTGGCGCAGTTTCTAAAGAAGGATGCGTTGCTGGCAGAGTATCAGATGCTCAGCCAGGACAGCGATGCACCGGTCTATCGGATGCGGGCGATTACAGATGCCCTCCAAAAAAGTGGCGCAAAGACGGTCAATGTCACGGTACAGAAGAACGGAGTGGAACTGACCTTCAAAACATCGGCTGAATCCCTGAAAGGGCTGAAGTCTCAGTATTCCACATGGTACATTGCTCCGTCAGACCGCCTGCAGTTCAGGCATCTTTTTGGCGCTGGCTCCGACTACTCCGCAGAGGATATCATCCGCATCGCTTATGGCCGAAGCACACTCTATGAGGCCCCTTCCGCTCCTGCAGAAGATATTGAGATGCAGGGAATGAGTTTATAGAAAGAGGCGTATAAAATGGATCTTGATGGGAGAACGCGGCAGTTTTTTTCGGTATTGTCGGAGCGGTTAAAGGAAAAGGGCTTCTCCTCACGAATTGCCGATGACGGATGCCTGGCAGTGAAATCGAAAAAGATGCGAGGCAAAGAGCAGACACAGTGCTCTGTGGGAAAGGATGGCGAAGTATACTGCCGCTCCGTGGATTTTGCGAATATTTCTCGGAAAAGAGACTTGGAATCCATATTGGAAACCGTGAACGAAGTTCACTCAGACATGGAACCGCCCGAGGCTCCTGAGCAAGAGTCTACACAGGGAGGGATTACTCTTGGATAAGACAATTTTCGAGGTGGAGATCAGCAACAGTGGACCTAAATCTTATGAGACGGCCACGGTAATGAAAATGCCAGCATCCTTTGCGGAGTTCAGCGACGCACTCCAAAAGGCGAGAATCAAAGACGGTAGCTTCTGCAAAAATGAGCTAACCTGCATCCATTACAATGGCCTCACGCATGCCATGATTGGGTGGAATGCTAATCTATACGACCTAAACCTGTTTGCCCAGCGATTGGCCTCACTGACAGAGGAGCAGAAAAAAGGGATGGATGCTCTTTTGAAAATCAAGCAGAATCACCGCGTCGCTCCCATTCCGCTGAACCAATTGATTAACCTGACCTACAATACCGATATCTGCTGTTTTGCGCCCCGAGTTTCCAATCATGAAGAACTGGGGGCGTTTTTATACGCAAATGAAATGCTCTCAAATGAGGCTATGGCTCTGCTTGACACCACAGAGGAGGGCAGCGGCTTTCGGGAAAGACTGCTGGAACTGCTGGGAGAACAGCATCAGGAGGATCATGGCGGCGTGTTCACCGACTTCGGCTATGCGGAACTGGGTGGAGAAATCAAGGACATCTATGTGTGCCAGTCCAATGAAACGGCTTGCTTCCATCGCTCCGATGCTCCGGTGGTGCTGGAGGTGCGTAAGGGATTTTTCAATGACCCAAGCTATGATAACGACAAAACCGCAGTGCTGAATCTTCCCGCAGCGGATGCCGGTATATGGAGAGCGGTGGAAAAAGTAGATGCCGCCTCAGTGGATGAATGTGCATTCCGCTGTGTGGATTGCCTGATCCCCTTCCTGCGAGATGCTATCAACAACGCTATCGACGATGAGGATGGCATTGAACAGGCCGACGAATTTGCCAAGCGGTTGGCTCAAATAGAACGGGAGTGGCCCGAATCGGATATGGTCAAGTATAAGGCGCTTTTATCCGTGGTTGACCACCCCAGTCTGCAGGACGCCACACGGTTGATGGGCGAGATTGACCAGTACGAACTCCGTCCCGAGGTAGCGCAGACCTGGGGCTATGCGGAGATGATGTTCCGTGAGAAGTATTCTGCTTTACCAGAGGAGCTGTTCCAGACCCCGCAGGCGGCCCAGATCGGCCAGAAGATGCTGGATGACCGGCTGGGGGTTATCACAGAGTATGGTCTGATCCGCAGAAAGGACGGCCAGCCTCTCCCGGTATTTCAGCCGGAACAGGAAATAGGACAAGGACTGGAGATGATGTGAGCGATGTCAGATCAAAACGCCGCCCTCTTTGACAAGCTGGACGGCTTCTATGTTACAAAATCGGAGCATGACTGGCTGGAGCGGCGCTTTTCCAATATGACAGAGAAAGAAAAGATCCTGTTCCAAGGGGCGATGGAGTTGGAGAAGCCCCAAGAGATCGGCCATGTGATGCGGATTGCGTCCCAACTGGACTGTTACGACCTCTTCTATGGCGCGGGAGACGAGGCCGCGCTTGGAAAATTTGTCATGGAGAGCATAGAGTGTTCCTCGGATGCCGCCCGTCCATTCCTGAATGCGGAGCATTTGGGGGCCGCCTACCACCAGTCGCAGAATGGAGCCTTTTGTAACGGTCACTATGTGCGGAACATCAAACTGGCAGATCCCTTCGTAGAGGAAGATCCCACCCTCCAGCCGGTCGCCGGTGACTATGCCATACGAGTTAAACTGGCCAGCCGGAGCAATATGGAGGGGATTTGGGTTGGCTTCCCGGATTCCGGCGAGTATATCGACTCAAACCATCCGGACGAACTCCTGCTGGGGCTGGACTCGCTACAGGCAGAGAGCCTCAGCGAGTGCATCGCACTGGAGGTGGACTGCTGCCTGCCCCATCTGACGGGTATTCTCGACCAGTACGACTCAGCCAGCGAACTGGTTCGCCATGCCATTGACTTCGGTTATGTTTGGGCGGAACAGGGTCAGGGGGCACCCCACTGGTTGGACAAATGGCAGGCGGTGCTGGAGCTGGAGGACTGCCACCGGCTGGATTTGGCTCTGGATCTCGCCCAGAATCTCCAGCACTATGAGTTCTTCCCCCGCGGCATGGACTTGGCCGCATACGGGCGGGAACTTGCGGTCCGAAACGGCGTGATCCCGCCCAGCAGACTGATAACAGACGCCTTTGACGGGGCTGCCTACGCAGAGGCCAATATGGGTCAATATGGCCTCTCGACCACCGACCACGGCTATGTAGCCTGGAACGGTGGAGAGCGCCGGTATGAGTATAGCCAGCCTGAGCACCACAGTCCCGCTCTGTCAATATAGCCGATCTATTGCCAAGTCACAAAAACCGCATCTGTCCGCTGCGGGAGCTGGGGGTGATTCGATGAAGTAAAAACAGGATATAGAATATGACACAGGGGCCGTTTTCCGAAAGGGGAAAACGGCCCCTTCTTTTTTATGCCCTTTTTCGGAAAACAGGCCCGGAAAGGAGGCATTCATGGAGAAAGAACGGCTGGCGGAATATCTGGAGCAGTACCACATGGGAGCTCTCAACGCCGCCACCAGCCGGGAGTTGGAACTGACCTTCGGCATCAAAGGGATTCAGGTTCGACACATGGTCAATGCCCTGCGGCGGGATGGCGTCCCCATCGCCAGCAACGGGAGTGGATACTTCTATGCCGCCACGGACCAGGAGGTGCGGGCCACCATCGCCCATCTGACCAGGCGGATCAGCGGAATCGCGGCCGCCATCCGGGGACTGGATCGGACTCTGGAGCGAGAGGATACCGCACAGACCCGCCTGCCGCTGGATGGGGGTGATACGCCCTGAACAGTTTCATGTCCTGGATTGGAGGCAAGAAGGCCCTGCGGGAGTTGATCGTCCGGCTGTTCCCCCTCTACTATGAGCGGTACATTGAGGTGTTCGGCGGCGGGGGCTGGGTACTGTTCCACAAGCCTCCCGGCAACGACTTTGAGGTCTACAATGACTTCAACGGCCTGTTGGTCAACCTGTACCGCTGTGTGCGGGACAAACCGGAGGAACTGATGGAGGCTCTGCGGTATGTACTCAACGCACGGGAGGACTTTGACCGCATCCGCTCCGCCTTGGCGCGGGACAGCCCCGCCAGCGATGTCCAACGGGCGGCATGGTTCTATCAGCTCATCCGCTACAGCTACGCCTCCGGGCTGACCAGTTTTGGCAGCCAGCCCCACGATATGCGTAGCAATTTTTCGCTCATCGAGCAGGCCCACCGGAGGCTTGCCAAGGTGGTTATTGAGAACAAGGACTTTGAAAAACTGCTCCATCAATATGACCGGCCAGTGAGCTTTTTCTATCTCGACCCGCCCTACCATGCCACCGAGGGGTATTACCAGAACATTGGTGAAGACGGTTTCACCGAAGCCGACCACATCCGCCTGCGGGACGCCCTGATGCGGATCGAGGGCAAATTCCTGCTCTCCTACAACGACGACGCCTTTGTCCGCGGGCTGTACGACAGGCCAGGCATCTACCTCATGGAAACCACCCGTATCAACAACATCAAGCAGAGGTACGACAATGGGGCTCAGTTCCCGGAACTGCTTATCGCCAACTATGACCTGCGGGAGCGGAGCCGGGCGGTTCCCTCTCAAATGACGCTGTTTGACTGGAACGGGGGTGAGGCAATTGGATGAACAGCTCTCTGAACTGGAAAAGCTCCAGCAGGCGGCTCAGCTGATTGAGGAAATGAGTCAGGGCCGCCTTCAGGTCTGCCCCAGCGTAGTGGGTCAGGTCTATATCCGCCCGCAACACGATTCCAACTTGGGAATGGATATGCGGATCGACAGCATCCCCGGCCAGCCGCATTACCGAATCACCTTTACCGCGCAGCTCCGCCGGATGGGGACGGATATGGTTGCGGACGATCTTCGGGCACTGCTGTCCGAGGTTGGCCAGACCTATGCGCTGATGGCCGCCCTTGAAGCAAGGCGCTATACGCCGACAGGAGAAGATCTGACAGCCTTCCGGGACGGGCTGGCTGCCCAACAAGGACAGGAATGGCCGGGAGCATCCAATCCAGCCCGTTCTACAATTTCAATGTAATAAGGAGAAGAAGATGAAATTCAACAAACAGATAAACAATGGTACTCTTTTGATTCCCGGCGGAGCGTTCAAGATCAGTGGCTTTGAGGGCGGAGAAAAGGTCGAGATCCACACGCTGGACAGCGCGGTGGTCGTTCTGAAAAAGCAAATGACCACCATGGAACTGATCCAGGCGATGGATGCCCTGCACCGGCTGGCCACGGAGCTCACCGTCCATCTGGCCAGAGTCTGTGGCACCTGTGATGACTGCGAGGATGGCTGCCCATTCGATGATCTGGAGGACGGCATGCTGGAACTGCCAGACTACCTGCGGGAAGAAGCCGGCATCCCTGCCGGGGCCAAGCTCTGTGTCTATGTGGATGACGAAGAAAAGACCGTCACCATTGCCGAGGCCGGATATGACCATGACCTGCGGGATGTGCCTCCCTACCTGCTGGAGATGCTGGGTGAAGCCGGAATCTGCCTGGGCGAGCTGGAGGAACAGCTGATGGTGGGGAATCTCATCTACGGAGAACGCACCGCATGCAATGGGCAGGAGGAACACGGCGATGAGTAAGATCCATACAACGGTTCGGGTCGGTGTAGACGGGTCTCTGACCCTGCCTGCATTTTTCATGCGCGGAATGGGCTATGAGCCGGGGGAAGAAGTTCCCATCACCACCCCAGCGAACCAGTACATCTGCGACTGTGACGCAAACAGCCTCCTGGTGACCAGAACCTGTGACGACGCTGAGTGTACCGGATACACCAGCAGCGGTATGGAACTCAATCTGCCCGCCGCACTGTTATCCGAGGCATCTATCCCCGTGGGAGAAGAAGTCGCGGTTCTGGCCGCGGATGGAGCGCTCATCATCGTCCCCTCAACGGAGGAACTGCGGGAGCTTTCGGTGGAGCTTTGCTGCCTGCTCAATGAGCTGGGCATCAGCCCGCTGACGATCCCCCCAGCGGGCAAATGGCGCCTGCCGTAAAGGAGGCAAGATGGAACAGGATATCTACCTCTATCCCGGCTCACAGTCAGAGGCCCACAGACTTGGGGAAGCTGCGCCCTGGGATGCAAGTTTCCACGCCAATGTATCCTGTGCGCGGGACATCGAAGCCGTCATCCGCGTCTATGGCGACGGCCGCAGCGCATTAAAGCCGGAAGCATCCCAAATGGTGCTGAAACGGTGGGGCTTCAAGCGGACCAATTTCGTCCTGGCCAACACGATAGAAAGGCTGGGGCCTTACAAGGAGCAGCTCAGCGCGGAAAACCAAGAATGGCAAAAGAAAGCCTATGTCCCACCCGATGATGCCCATAACCGTTATTTTGAAGTGGACACCGCCCTGGCGTATCTGGACGCATTTATCAGTCAAGTGAGGGAGGCATACGGCAAGCTGGAACTATTTGGGCCGGAGCACTGCGAACCCAACTCCTATGAATCTCTGGACTATGAGGGCCGGGTGTTGGTGCTCAGTCCAGACACCCTCAAGGAGTCCTGCTGGACGCCCCAGAACCAGCTCTGGCTGGCCCATGACGGTTTTGGATGCAGCCCCCACGCTGTCGGTCGGTCTATCCGCTGTACCTGCCTGGGCGATGGAGAGCAGACCAGATGGAACCGCACAGACTTCACCGGCGTTCTGAAAGAGGAATTCCTCCCCGGCTGGGCCAGAGAAAAGCTGGAGGAGCTTCAAGGGCAGAACGCAGGCATGGGAGGGATGGAAATGACTTAACCGCAGAAAGGAGATATGCCGCCATGCGAAGTGTGGAAATGAAAAATCGATGTCTGCTCTACTATGGGAATCCAGTGGGCTACAGGACAGAACAAGGAGTGGTGGCGGACTCCATGTTCCGCCGTGAGGAGTTGGAGGACTGGCTGGCAAGGAAGGGGCTGGCTGTCCGGTGGGAGGACGGCATCTATGACCGTCTCTCCAGCGGTGGATACCAGAAGGCAGCAGACAACGGGCCAGCCCTGAAATCCTGCCGTATCTGGCAGCTCGGCCCCTCAGCTCCCGCCGCCATGCGCTTCATTGGGCTGGACCGCATGAGTGGTGAATATGGCGGACCTGACCTTACCCGTTACCAGGCAGTGTTTGACGGCACTGTCAGCACCAACAGTCTGGATGGGATCTGGGAGGCATTCTGTCGCAGGTCCCTGGGCAGCGACGGACAGCCGCTGGCCATCTCAGACCTTGTCGAACTCTACGACGATTCCGGCAGCGAGTTCTACTATGTGGACCGCACAGCTATCGTCCCCGTCCAACTGAAAGCCCCGGAGCAGGAATCAGGCATGACCATGACCCTGTGACCCAAGAGCGGAAAAGCCACTTATTTTTTATATTCAGAAAAGGAGGAACACACCATGGCAAAAGCGCAGACCACAAGTGAAACCCCCCAGGGAGAGGTTTCCCAGCAGGATACTCCTGTCCTTCCCATGCAGTATGATGTCCGTATCCACTCTATCCAGTTTGACGGTCCCTGCCGGGCCACCGCATCGCTGAACATCAACGGCTGTTTTGCCGTCCGGGGCGTCAAGCTCATGGAGGGCAGCAATGGGCTGTTTGTATCCATGCCCGGCCAGATCAACAGCAAGGGTGAAATCAAGGACATCTGTTTTCCGTACACACGGGAGGCACGCGCCGAACTGGAATCGGCTGTCGTGACCGCCTACCAGCAGGCACTGACGCAGGGGATGAACCGCTCTCCCCAGTCCGCGCCGGACCCCACGGCACAGCAGGCTCAGAAGATGGGTATGTGACCCACTGACCACACAACAATCAACAATCTAAAATTTTGAGGAGGAACTCTCTATGAAGAAGATGTTCAACAAGATGTCCAACACCGTGAAGACGATGACCTGCAAGGCCCACTGCGCCATGACCTGCGCCCGTGCCCACCTGTCCGCCCCTCTCTGCAACACTCGCGGCGAGGGCTACATCGACACCGCCATCAAGATCCTGATTGCCGTGGTGCTGGGCGCCCTGCTCCTGGCTGGCCTCTACACTCTGTTCGGGGACACCGTCCTGCCCACCGTGACCGAGCGCGTAGAGGAAATGTTTGACTACAAGGGCTGATACCCGGTGCAGGCGTTCCTGTTTCTCACGGCACTGGCCGCTGCCTCTGCGGTGGACTGCCGCAAGCGTACTATCCCGGATTTCCTCTGTCTTTTGACCGCCGCGGCGGGGCTGATCTCCTTCAGCCCCGCCCAGTTTTTTGGAGTGCTGGCGGCTCTGCCCCTGCTGATTGCCGCCCTGATCCGGCCGGAGTGCATGGGCGGCGGCGACATCAAACTCACTGCTGCGGCCGGCTTTGTGCTGGGCTTTTGGCGGGGGATCTGGGGGATGGCGCTGGGTCTGCTGCTGGCGGTGCTGTATTTCTGCACCGCTATGTTATTTCAAAAATTCATTCATCATCCGCTACCCGCAATGACACGGGCGGCGCTGCCGCTGGGACCATTTTTATCCATCGGCTTTGCCGCACTATACTGTTTTGGAGGTTGACTGCTATGAAGAAGTTCCATGTAACGAGAAAGACTGTGCTCACCATCGTTGGCGTGACCCTGCCCCTGACGGCGGCCGCCATTCTTCTGCCCCGGTTGAAGCGGAGCAGAAGGGCCAGATCGGTCCGGGCGTAATGCCCGGACTTTCCGCCCCAACATGAAATCAAGGAGGAAATGCCAGTATGAGTTTTTTGAAAAATCGCACCGTGGTCGGTGTAATCTGCATCCTGCTCTCCCTGCTGATCTGCTTCGGTCTGACCCCGCTGTTCAACCAGAGCGTCAGCCAGAAAGCTGAGATCGTGCGGGTAGTCCAGCCCATCCGGGCCGGCGATGAGATCACCGAGAGCATGGTTCAGATCGTGGAGGTGGGCGGCTATAATCTCCCAGAGGATGTCCTTCGGCAGAAAGAGAGCGCCGTGGGTAAATACGCTACTGCGGATCTGGCTGTGGGCGACTATATCATCCCTTCCAAACTCTCAGACGCCCCAGCAGCGGAAAACGCCTACCTGTACAGCCTGGACGGGAGCCAGCAGGCCATCTCCGTGTCCATCAAAAGTTTTGCGGAGGGGCTCTCCGGCAAGCTGCAGAGCGGCGACATTGTGTCGGTGATCGCCCCGGACTACAAGCAGCAGGGCCAGACCGTTGTCCCCGCTGAGCTGCAGTATGTGGAGATCATCAGTGTTACCGCCTCCTCCGGCTATGACGCCAACACCGGTGAGCCTGTGGACGAGGAGGATGACAAGGAACTGCCCGATACTGTCACCCTGCTGGTGTCCCCCGAGCAGGCCAAAGTGTTGGCCGAGCTGGAGGCCGAGGGGACCATCCATCTGGCGCTGGTCTACCGGGGCGACCGGGAGAATGCCGACAAGTTCCTGACCTCTCAAGACGAGATCATTCTGGAATTGTATCCCCCGGAGCCGGACCCCGAGGAGAAACCACAGGAGAATCCCGCAGAGTCCGAACCCGCCGCCGACTCCAGCGAAACCGCAGAAACGGAGGCGCCCGCGAAAACCGAGGAGGTGGCCTGATGCTGAGCTTCAAGAAAGCGGGTATTTTTTCCCGAGGAAGTGGCCAGGAGGACGCCTGTGAGCAGGAGGATCAGAGCGGCGGGGTGCTGGCGGTGTGGGGCAGCCCCGGCAGCGGCAAGACCACCGTGGCCGTGCGGCTGGCCAAGTATCTGGCCGACAAGCGCCGGAATGTGATCCTCCTTCTCTGCGACATGACAGCCCCAATGCTTCCCTGTATCTGCCCGGCGGCAGATCTGGAGTGCGAGCGTTCCCTCGGGAGCGTGTTGGCCGCCGCCCATGTGTCGGAGAATCTGGTCAAGAACAACCTGGTCACCCACAAACGCCTGGGTTACCTCACCATGCTGGGGATGCTCAAGGGAGAGAATGAGTACACCTACCCGCCTTACAACGAGGTGCAGGCGCGGGAGCTCATCGACTGCCTGCGGGAGATCGCTCCCTATGTGGTCATTGACTGCGGCAGTTACATCGCCAACGACATCCTCTCCGCTGTGGCGCTCATGGAGGCGGATTCCGTCCTGCGGCTGGCCAACGCCGACCTCAAGAGCATCAGCTACCTGTCCAGCCAACTTCCCCTCCTGCGGGATGCCAAATGGGATACGGACAAGCAGTACAAGACCGCCAGCAATGTAAAGCCCCAGCAGGCCGGGGATCACATGAGTCAGGCGCTGGGGACAGTGGCCTTCACGCTGCCCCATTCGGCGGAGCTGGAGGGACAGTATCTGGCCGGCAACCTGCTGGCGGACCTATCCATGAAGGACAGCCGGGTATTCCGCAAGGAGATCGAGAAGATTGCCAGGGAGGTGTTTGGGTGTTAGGCGAGAAGCGAAGTCAGTCCCTGTTCGCTCCCAAAGCGTCCGCTGAGAAAGCCGCCGCAACACATATCACGACAGGTCCGGACGGGCGGAAGAAAGAACTCCCCCTCTATTTCGGCCCGGACTGCCCGGTAAGCGGCAATATGGGTCAGAATCAGCATGAAGCCGGCGTTGGAGAACCCCAGCCCGCGGATGAGCCGCTGCGTCACGCCCCAGCTGATGATGGGACAGGGGTTGAAGCTGATCCCACAGATAGCGTGAACATGGCGGAGGATCTCCCCAGGCGGTCCCTGAATACAGAGTCTGCAGGCGGCTATCGGGCGCATTCTCTCTTCTTCACCCCGGAGAATGAAGGGCAGGATTTCAACACCGTCCTGCAGGATGTGCAGGAATATATCTCCGGCAAGTATTCCGCCCTCATCACCGAGGGCGGCGATGAAGACGCCAAGGCCCAGATCAAACGGTACATCACCAAATATGTGCAGGACCGGCGCATCGCGGTCAAAGGCTATTCCGGCGACCAGCTGGTGGACGCCCTCTACACGGAGATGGCCGAGTTCGGCCTGCTCACCAAGTACATCTTCGGAACCGGCATTGAGGAGATTAATGTGAACTCTTGGCGGGATATCGAGGTGTTGTACGCCAATGGCGAAACGGTCAAGCTGGAGGAACATTTCGACAGCCCTGAACACGCCGTCAATGTGATCCGCCGTATGCTCCATGTCAGCGGTATGGTGCTGGACAATGCCAGTCCCGCCGTCCTGGGCCATCTCAGCAAGAACATCCGCATCGCGGTCCTCAAGACCCCTTTGGTGGACGAGGATGTGGGCGTCACGGCATCCATCCGTATCGTCAACCCGCAGAATATGCAGAAAGAGGACTTCGTAAAAGGTGGAACAGCCACAGGCCCCATGCTGGACTTTCTGGCCGCCTGCCTGCGTTACGGCGTTTCCGTCTGCGTTGCCGGGGCCACCGGTTCCGGCAAGACTACGGTGGCAGGCTGGCTCCTGACCACCATCCCGGACAACAAGCGTATTTTCACCATCGAGAACGGCTCCCGTGAGCTGGACCTGGTGCGGGAGAAAGATGGCCGGGTGTGCAACAGCGTCATCCACACCATCACCCGTGAGAGCGAGAACGCCAAGCAGAATATCGATCAGGATATGCTGCTGGACATGGCCCTGCGGTACCACCCCGACATCATCTGTGTGGGCGAGATGCGGTCTGCGGAGGCGTATGCCGCACAGGAGGCCGCCCGTACTGGCCACGGCGTGTTGACCACCATTCATTCCAACTCATCCCAGGCTACATGGCGGCGTATGGTCACCCTCTGCAAGCGTAAGCACGAGATGGCCGACGATACCCTCATGGATCTGGTCACCGAGGCATTCCCCATCGTGGTGTTCGCCAAGCAGCTGGAGGATAAGAGCCGTAAAATCATGGAGATCATGGAGTGTGAGATCCTGCCCACTGGGGAGCGCCGGTACAACACCCTTTATCACTTCAAAATCGAAGAAAACCGGTTGGAGGACGGCAAATACCGTATTAAGGGCCGCCACGAGGCGGTCAACCCCATCTCGGAAAGCCTGCAGAAGCGGTTCATCGACAATGGTATGCCGCAGGAGGTGCTGACTCAGCTCGTGGGCAAAAAGTCCGCTCCCTCTAAGGGTAAGTCAGGCTCCAGTCCGGCAAAGGCAGGACAGGCAACGCCCGCTCCGAAGACCAGGAGCGCACAGTCCAAGCCGCCTGCCAAACCTGAAACCGGCAAGGAAGGAGGCGAATCTGTATGAATCTGATCCAGTTGATTGCCTGTATAGGGCTGATCACAGGTTGTTTTGTCCTTTTACACATCTCCCCTATGGACTTCACTGAAGGGGTGTTCCGCAGAATCACCAGTAAGCCCAAAAGCATCCGGTCGGAGGTTAATGAGAGTACACGGCGCAAAAAGAAATCCTTTCTGCGCCGGGAAATCGAGGAGACACAGACCATTCTGCGGATGACTGGCCGGGCCGCCAAGTTTCCCATGGTGTGCGCCCTGTCCCTGCTTCTTTTTCTGGTAGGGGCCGCCTTCGCCCTGACGCTGGGCAACCTCTTCCTGGTGCCGGTGCTGGCGGTGGGCATGATGTTCGTGCCGTTCTGGTTTATCCGTCTGACCGCAAATCACTACAAAAAGAACATCGCCGCTGAACTGGAAACCGCCCTCTCTATCATCACCACAGCTTATCTCCGCAATGAGGACATCCAGACGGCAGTGGAGGAAAACATTGACTATCTCAACCCGCCCGTCCGGAGTGTGTTTGTGGAGTTTCTCACCCGGATCAAGCTGGTGGACCCCGATGTGGACGCCGCCCTCCAGGACATGGGGACGAAGATCGACAACGCCGTGTTTCGGGAGTGGGTGGCCGCTCTGCTGACCTGCCGACACGACCGGGGGCTCAAGACCATCCTGACTCCCATCGTGGCTAAACTCTCCGATATGCGGATCGTCAACGGTGAGCTGGAGAATCTGGTGTTTGAGCCCCGCAAGGAGTTTATCACCATGCAGGTGCTGGTCATCGGCAATATCCCGCTGTTGTACTGGCTCAATCAGGACTGGTACGATGTTCTGATGCACACCCCGCTGGGGCAGGCGCTGTTGGCAGCCATTGCCGCTGTGATGTTCATCAGCACCGCAGCGGTCATCAAGCTGACCCAGCCCATTGAGTATCGGAGGTGATCCTCATCAGTAACCAGGAAAAGGGCTATTTTATTACCGCAACGATCAACCATGGTTCCTATATTCCGGAGGCCCTCCATGTAGAACGCATCGATGACATGGCGCTCTATGATGGAGATTTTGAAGCAGCAAAGGCAGCGGAGCAGGATGGGGTCCGGCTCATCTATGGGATGGACGGCATCCCGGACGGTATCTATATTGACACCCCGGAAAACCGGGAGCTCATCCGAAAGGGTTTGGGACTGTATCCTGACTATCGAAACTGGCGGGATGACTTTGATCCGTCATTTGTTGCGGAGTTAGATGTGATGCAATAATGCTATAGAAAGAGTGCCTTGTAATACAGCATAAGAAGAAAAACAGGGCCGGTACACATCTGTCGTGTACTGGCTCTGTTTTTATGTGGAGGTGAACAAAACAACCATGACTTTCCTTCTGTTTTTATTTGGCATATTCCTTGCGCTGGGTATGTTTCTTTTGACGGCTGATCTGCTCAGGCTCCCCCGTCTGGCCACCCAGCGTGCCATGCTCTCGGTGGGCCGCCAGGAGAAGAAGCAGGCCCGCAGTGTGGAGGCCCTGCTCATGGGCTGGGCGATCAAGCTGGCCCCACACATCCATATGGATGAGTATAAGCGGGGCCGTCTGAAAAATACGCTGGCCGCTGCTGGGCTGAACATGACACCGGAGGAGTACACCGCCTTTGCCATGGTCAAGACCGGTGCAGTGCTGCTGACGGTGATTCCGTGCCTGTTGATTTTCCCAATGTTGGCGTTGATAGTTGTTCTTCTGGCGGTGGCGGTTTATTTCAAAGAGATTCGCAGGGCGGAGGAAAAACTCTCTGCCAAGAGGGACGAGATTGAGGCGGAACTGCCCCGGTTCGTGGCCACCATCACCCAAGAACTGGCCGCCAGCCGGGATGTGCTGAGCATGATTGAGCATTATAAGCAGAATTCCGGTCCTGTTTTCTCCGCTGAACTGGATGTCCTCACCGCGGATATGCGTTCCGGCTCCTATGAGGCGGCGCTGACCCGCTTTGAGGCCCGGTTCAACTCTCCGCTGCTTTCGGACATTGTCCGCGGACTCATCGGCGTGCTGCGAGGCGACAACGGGGTCCACTACTTTCAGATGCTCAGCCACGATATGAAGCAGCTGGAACTCCAGCGCCTCAAGGCAAAGGCCATGAAAATCCCGCCTAAGATCCGTGTATTCTCCTTTGTCCTGCTCATGTGCTTCCTGGTGACTTATCTGTCCATCATCATCTACGAGATCATCCATTCCCTGGGCGGGATGTTTTAAGAGAGGAGGTGCCCAATGGACTATACAGGCAGCATCTATCGATTGATTGATCGTGCGGAAGATGAAATGAAGGAATATGCTCAAAGGGTGAAGCAGCTATCTGCCGATGAAATTTATCGCCATTCAGCTGAAACTGCGGCAAAGGAAAGCCTGCTTTCTGCTCTTATCCATGACAGTTATGAACTCGACGATGATGACTTGGATTTAATCCTTAAGCCAAAAAATCCTGTGGAAGCACTATACCAATTCCTGACAAGTGATAAAACTGATCTTTCATCGGAAAGCTCTATCTCCAGTATTTTGAGCGAATATAATGCTCAGTGTCAGGAAAGGGATCTGACTTTAGGCGAGGAGGTAACCATGTGCTGAAACGGATTTTGAGATCCCGACGCGGAGAGGGATACATCGATGTGTGCGTCCTGGTGCTCTGCGCCATGCTGGTGATCGCGCTGGCAGTGCAGGTCCTCCCAGCCTTTATTGCCAAACAGCAGCTCGATACCTTTGCCACTGAACTGGTGCGTGAGGCGGAAATCGCCGGCAGGATCGGGCCGGAAACTGACCGCCGGGAACAGGCCCTGCGGGAGCAGACCGGCCTGGACCCGGAGATTGAATGGAGCGATACCGGCCGCATCCAGCTCAACGAGGAGGTCACGGTCACGCTCACTCATGAGATCGACCTCGGTCTCTTTGCCGGCTTTGGCAGTTTCCCCATCACCCTGCGGGCAGATGCCACAGGAAAGTCGGAGGTGTACTGGAAATGAACAGACTCAGGCAGATTTTGAAAGACCGGCGCGGCGTGGCTTTCCCCCTGATTATTGCCATTGTGCTGGTGCTGGTAATGCTGATGTGCTGCATCAGCGAATATTTCCGTCTGCTCATCGTGGCCCAGGGGGTTCGGGATGCGGTGCAGGAGGCTGTGATCTCCACCGTCAACGACAACTATGACGATGTGTACCATGGCGTCCGGGAGGGCTACTCCGGCGCCTACCAGCCGTTGGCGGGAGATTTTGAGGAATCACTGGACTATGGCGATATCTATGGACGCTTGGACGATATCCTTGGGCTGACCTATCGGGGCGGCTACCATACTCAGTACACAGAGGATGGTGGGATGGGGTTCCGTGTGTGGGGCCTTGATGTGGAGATCCGCAACGCACCGTTCGCTTCCGGCGACAGCGCCGGCGACCGTTTTGTGGCGGACTGTGAAATCGAATTGGAGGTTCCAGTGTCTTTTGGAGGAGAGCTTCTGCCGCCCATGCGGATGACAGTCAAGGTCAGCGCGGGCTATGCCCCTCGGTTTTAACGCAGTTTTCAAAAAGTTTTCTATTGTCCCAATAGACTTCTCTGCCTGTTTGTGGTAGGGTTCGTGTTGACAAAGGACGGGCGGTATAGGAAAATGTAGGCAGCAGATCTTAAAGCCGAACTATCCTTGGCCGCCTGAAGTCACACAGACAGTTTGACAAGAAGCATAATCAACAGAAAAAGGAGGAATCCAAACGATGACGGAGAATACCAAGAAGTGGCTGACCGTGGCCGGATGTCTTGTGGTCTGCGCAATCCTGGTTGCTGTGATCGCAAGCAGCTTCAGCAAAGACAAGGTCACTGATGACCTGCTCCCGCCCAGCAGCTCCCAGCAGGGCGATGTAGTGGTGGACCCGGACAGCAGTACCCCGCCTCCCGCAGAATCCGGGGATGACCAGAAGCCGGGAGATAATGTGACCGTTAACCCGGAAACCCCGGATGCCAGTACCAACACCGATGATGGAAACGGCGCTGATTTTACCGGCACAGAGCAGACCATTCAGCCGGACCCGGTCAAACCGGAATATACAGAGGATGAACTGAAGGACCCCACCAAGACGCCGGATGGGACTCCGGTCGAGGGTACTCCTGAGCCGCAAGATCACAACAATGTGACGCCTCCCCCTGAACAGCCCTCCACCAACACCAGTGGCGGCCTGCCTGGTTTCGATAATGTTCCCAACGCAGGCGCAAATCAAGGTGGAAGTATCGATAGTGATGGAGATATCAATACTCAGGTTGGCATAATGGGATAAAGTAATATCGCATCTTCAAAAAGCACAGCTTTGGCTGTGCTTTTTATTTTGTGGGAAAGGAGATCAAGTGAAACAACTCTTTAACCTGTTTCTGGCCGTTGTGATGATATTTTCCTTTACTTGCATACAAGTTTATGCCGCGAATGGAACTGGCGGGTCTGGTAACATTGATGGTGGCGGCGGGAGTATGGGGGATGCGACGAGTCATGGCAGTTGGAACCCCGGAAACGAAGGGGTGCGTGTAACCGTAGTGCGGGCAAGTGACCATGCCGTTGTTACTACACCATTTGATTTGACCAACAAAACACCATCTGCAGGAATATATCATTTCGGAAAGGTCAGTAAAATTCAGTACAATAATGGTACTGGGCTCTCTCCCGTACAAGGCGGGTATAGCTATAAAAACCCTGTACAACCAATGCCTCGCATCATAAGTACAAACGGGCGTAATAACATCGAGGCCATCAAAAAGTATTTTTGTTCAGAATATGTTGTCAAGTTCATTGCGGAAGAAACTGGTATGGATTATGACACGCTCATCAGCGGCGAATACAAAATTCTGCTGGAACCCATCGCCTATTATAAGTTCCAAGGTGTCATGATTGCCACAACAGCGACAGAGGCCGCCCTCTATGACGAGGTGGTTGGAGGACAACTCCGCTATTGGATGGGATCGCTGACGGCCAAAAACCTTCCCCTGTCCATGTTTCTGGAAACCCCAGATTTAGGCTATCCCGCATGGTCCGGCCCCACCAATAAGAATGTGTCCAACTCGGACATCAAGTCCTCCCTTGGGCTTGGTATCGTCCGCTTTGAGGAGCAGCCGGAGGAGCCGGAGATCAGCACCTATGACTATGAATACCGAACCAATACCGAGGTCATCACGGCGGTAGAGGTCAGCGGTGGCCAAAGTGACCCGGATGATCCGGTCACTGTACGGTTCCATATTGATGGGACGACCTATACGGTCAGCAATGTCTACTACCCGGACGGAGATTCCCAATTGGCCTGGGTACGCTGGACTACACCGGACGAGCCGCAGGACATGACCATCGATGTGGATGTATCCGGCCCAGGATCAGCACAGGCCACCATCCACTGTAAGATCGTAGATCTGGACGAGAATCCGCCGCCCAATCCAGTAGCAGATGACCGGAACGACTCCTTCACACCCTCCCCGGTCCCAGACCGGCCGGAGAAAACCTCGGCCCAGTGGACCATTTGGGACCCATGGTGGCAGGAGTATTGGGTATGGCATGGCGATGATGAGGACGGATACTGGTGCGACCACGGCTGGTGGGAATTTGATCTGGACC